>Ga0180437_10006315_pt1 | contig 15845 bp, 14 predicted proteins | sample SS_ome_4_FD_132410 | JGI IMG/M metagenome (GOLD analysis project Ga0180437, IMG submission 132410) | Hypersaline lake sediment archaeal communities from the Salton Sea, California, USA - SS_3_D_1 metaG | ecosystem: Environmental > Aquatic > Non-marine Saline and Alkaline > Hypersaline >...
ACCGACATCATCGTCGGCTTCCCAACCGAAACCGAGGAAGAGTTCCAAATGACCTACGACGTCTTCGAGAAGATCCGCTACTCAACAGCCTTCCTCTTCTCTTACAGCGCCCGGAAAGGAACCCCCGCCTACCGTTGGAAAGACGATGTCTCTGAAGAGGTAAAAAACGAGCGCCTCCATCGGCTCATGAACCTCCACCAACGAATCGTGAAGGAAGAGATGGAGAAGATGATTGGCCAGACAGTCGAAGTGCTCATTGAGAGTCGCGCAAAAAACAGCGGCCAGCTCAAAGGAAGAACCCGTTGCTGGACCAGAGCCATCTTTGCCGGCTCCGACGATCTGATTGGGACTCTCCAGCAGGTGAAGATCACCGGCTGCAGCCATCAAACCCTCCTTGGTGAGCTAGTCCCCTCTCGCTTGAATGTAATTTAACGAACTTGTAAGGATTCCTTACAAGTTGCAGCGAATATCAGCTATCTATGTGACTGCTTTTTTGAATACGCGGGTGGCCCACGTCATGGTCAAGAAGGCAAAAGCAGTCAGGATCAACAGAGCATAGACAACGCTCGATCCAAAATCCCCCACAGCTAAAGCTCTAGATGCTTCGACCACGTAGAATATAGGGTTGAAATGGGCAACCACTTTAAGCCACCCCGGAGCGAGCGACATGGGGAGTAGTGTCCCCGATAGGAGAAGAATAGGCAGATTGATTCCGTGGACAATCGGCGCATAGCGATCTTCACTTTGCACGATCACTCCCACAGCATTCCCAAATGAAGAAGTGGTCAGTGTCAGTAGTGCTAGGAGGAAAAACAGAAGGAGCATCCCCAAAAAGTTGGCTTTGAACCCAAAGGGAATAGCGATCAAACAAAAGAGAAGGGACTGGAATAGTGCTGCGCAAGTGTCGAACAGAACGGGGCCTGAGAGGATGGAAAAGCGGCTAGCCGGGGTCACCCGAAAACGCTCAATCACCCCTGATCGAACTTCATCAATGATGCCAAACCCGGTGAAAAGACCGGTTGAGAAAGCAATAATAGGGAGCATACCAGGGATAAAAAGGGTCATCACATTGTCAGTACCCAGTACCCCGTGCGAGGCAAGGGTACTGAGAAGAGGAGAAAAAAGGAGCAGGTAAACTAGGGGTGTGACCACACCCATTACTAAAAAAACAGGGTTGCGCAAAGCGGCGCGAATGCATCTAAGGGTCAAAAAGCCAATCTCTTTAAGTATTTTCACGTGGGTTCTCCCTCTCTTAACTGGCGCCCTGTTTTTTTGAGGAACACATCATTTAAGCTGGGAACCGACATCTGGATCGTCTCTAACTGGATGTTTTCCTGGTCAAGCAGTCGAAGAATTTGGGGCAAGGCCAGCTCTCCACGATCAACGAAAAGTCTGAATTCTTGTTCACCGGGAATAATTTCTCGAATATAGGTTTCTTGGGCCTCAAAAAGGGTCTTGGCACTTGAGTGGAAACGGGAATGAAGCCCGACGGTCACAATATCTCCAGAAATTTCTTTCTTCAACGAGGCTGGCGTTCCCGAAGCGACAATTTTCCCATGATCCATGATCGCGAGCCTGTCTGAAAGAGCGTCTACCTCATCAAGATAGTGGGAAGTGAGAAAAATGGTGACCCCGCTTTCTTTAAGGTTTAGAATTTTCGACCACAGATGCTCTCGGTTTTGGGGATCGAGGCCGTTTGTTGGCTCATCGAGAAAGAGGATCTCTGGGCGATGCATCATCCCAAGGGCGATATCTAGCCTTCTTTGCTGCCCTCCTGAATAGGTCGACACGAGACGATGGATACACTCTGCCAAAGAAAATGTCTCAACAAGTTCCTCGGCTTGCCTAGATGCATCAGCTTTAGACATCCCATAGAGTCGCCCTTCTAAGAGGAGGTTTTCAAAGCCGGTCGCTTGCCTGTCTGCGCCCCCCTTTTGGCTGACATACCCCACCTTTGTCCGGACGAGCTGTGGATTTTCTTTGACATCCACGCCAGCAACGCGAACTTCCCCTTTTTCAAAGGGAAGAAGGGTGGTTAGAATCCGAAGGGTGGTCGTTTTTCCAGCACCGTTAGGGCCCAGAAAGCCAAAGATTTCCCCTTTGACAACAGAGAGGTTCACCCCTCGAAGAGCTTCGAATGGGCCTTTCGCCGTCTTAAACGATTTATGGAGACCGGATACTTCTATTTGAAAATTCATAGATAATAATTGTATCAGCTCCTCGGAAAAACAACCAACAAAAACCACCAAATATATTGGCCCTGCAAGACGACATAAAATTCGGCGAAGTCCGAGTTTTATGCTCTTGCAGCCGATGGCTGCTAGCGCACAGGAAAATCGGGCCGCATGAAGCTGCACAGTGCTGCGCACGGGTGGCTGAGGGAAGGATCCGATTTGCCAAAGCGGTAGTAGCTCAAGACACGGAGTGCCGGACGTGGCAACGAAGTTCGCCACGCAAACTTTTGCGGCCCAAAACAAACCCTCCACACCCCCCATTTCAAATAACTATAATCTTTCTTTTTACTTGCAGGAGTATCTTCTCCTTGGTAACTTTTAACTACCATGGGCGAAAAAACCGAAAAAGCAACTCCAAAAAAGCTACGTGATTCGCGCAAGAAGGGGCAAGTCGCCAAGTCCCAAGACTTCCCCTCTGCGTTCACCTTCATCGTCTCGATCTCTTCGATCTTGATGATGTCGGGCTATCTATTTAACCAACTCGCCGGCTACCTGGTGAATATGTTCAGGAGGTCGGGGCTAAAAAACCTCGATATGAAGTCGCTTGCCCCTCAGCTAATGAACGAGGTGGTTGGGGTGATTATGCGGTGCAGCCTTCCAGTCCTCGGGATCACGGTGATTACTGGGCTTCTGACTAGCTTCATGATCGTAGGCCCCATGTTTTCTCCCGAAGCGATGAAGCCCGACATCAAAAAGCTGAACCCGATCACAAACATCAAAAACATGTTCAAGTTCAAAACGCTTTTTGAACTTCTCAAATCCGTTTTTAAAATTTCGGGTGCCTCTCTTCTGATTTGGAGTGTAGTCTATACGAGTGTGCCTGAGATCATCGCCTGTGCTGCCCTCTCGGTGCCAGACATCAGCCAGATCATTGCGGGCTTCTTGATCAAGGTGATTATCCGGGTAGGAATCTTCTTTTTAGCCATTGCCGTTGCCGACTTGATTTTCCAGAAACGGAACTTTGCCAAAGAGATGCGTATGGAAAAGTTCGAGATCAAGCAGGAATATAAAGACACGGAAGGAAACCCGGAGATCAAGGGGCAAAGACGTCGTGTCGCCCAGGAAATCGCCTACCAAGAGGGGCCTCAAGGGGTGAAGCGCTCGAGAGCTGTGATCACCAATCCGATCCACATCGCGGTGGCCATCGAGTACGACGAGGAGGTGGAACCGGCTCCCAAAATCGTCACAATGGGGAAGGGAATAGTGGCTGATCGGATGGTCAAATATGCAAATGAAGCCAATGTTCCAATCATGAGAAACGTCGATCTTGCACAAACGCTGTTCGAAAAAGGGGAAATCGGCGATTATATACCAGAAGAGGCCTACGAAGCCATCTCCGAGATACTTCGTTGGCTAGAGTCTATCGAAGCCGAAGAAACCGCCAATATGGAATTATTTAAATAATTAGGATAGTCAATATAAGATGAGCAATTTTTTTCAAAGATTTTCGAAATCTCTAGGTGGGCAGCGTATGCTCAACCTCATCAGTCGATCGACGGATGTGATTCTTGCTGCCTTCATCATCTTATTGATCATGATCATCATCGTCCCGATCTCGACGGCTCTCCTAGATAACTTCATCGCCCTCAATTTTACGATTTCGATCACCCTCCTCATGGTGGCTCTCTATATTCCGAAGGCGGTCAATCTCTCGATCTTCCCTTCTCTACTCCTTATTACCACTCTCTTCCGTCTGGGTATTGAGATTGCAGCGACCAAGCGAATCCTCCTCTACGCCGATGCGGGCGACATCATCCACGCTTTCGGGCAGTTCGTCGTCGGAGGGAACTTTGTCGTCGGTGGTATTGTCTTCTTGATCATCACCATCGTCCAGTTCATCGTTGTGACTAAGGGTGCCGAGCGTGTCGCTGAGGTAGCTGCCCGTTTCACCTTGGATGCGATGCCCGGTAAGCAGATGAGTATCGACGCCGATATGCGTAGCGGTGTGATTGACTCCAACCAAGCCCGTGAGCTCCGTCTCGCCCTCCAAAGAGAGAGCCAGATGTATGGAGCGATGGATGGAGCGATGAAGTTCGTTAAAGGGGACGTCATCGCCGGTATCGTGATTGCTGTGATCAACATCGTTGGTGGTTTGATCATCGGGATGGCTATGCATGGGATGTCAGGGATGCAGGCAGCCCAGACCTATGCCCTTCTCTCAATCGGGGGTGGCTTGATCGCGCAGATCCCATCGCTCCTCATCTCCCTCACTGCCGGTATTGTCACCACCAGGGTCTCAAGTAATAAACAGGATCAAAACCTCGGCCAAGAAATCTCGTCTCAGCTCCTCGGGCAGCCTAAAGCGGTCATCATGGCCGGTGTGGTCATTATGCTCATGGGTTTCTTCAAAGGGTTTCCTTCTCTTACATTCCTCCTACTGGGAACGGGAATCATCACGGCGGGTGGCGTTACTTGGTATAAGCAGAAGAAGGTCTCGGTCCGTGAAGCAAGCGTCGCAGGCGGAACGTCTGTTGATACCGATGTCTCTGGGCACAAGGTAGTTCGCGGTGGGGTGGACGAATATGCCCTCACACTTCCCGTCATCCTCGAAGTAGGAGAATATCTCTCTAACGAAATCCGGAAAGAACGAGGAGGGATGACGTTCGTTGAGGAGATGATCCCGAAGATGCGCCACGCCCTCTATCAAGATCTTGGGGTCCGTTTTCCTGGGGTTCACGCCCGGACAGAGTCGCCCACGCTCGGTAGAGATGAGTATATGATCCACCTCAACGAGGTGCCGATCGTCCGCGGCAAAATCGAAGAAGGAGCTCTCCTCACCAACGAAGACCCCGAAACGCTGAAGCGGTACAACATACCCTACACCACCTCAAAAAACTCAATGGGTCAACCATCTTACTGGGTCGATACTCGCTATCTGGCTGTGATGGATAAAGCGAGCATCAAATACTGGAGGCCTCTCGATGTGATGATCCTCCACCTGACCTACTTCTATCGGCAGCACGCTTCTGACTTCATCGGGATCCAAGAAGTGCGTGGGATCCTTGAGTTCATTGAGAAGTCATTCCCCGACCTGATCAAAGAGGTGACAAGGCTAGTTCCCCTCCAAAAACTCACCGAGATCTTCCGCCGCCTCGTCCAAGAGCAGATCTCGATTAAAGATCTCCGGACGATCCTCGAGGGCCTCAGCGACTGGGCTCAGACCGAAAAAGATACGGTTCTTCTCACCGAATATGTCCGCTCATCCTTGAAGCGGTACATCAGCTACAAGTATTCACAGGGACAGACGATCCTCTCAGTCTACACAATGGACCCTGAAATCGAAGACCTCGTCCGTGGAGCCATCAAACAGACCTCTGCTGGGTCCTACCTCGCCCTCGACCCCGACAGCACTCACCTGATCCTGAATGCGATGCGTCAGATCATCACTCCCACCCCAACGGGTGGTCAACCTCCGGTACTCCTCGTCAACATGGATGTACGCCGGTTCATCCGCAAGCTGATCGAGGGAGATTTCCCCGATCTCGCTGTTGTCTCCTTCCAGGAAATCGTCCCCGAAATCAAGATTCAACCCCTTGGCCGTGTCCAATTGACCTAATGGTCATATTTGGGTATATGTAGGGCAAGATGACAGACGACATTACCCCCATCCAACCCACCGAAGCTAAGCGGATTCAGCAGCAAGAAAAAGCTGAAGCCAAGAAGATCGCTATTGCCCAAGAGGCGAGTCAGATCAACATGCAAGAATTTGCTGAAGAAGCCTTCAACCCGGTAGCGATGCAACGCCGCTTCCAACCCCTTGAAGAAAAAAGGTCGAGGCGAGTTGGAGAAAAAGAAAAAGTCGAAGAGGCCGAAGAGACGCGGATCCAAGAGATCGAGGAAATCGCCGAGTTCTTTGAGAAAAATAATGAAGAGCTCAACTCGACCACCTTAAAGCTGCTCTACGCCGAGATCAAGGGAAACGAAAACACCGAAGAGCTCCTCGAAAAGGTGATGAATTTCTATCCCGACCACTCGCTGGCCGACGAAGCTCTCGACTTCCTCGCCCAGGCAAAAACGGGTGAGGTCGCGAATCGAATAGCCCAGGCCAAAGAGAGCTTCAACGAGACCCACGGAAGGGAGATCCGTGCAGGACGGAACATGGGGGCCGAAGCCCGCGAGTTCTCCAAGCAAGGTCTAGGAACAGCTACCGGCCTTCGAGATCTCTACCGAGACATCACCGGCAACCCCCGCCCCGCAACGATCCTCTTTGACGAACTTTCCACGACATTCGACTTTGAGAAGATGGAAAAAGCGATTGACTTCTTCCTCCACTCGCTCGGATCTGACCTTAGATCTAAAGGCCCCTCCATTGGGAAGGGAGAGCTCCATCGGCTGATGACCGAAGGGAGAAGCCTGATGGCGATCCTCTGGGTCTACCGCTTTTTCAAGGGAAGAATATCGCTCATCAATGAAGCGTTCCAGCGGGCTGGAATGTTTCTTCCTAAAACCGTCACCTTCGAAAAACTCGCACAACTCTTCATCAAGTTTCTCTCCGAGCGCTATCCTTCGATGGATAAGGTGCTCCAACTAGCCCTCAAGCTGGGCATCTCCCATGAGCAACTCGCGCAGATCATCCTCTTCACCCAGATGCGAGATGCGGTCCGCTCAGTCGCCCCAAAACTCTTCCGCACTCCCCAGCATCGGCACGACGTCCTAATGTCGTTCCTCGAAGCACTTGAGGAGCTCGAGGAACAGCTCGATGAGAAAGAAGCCGAAGAGGAAAATAGCAGAACTGGTGAAGAAGAGGAGGAGGAATAGATGGACCGCTTCAGCCAGATCCTCTATGACCTGGGCAAAGAAGTCGGCACCGACCTCTACCCCGATGAGAATCGGATATGTCAACTCAACTACAAAGAAGAGCTAACGATCCAAATCACCTACGATGAGTCAAAAGAACGACTCCTTTTCGTCACCTTCGTATGTGAGGTTCCCGCCGGAAAATACCGAGAGACTCTCTTTAAAGGAGCCCTCAAAAGCAACGGAATGCTCCCTCAGCTCAGCATCCTTGCCTACACCGGCAGAAACAACCAGCTCACCCAGTTCGCCTACTTCCCTGCCTCCGAGCACTCGATGGAAAAACTCTTCACCTTTCTAAAAGGGTTCATTGATAAAGCGAGTGCCTGGAAAGATGCCATCGAAAACGGACGAACCCTTCCTTCAGAGACCGGCCCGAAAGGCTCTGACGGAGCCATGTTTGGACTGAAACCATGAACCTTGAAGAACAACTCCTCGCCACAGGGCTTGGCCCCCAGTGGGCAAAGATCGGGATCAAACACCACCATGGGATCGACATCTCCCTCTCCTCCCTCCATTCTGAGCATAGCTGCGGAATCGGCGAATTCTATGATCTAGTTCCTCTGATCGACTGGTGTGCCCTCGTCGGGCTCGACGTAATCCAGCTCCTCCCCCTCAACGACACGGGTGATGACCCAAGCCCCTTCTTCGCCATCTCGGCCATGGCGCTAAGCCCCCTCTACCTCTCCCTCGACAAACTCCCCGGCGTCGACAAAGCTTCCCTCACTGAGCTCAAGGCGATGAACCGCCTTCCGAGAGTCCCCTTCTACGATGTCCAAACCCACAAACTCCTCTTCCTCCGCCACTACTTTGAAACTAGAGGAGCCTCGATCGTCGAGCAAAAAGCGTTCAAAAACTACGTCGAAGAAAACGAGTGGGTCGAGTCATATGCCCTTTTTAAAGTGCTCAAAGACACCACCTCAAAGAACCACTGGCTCAGATGGCCACAAGACCTCCAACACCTGAGTGACTCCGAGCGAGATAAACTCCTCGAAAGCCACTGGGTCGACGTCTGTTTCTACGTCTTCCTTCAGTTTCTCTGCTATGAGCAGCTCACTGCTGTCAAAGCCTATGCCAACAAGAAAGGGGTTTTCCTCAAAGGAGACATCCCCATTCTGATCAGTCCCGACAGTGCCGACGTGTGGCGCTACCACGACGAGTTCAACCTCAAGCTCTGCGCCGGCGCACCGCCCGACCAGTATGCCCCGAAGGGGCAGAACTGGGGCCTTCCCATCTTTAACTGGAACGTAATGGAAGAGCGGAACTATGACTGGTGGAAGACCCGCCTCGCCTACGCGAGCCATTTCTACGACATCTACCGGATTGACCATGTCCTGGGGTTCTTCCGGATCTGGGCGATCCCCGAGGGAGCTCCCGGAACTGCCGGAAGGTTCATCCCCGAAGACCAGGCCGACTGGCTCCCTCACGGGAAACAGATCCTCTCCACCCTCGCCCACTTCACCACCATGCTCCCGATCGCCGAAGATCTCGGCGAAGTACCCGACTCGGTCCGGATCGCCCTCTCCGAGCTCGGCATCTGCGGCACCAAAGTGGTCCGCTGGGAGCGGCGAAAAAATAGCCACGACGGCCCCTTTATTGACCCGCTTCATTACAACCCGATCAGCATGACCACCGTCTCGACCCACGATTCAGAGACCCTCACCCTATGGTGGGCCGACCGGAAAAACGAAGCAAAGACCTACGCCAAGCAAAAAGGGTGGGACTACAGCTCCGACCTCTCCAAAGGAGAACGGCGGGAGATGCTCTGGGACAGCCACCATAGCTCGAGCCTCTTCCACATCAACCTCCTCGGAGAGTACCTTGCCCTCTTTCCCGAACTCGTCTGGGACAACCCCAAAGATGAACGGATCAACGTCCCTGGCACCGTTGCCCCCACCAACTGGACCTACCGGATCCGTCCAAGCGTTGAAGAGATCCTCCATCACAAACCCCTCGCCGAAGAAATGGAGAAGATCATCCACTCATGAAACGATTCCTACTGCTACTCCCCTTTATCCTATGTGCTTCCACCGGTCAGGTGAAGAGCCTCTACAACAGCCTCGACCCCCACTCACTTACCCAGTTCATGGCCTTCTCTGAACTCTACCCAGAAACTGAAGAGGGGAAAAAAGCGCTCGACCACGTTTGGGAACTCCTCAGACAAAATCCCACTCAGAAAAAACTCCCCCAGTTCCTCCTCCCCAAGTTTGACATCCAGTCGATCGTCTCCCTCGTCACCCGCCAACCATTTGATCCACCCGTCAAGCTCGGCAAAAAAGAACTCGAAGCGATCGAGTCGCTCTGCAGCCACTTTGCCAACCGGAAACTCAAAGGCTCTTCCGTCTGGACCCGTGACGAGGTCCTCGCTCTTCCCACCGAAGAGGTCGACCTCTGTAGAGGCCTCCTCATCGAACAGTTTGATGAGTCAGAGAACCTCGAAGAAGACGTCCGTCAGTACGAAGCGAGCCTCGACCTAATGGCCCTCCAGATCCTCGCCCGCCTCCCCAAAAACGTAACCCACATGGAAAAAGTGAGAGAGATCAACCGGTACATCTTCCAAGAGATGCAGTTCCGGTTCCCCCCCCATTCCCTCTATGCCAAAGACATCGACGTCTACACCTTCCTCCCCTCCGTCCTCGACAGCCGCCAAGGGGTCTGTCTCGGAGTCTCGATCCTCTACCTTTGTCTCGCCCAACGACTTGATCTGCCGCTCGAAATCATCACCCCTCCAGGCCACATCTACGTCCGCTATCATGACACCGAAAACCTCGTCAACATCGAGACCACCGCCCGCGGGATCAACCCACCCAACGAAACCTACCTCGGTATCAACACCCGAAAACTCCAAGAAAGAACAATCAAAGAAGTCGTCGGGATGGCCTTTTTTAACCAAGCTTCCGTCCATTGGACCCGCGGCGAATATGAGACCTGCGTCAAGCTCTACGAGAAAGCAATCCCCTATTTCAACAACGACCGACTCACTCAGATGTTCCTCGGCCTCAACTACCTCTTCGTGGGCCGAAAAAAAGAAGGAGATGACCTTCTAAGACCTCTCAAGCACCACACCTTTGACTATGCCGTCTCCGAAGAGACAATCCCCACCGACTACATCAACGGCCATATTGACGTCGATGGGCTCAAAAAGATCTTCCTCCCCGTTGACGAAACCAGAGACTCGATCCTTACCAAACAAACTGAGCTAGAAAAACTCCTCGAGAAATACCCCAAGTTCCGTGCTGGAGTGCTCCAACACGCCGTCACCTTCCTCCAGCTTGGCCGGGCCGGCGATGCGCTCAAAGTGCTCACTCGATATCATGAACTTGACCCGCGTGACCCCACCGTCGAATACTACCTCTCGATCGTCTGCGCCGAGCGACGCGACTTCAACAGGGCCTGGAAGTACCTTCAAGCTGCTGAAGAGATCACCCAGGCTAGAGACCATAGGCCCGCAGCTCTTCGCGAGCTGCGCAGCAAGCTCCGCACGCTCTGTCCGGAGCCCATCTAATAGACTTGACTTTGTACATAAATTTATGTATAGTGTAAGTTCATAGACAATGAAGAAAAAAGATCTCGAGAAGCGCCTCTACAGACTCGGTTGGTGGCTAGAACGTCATGGATCCAATCACGATGTTTGGACAAATGGGGAAGTTTCTGAAATGGTCCCTAGGCACCGAGAAGTGAATGAGCTTCTCGCAAAGAAAATCCTAAAAAAAGCGGGCAATAACCCCCGAAAAAAATAGATTATGGAATTAGAAGGAAGAATCTGGAAAGATAAAAAATTTTGGCTCGTTGAGGTCCCCTCTTTGGGAATCATGACGCAAGGAAAAACAAGGAAAGAAGCTCTTGAAATGATTCAAAATGCAATCCTTGAAACTGTCCATGCTTATTTTGAACAGCTTCCAAGAGGATTCAGCGTCACGATTACCGACTATAAACACGAAGCAATTGGTGTTCGAGCTTCCGATCATAAGGTTCTTTTGTCGCTATCTTTGATTAGACAGCGAGAAGAGAGTGGATCTACTATTCGAGAGGCAGCAAAACGTTTAGGTTCTAAATCTCCTAATTCCTATGCGCAATATGAGCAAGGAAGCACAATGATGTCTGTGGAAAAGTATGCACAACTACTTCAGGCAGCGAATCCAGTCCGTCATAGCTTACTGAGAATTCTCTGAGAAACCTATATAATGGAAAAATATAACCACCTAGCCTACAAATTCGATGGAGAAGGACCTCTTCAGACTGTCCTCGTTCACAACGCTGGAGGAAACCACCAGTTTATGGAGCCCACCTTCAGCTATTTCAGCCAAAAGGGAAAAACCCTCACGATCGACCTGACTGGCCATGGAGAAAGTGATGCTCCAGAAAGGGAATATACTCCTGGGAATTACGCTCAAGATCTTTTAGCTCTATGCGAACATCTTGGGTTGGAAAACACTCTTTTCATCGGGCTCAATTATGGTGGAAATGTGGGGCTTGAATTGCATAGACGCAACCCACGCATCATAGAGAAACTGGTCATGATTGAACCTCCTATCTTGATGGAGCCTTGGATCGTTAAACATGTAGAAGATCACCTAGAAGACCTGAAGACCCAAGACATGGGTGAGTATGCCAAAGCAGTTGTCGATGCAATCTGTGTGCAGCCCCAGCCCGCTGATCGAGAAGTTGCCATCAGAGCATTTGAAAAAACTCCTCAGCGAGTACAATACTCTACTTTTGAAAGCCTCCTCAAGTGGGATAAAGAGTTCTTTTCTGAAAAGATCGACCTTCCTACCCTCTATATCCAAACAACAGTCCCCTACAGTCTAGAAGAGAAAGTAGCTCCGCACTTCTCCAATCTGACAACCGGCCGGGTTGTGGGCTCTGGCTCCTGGGCGACCCTTGAAGTGCCTGACCAGATCCATGCAATGGTCGACCGGTTCCTAAGCCTCAGCAACTAGGGCCTTAAAAGCTTTCGGACTAATTTCGGCGATTTCAGCACTAGGTAGCCATGAGCATGTCGTAGTTTTTGGCGATCCATCCCGAGTGGCCCATCTTTTTCTGGAACCGGAAATGGTCCTCAAACCTTTTGTGGGGATGCCAAGCGCTCGCCTCAGGGAAATATCCCTTCTCGATCCCTTCATCGAGAAGAGTTGACACGGCTAGCACGTTTTCATATTCGATATACTCAATCCCTTTGACATAGTCCCTCTTGTTGATTTCTCCAAGTTCTGCCTGGTGATCTAGTTGGCGAAAGTCTTTGTCCCTGTGGGCATTATGTAGCTCAAAAAGGAGGGTAGTGATCATCCCCGCTTGGGTCGTATTCCCCTTTTGGGTGATTGAGATGGTTCGATCTTCAGTGCTCCAATACCCCTCAAACTGGGCAGAGCGTTCGTGATTCACCTTAAGATAGAGGGGGCCCTCTTCAAGCACCTCTCCAATTAGCTCTCGTACTTGAGGAAGCTTTTCGATCTTCTCTAAGGTCCCCCTTAAAGCAGAGGAGCAATGGAGCTCAGCTTGCCTAGAAAGAGAAGAATTTTTCCCACTCAGAGAAAACCCTGCTACAACCGAAGTTAATAACAAAGCAAATACAAATAAAGTTTTTTTGAACATTTTATTTCAATTTTATTTTTATTATTTAATTAATTATACCACAGTAGTAAATAAAACCCAAGTTTGAGATGAATTGAAGGGTTGTAAAAAAAAATTGAATTAATTACTTAGAGGGAAAAAGGAAGGATCTATGCATGTAGGACTCTGTTTATCAGCCATATTATTCTGTGCTGCCATCTACTCTCCCACAGAGCCTGAGAAGAATCAGACTCAGAGTCAGCTCTATCTCAGCCTCAATGTCGATAGTGGGAGTCGCCTCCAATTTTCCGACGGGTCGACCTATGAGATAGCTCCGGCTGATCAGGTCTATTCCTCCTCTTGGCTCTCCCCTTTCCCTGTGATGATGGAAAAGAGTGGCAATTCAGAGTATCCGGTAAAGATCACCAACCTCCAGACGAAGACCTCCGTGAATGCAAAACCGATCACAAAAGAAGAGTTTTTCAAAAAAGACGAACCCGCTCCTGTAAAGCCAACGCCTAAAACAGCTCCTCGACAACCTGCGGCTCCCACCACCCCAACTCAACCTCAGCAGCCAGCAATGCCAACAACTCCGCAAACGCCTCCAACTACTCCTCAACAGCCAGCAGCGCCAACTCCACCCCAGCAACCAGTAACTCCTCCTACCCCACAACCCCCCACAACCCCAACTCAACCTAAACAACCAGGAACCTAATGAAAAAATTCACCCTCTTTATCCCTTGGCTCATTGTCTGTATTGCCACCGTTGGCACTCTTTTTTTCACCGAAATTCTCCATAGCGAACCCTGTACCCTCTGTTGGTATCAACGAGTCGTGATGTTCCCCTTAGCGATCATCTTAGGGATTGCAGCTTTCCGGGGTGCCTATCGGATCATCATCTATGTGCTTCCCCTCTCTCTCATTGGTCTGGGGATCGCTACGTATCAGGTGGTGATGATCCATTTCTTTGCCAAAGTTCCTTACTGTGCAGCCTGCACCCTAAAAGTCGTTGGCCCCCACCCGATCACCTTTCCAGGCCTTTCGATGCTCGCCTTTTTGATCATCTCAGGTCTTCTGATCTGGATCTACTGCAAACATAAGAAGAACAAGAAACTCTAAGTATGATATAACCTCTGTTAAACAAACGGAGGTAAACCATGGCTCCCCAATTCACCGAGCCGGTGGCGACAGCCATCGAGCGGGCTCTCCAGATTGCCCGCGAAAAAACACACACCCAGCTCACCGAAAACCACTTTCTCCTCTCCCTTTTCGAAGATGAGAATGGCTACTTCCCCACCTTCGCCAAGAAGCACAAGCTCGATACTGCCGAGTTAAAGGAAGCCCTCCAAAAAAAACTTGAGTCTCTACCCACTTTTGCAGGAACACCCGATCAACCCACCCTTACTCAAGATCTGCAGGGACAGATCAATGAGGCAAGCGCCGTTGCCCAAAAATGGAATGACCCATACATCAGCACCGACCATTTCCTCTATGCTTTCTGGGATAAAGGGGGCAACCCATTCAAATCTTGGAAGGAAAAGTCTTCCCTTACACTGAAAGAGCTAGAAAAAGAGATTCAATCGATTCGCGGAGGTACAAAAATGGATTCCCCAACCTCAGAAGGGAGCCTGCAAGCGCTAGAAAAATACTGCAAAAACCTCACAGCTCTTGCCAAGGAAGGCAAACTCGACCCGGTGATCGGACGTGACGAGGAGATCCGCAGAACGATGCAGGTCCTCTCCCGCCGCACCAAAAACAACCCGCTTCTTATTGGGGATCCTGGCGTTGGAAAAACCGCCATCGCCGAGGGTCTCGCGATCCAGATCTTCCAAAACGAGGTCCCCGATCCCCTTCAAGGAAAACAACTCTTCGCCCTCGACATGGGAAGCCTCATCGCCGGAACCAAGTTCCGCGGCGAGTTTGAGGAGCGGCTCAAAGGGATACTCAAAGAGGTAGAAGAGAGCGATGGAAACATCCTCCTCTTCATCGACGAGGTGCACACACTCGTGGGCGCCGGGGCGACCGAAGGTGCGATGGATGCGGCCAACCTCCTCAAGCCCGCCCTCGCAAGGGGGACGCTCCACTGCATCGGTGCCACCACCCTCAACGAGTACAAAAAATATATCGAGAAAGACCCAGCCCTTGAAAGACGGTTTCAATCGGTCCTCGTTCAAGAGCCTTCAATCGAAGATGCGATGTCGATCCTCCGCGGACTTCGCGAACGCTATGAGATTTTCCACGGTGTCCGGATCACCGAAGGGGCGATCCATGCTGCAGTTACCCTTTCTCATCGCTACATCGCCGACCGGTTTCTTCCAGACAAGGCGATCGACCTGATCGACGAGGCGGCCAGTATGATCAAAATGCAGATTGGCAGCCGTCCGATCCCGATCGACAAAAAAGAGCGTGAACTGAGCCATCTCATTGTCCAGCTCGAATCCAAAAAGGGAACGAAGACGGCTGAGACCGAGAAATTGGAGGAATCGATCGCCACCAAAAAAGAGGAGCTCGCCACCCTAAAAGAGCGGTGGAGCCAAGAAAAAGCGGTCCTCGAAAAGGTGAAAGAGAAAAAAAACCAACTCGAGCAGCTCCGCTTCCAAGAAGAAGAGGCCGAGCGCGGAGCAAACTACAACCGAGTGGCCGAGCTTCGCTATAGCGAGATCCCCGCTCTCGAGAAAGAGGTCGAGCAAGAGGAAGCCGCTATTGGCAGCAACCATGAGCGACTCCTCAAAGAAGAGGTCGATGAAACCCTCATCGCCCAGATCGTCTCCAAATGGACAGGGATCCCCGTCCAAAAGATGGTCGCGGGTGAGGCTGACAAACTTCTCCACCTAGAAGACGACCTCGAAAAACGGGTCATTGGCCAGCGATTTGCTGTCGAGGCCGTATCTGAGGCGATCAGAAGATCCCGCAGCGGACTTGCCGATCCGAAGCGCCCCATCGGCGTCTTCCTATTCGTCGGCCCAACCGGTGTGGGAAAAACCGAGCTGACTAAAGCGCTCGCTGACCAACTCTTCAATACCGAAGAGGCGATCATCCGTCTCGACATGTCCGAGTACATGGAGAAACACAGCATCGCCAAGCTGATTGGCTCCCCTCCCGGGTATGTAGGATTTGAAGAGGGAGGGCAGCTCACCGAAGCGATCCGGAGACGCCCCTACTCGGTCGTCCTCTTTGACGAGGTGGAAAAAGCCCACCCCGATGTGTTCAACATCCTCCTCCAGATCTTTGATGATGGACGACTCACCGACGCCAAAGGAAGAACAG
>Ga0180437_10006316_pt1 | contig 15845 bp, 34 predicted proteins | sample SS_ome_4_FD_132410 | JGI IMG/M metagenome (GOLD analysis project Ga0180437, IMG submission 132410) | Hypersaline lake sediment archaeal communities from the Salton Sea, California, USA - SS_3_D_1 metaG | ecosystem: Environmental > Aquatic > Non-marine Saline and Alkaline > Hypersaline >...
CACTGGAGGTCACCGACGTGCGGGTGGAGCGGGTGCAGGACATCACCGAGCAAGGGGCGCGAGCCGAGGGACCGCCGGACGTCATCACCGACACCTGGCCTACAGTGGCTGACTACCATCCGCGGGAAGCGTTCGCCGCCCTATGGGACTCCATCAACGCCAAGCGCGGATTCGGGTGGAAGGCGAACCCGTGGACATGGGTCGTCGAGTTCAAGAGGGTGAAGTGATGCCGAACCTTCTAGCACTCGCCGCCGAGATGGTGGACAACGCCGAACCGTTCACCGACGCAGAACACGAGAAGGCGAAGGCGTTCGTTGACGCACACCTGAAGGCTCGCGCCAAGTTCAACGAGAGCCACTTCCCAATCCGGCGCGTGTCCATGCGCGAGGTAAGCACGTGGCGCAACGACCACACCGCGAAGCTCCGCAGCATGGAGGAAGCAGAGAGGCGCAGATGGTAGGACTCACCGACAAGCAGCGCGACTGCTTGAACTTCATCCGTCGCACCATCGACCGCACTGGAGCACCGCCGACCTATCGCGAGATCGGCGCGCACATGGGCATCGGTTCCACCAACGCGGTCACCGACCATCTTGACGCGCTTGAGAAAAAGGGATTCATCTCGCGCGACCCGTACAAGGCGCGCACCATCCGGCTGACCTCACACGTTGACATCCGAGCCAGAGTCCGGAAGTTGGAGCGCGGGCTAGCTGAAGCGCTGGACGGGTTCGAGTGCATCCATGAGAGACCGCTCGGGGACCGCCCAGCCGTGGAGCGGAACTCGTGGTGGTCTGACTGTGTGTGCGCTCACTGCGACGGAGCCCGCGCCCTGGACACCGGAATCGAATGGGAGTGGTACGAAGACACCGAGCAAAGGAGACCGGCACGATGACACAGGGAGACTTCTTCGATGGCTACGATATCCGAGAGGGCGACGAGAGCTTCACCCGCATGCACGAGCTTGATGAAGCGTTCAGGGACTTCCACCGCGACAACCCGGAAGTGTGGCGCCTATTCGTTCGGTTCACCTTCGATGTCATCCGGCGGGGGTACGCACACTACAGCGCGGACGCCATCCTTCACCGCATCCGATGGCACGCCACGGTAGACACCGACGGCGACGAGTTCAAGCTCAACAACAACTGGACCGCGCTTTACGCCCGGATGTTCCACGACGCCTACCCGGAGCACGCTGGGTTCTTCCGAACCAGGGAGCGCATATCGAAAAGGAGACGCGCATGAACTACGAAGAACTCGGGGCAGAGATCGGACGGCTGGTCGAGTATAAACAAAGCGCATACGGGAACTCGTTCGGGAGGTCGGGCGAAGTTCTGCGTCAACTCTACCCGGACGGAATCAAGCAGGAGCAGTATGACGACGCCCTCGCGATCACCCGCATCGTTGACAAGCTGTTCCGCATCGCCACCGACCGCGACGCACTAGGAGAGAGCCCATATCGCGATATCGCAGGGTATGGGCTTCTCGGGGTTGCAAGGACCGAACAAGACAGCGACGACAAGTAAGCAGGACAAACACCAGAAAGGAGAAAAGACAATGGCGGCTATCCAGACCACAACGAACTATGATCGCTTCACCCTTCACAAGCTCAATAGGCCGATCAACGAGCGACACGTTCGCGGGCTCATGAAGTCCATGGAGAAGTGGGGGTGGATCGATGCGTATCCGCTTCACGTTGTTCGCGGCAAAAGGGGCGGACTCGAAATCAAGGGCGGGCACCATCGCTACATGGCAGCGTGCAGGCTTGGCATCTCGCTGAAGTTCGTCATCTGTAGCGATGAAGCTACCATCACCGAGCTGGAGGAAGTCAACAACGGTTGGACCCTGAGAAACTACCTGGATAGCTTCTGCGGACAGCGCAAGAAGCATTACACCGAGCTGAACGAGTACATCGAAACAACCGGCGTCAGGATCAGCATGGCCGTTGCGCTCCATCACTCGTCCACATCATCCACCGGGTGCGAGATGGACAAGTTCAAGTCGGGCACGTTCAAGATCAAGGACAGGGAGCTTCCAGAGCGCGTCGCGCTCGTCGTGATGGCGATCGAAGAAGAACACGGCCGCCGCATGTCCACCAGAAGCTCCATCGTTGGAGCTATCGCCCGCATGTGCATCACGAAGGAGTTTGACGTGGAACACATGATCGAGCAGGTCCGCAAGTACCCCGCCACCATCAAGGCGGTTCCGGATGTCGAAGGAAACGCGAAGATGCTGGAGAAGAGTTACAACCACCGGGCCCGTCAAGGCACGAGACTGCCGATCGCGTACATTTCGAGCGAGGTGGCGATTGCTAGGCGCAGCGCAGGCGGACATAGAGACAAGTTCCACACCAGCGACCGCTACCACGAGCAGTAGCAACAAGGACGAGACCAGATGAAAGCCATCATCGCCGGGGGTCGTAACTACACCCTCACAAAGAAGGACATCTCCTTCCTGGATAGCCTGGAGATGGACGAGGTGATCGTGGGCGGAGCAAAGGGCGCGGACGCGGACGCGAAGGCGTGGGCCCGCTCGCGCCACATCCGCGTCAGAGTCTTCCCAGCCGACTGGGAGAAACACGGACGGTCCGCCGGTCCCATCCGCAACGGACAGATGGCGGCATACCTCGCAAAGCAGCAAGGCGACAAGGCGGTGATCCTGTTCCCGGGTGGAAGAGGCACGGCGAACATGCGAGAGCAAGCAGGGCGCGCCGTCCTACCAATCCTGGACATGGACGCGACAGAGGGAGGCAAAACATGACGAGACGCAGCATAGCCAAGACAGACGCAATCGAGTGGGCAGCCGATATCCTGGAGCGCGGAGACGGTGCATATTCTGAACATGCCAGGGTAGCAGAGGGCATCAGGGAGTTGTGTAACGAGATAGACCAACGAACGCCCACCCCCGAGCACACATGCAAGACATGCGGGCATTGGAAGGAGACACCATCATCCGAGGGGGACGGAGAGTGTTCCGTGCTTCCCTGCATCACCACCGTGAACACAACGAGCGGGTGGAACGGATGCCAGGTGGACAGCATCGAGACCCCGCCCGAGTTCGGCTGTAACCGATGGGAGCAACACCAATGACCACCCAAGAAGAACGCGACGAGCTAGCAGCCCGCGCATCCAAGCCGAGCTACGACGCCAACACCGAGAGAGACGACGCTATCGGAGCAGCCGGGTTCCAACGCGAGAGAGCCGACCACTACCAGAGCGTCGCCGAGAGGGCGAAGCGCGGAGAGTGGGCGCCATGACCAGAGAGCGCGCCACCTGTGAGCTATGCCACCGCCGGTGGTTGACCTGGCAGATGTACCAGACACTCGCCGGCTGGAGATGCGCGGACCCGACGCAGTGCATCCGCCGCAGGCAACGCCAGGACCCTGAACCAGGACAGGACAGCCCAGGACGCACGGAGAGGCCGCACAAGCCCCGCAGGGGCACCGGCACACCCGGAAGGGCACAGCGTCGCTCACAGCGCGAATGAGCGCGCCTCAGTAGGGTGGATCCCGTGGCGACCACGAAACCGTGAGCTGTGCTACAGTAGAGTTAGAGCGTGAGACCATGCCAAAACAGAAGCCAGCGGAATCAAAAGCAAAACGGAAACCGGTAGCACGGAAGGCAAAGGGAAAGGGGGCGGCTCCCAAGAAGAAGCCCCGCACCATAGACGAGAAGAAGGCCGCCGCAGCCAAGAAGCCCACCGCCATCGTGCCGCGCAACCGGGGAGCACTGGAGATTCCCCCCGACGAGAAGCGGTGCGAGCGAATCCTAGACCCGCAGACCGGGCGCCGATGCCCAAAGTGGAAGACCGAGGGCTCCGACTTCTGCATCATCCATGACCCCGCGAAGGCAAGGGCTATCCAGCGCAGCGGGGGGGCAGCAAGCCGAACCCTATGGGAGCGCATCCGAGAGCGCGCCGACATGCTGGAGGGGGTAGGGACCTGGAAGGGCATGCAGACCCTACTGAAATCGCTCATGATGGACGAGATCGAGAAGGACGCCCCGAACCCACAGATGATGCGGATTCTTCTGCCGGCCCTCATGAAGTGTTTGGAGGCCACGCAGATACCGCCGGTGATGCTCCCGCAGAACCAGCCCGGATACGCAGGAGAGAGCGAAGACCAGCGCGACATCGTGGAGATTCTCGATCTCCCGAACTGGACCGACGAAGAACTCGCAGCCTACTCCCAGAAGGGCATCTGGCCAGCGGGACGGCCGCGCCCCGGGATCATCGCAGGACAGGGAGAGCTGGACGGGGGACACGATGAGGATTGAACGGAACCCGCGCCGGGGGAGGCCGGTGGAGAGGCAGCCGCCGCAACGAACCAACGTCTACTCGGGTGGACCTGTCGAGGTTCTCCAGCTGGAGTTCGGTGTCCCTGTCTCAGTCCTGGAGCCGTGCCGATGATCGCCGCGTGGTACACCTGGATGGTGATAGGCTTCGGCATCATGTCCGGGACCCTGGCCGGATGGCTGGTGTCGGGCAGCATCGGCGAATCGTCGCGGTGGCTGTTGATAGGGTGGCTCGCGCTGGCATGCGGAATGATCGCGGTGACGTTGCTGGAAACATGGTGGCGCAAACACGGGACGAACTCATGAGAATAGAACGCAACGAGAACAGGCAACCGACCTACCAGACCAGGGAAATGGTCGTCAGGTTCGTGTTTGATGCCCCGACGACAGGAGTGCAGGCTTGCAGAGACCTTGTGGTAATCGAGCCGACCACCACAGGCACCGCCGCGGTCGACCTCGAAGCCTGGCTCAATGAGCCGCCCACACACGGCCGCTGTCGTTGCTCGGTAGATTGGGGCACCGGACCAGACCCCGCGCCCGTTAGGGCGGCAACGGTGGACACTGGGGACGGCATCGCATCCGCCCTCATCACACCCGACCCGAAGAAGGTTCGGTCCGTTGGTGCGTCGGTCGACGCCGTGGTGGAGAAGCTCATCGACGAGCACGCCAAGAAGGGCACCGCACACGCGAGCAAGCCGAAGACCAGCCGCGGACGCCGCACCCTCCCCCATCGCTAGCCGGCCCGCCCGAGCGGATACACAATCCATACCCGAAAACACGGGGCTGCATCCGACTCGCTACACAATCACCCTTGACAGATACACAAGCGGGCCCCATCATGGGCTCCATGGACCACGGACCAATCGACAAGGAGCGGGTGAAGCTCGCGCGACGGAGGCTCCACGTCACCCAAGAGGGACTCGCAAGCATCCTCGGCGTAGCTCGGGACACGGTCGCAAGCTGGGAGACCGGGCGAACCCCATGCAAGGGGCCGGCTGCCATCCTGCTGCAGGTCATCATAGCTATGCTGGAGTCGCAGCGAGAGGCTACCCTTCTGGGCCAACTAGGCATCCGAACGTTCACCGAGGTCCACAACCCAAAGGAGAAATGAGCATGGCAGCGAAGAAGGACAAGAAGGAGCCGACAATCAAGCTCCACTGCTCGGACTGCGGAGCGCACTCCTACAACGTCACCGGCGGCTGGGTCCGCGGTGGGTTCGTGAGCGACGCTATCGACCCGGAGAGCCCGCAGCCCTGGCGACGCCCGACCCCCGACGACTTCCCCGGCGCACTGTGCAAGGCATGCCGCGCAAAGCTGGACGTCCCGTTCCGCCACCACGCCCTTGCCGAGGTGTGCGCGACGGAGCCAGGGCGCTACCTCGACATCGACCCATCGCTGGTCCTATCACCTGCGACTGAGGCCGAAGGGAATTGAAGACATCAACCGCAATGAGGGGCGCCACCGTCACCATGTTCATGACCGCAGCCCTGTACATTGTTCAGGCGGTGATATTGCTTGTGAGGCATTGCTGACGCGCACGAAAGGAGAAACCATGCGTATCATTGACTACAAGATCGTTCGCTCCGTCCGCCATTCCGACGTCGCAATAGATGTTCGCGCGTTGATGGCAGACGGGTGGGTACCACACGGCTCACCGCTCACCGTCAACGGCGACATCCTTCAGGCCGTGGTGAAGGTCGAAGGCGACCCGCTGGAAGCCAGCCGCGCCTACTTCGCCGAGGCATCCAAGAAGCTCGACGAGTTCATGGAGGCGATGCGGACCGAGTGCCGGGACATGAACACCGTCACCGAGGTGGTGGAGAACCCGGACTGCGACGACTGCCCGGACATGGATGAAGCCATCGCCAGAGAGCGGGCCCTCCGCGAGACAGTCAGGGAGTACGCAGCCACCCTTGACGCGGAGGCAGCACGTGTGACACTCGAAGAGTTCGGGAGGGACTACGCCGAACACGCAGCCCGAATCCGGCACACCGTAGCAAGACAACTCCGGCGACGAGTCGCCGACACCAACCCGAGAGGAGAGACCCCATGACCGAGAAGAAGACCGCACCGAAGAAGACCACGAAGCGGAAGCCGCGCCGGCCATCCATCGCGCTGGACCTCGACATCGTGAAGCGATGCAAGGCGCTGGCGGAGAAACACGCCACCTTCGGCATCGTCGCGCCAGCGCCCGCCGTTGCTCACGCCGCCCTGATGAAGGGCCTGGAAGCGATGGAGGTGGAAGACCACCTCGGGCCCGACCCGAAGACGGAGTAACATGAACGCGAGCCGCCGGAACCAACCCTCTCCCGCCGGCTCGCATCAACCGGCCAGCCCCCTCCGGTGGTGTCATGGGGGCACAAGGAGACCGTGGTGTTAGGTCGTCCACTGGATGGGTTCATGGCCGGAGAGTGGACGCCGGGAAGCATATCTGGCAGAGCCAGGGTTCCGGTTCAAATCCGGACGGTCTCCAGCCGGGGTTTCTGTGTTCGACCAGTGGTGAGCCTCAACAGTAAGTCCGGTGATGCGCAGCCGGTAGACCGAGGCGAGCTAGTCCACGAAAAACACAGCGACATGGTTCGGCGTAACGAACCACAGGCGGGTGAGAAGCCCGCCTCAGCTGGCGTGGCGCAATGGTAGCGCTGCTGATTTGTAATCAGCGGGTTGCAGGTTCAAGTCCTGTCGCCAGCTCTCGGGCCAGTAGCTCAGTCGGGAGAGCGCCGCCCTTGCAAGGCGGAGGTCGCGGGTTCGATTCCCGCCTGGTCCATCACGGGTGGTTGTGAAACTCGCGGAGTGGTTGCCGCGAAGGTACAGGCGACGGGGCCCACCGACCCGGGTCAAGCCCATGTCGTCGGCCGGTTCGAGTCCGGAGCCACCCAACCGCAACAAAAGGAGACACCCATGAAGAAGAAGGAACTGAAGCTGTTCACCCATATCGGAATGGTCCGGACCGGTAGCTACCGCGGCAAGGGCGACATGCACTCCGTCCGCCTCCGCGCCACCCCGAAGATGTTCATCGAGTGGGGAGACAAACACAGCCCGACGAAATACCGCAAGGAGATGAAGCCGAAATGGAATGGCGACCAGAACAATATGTCACCCGCCGTCGGCAGCAGGAGCTACTACCCCGCCGAGCTAGATCTATCTACTGTGCGCGAGGCGACGCCGGACGACCACGAGCTTTATCTGGCGCAAGAGGTTGAACGGCTCGCGCGAATCCATGGGAACCGCCGGAGCAACATCGTCGAAGCAGAGCAGCGGTTGAAGCGAGAGAAGGAGGGCGAACTCATCGCACGCGACAACCTCGACGCGGCGAACACCCGGCTCGCCCGTCACCGCAAGAAGCACAACCTCGGATGAAGATCGAGCGGAACAAGAAGCGCGCCGAGTCGAACCCAGCTCTTAGCCGCGACAGGTTGAACGAGCTAATGGACCTGTTCGAGTCCGAGATAAGAGACCATGCGCAGTACCAGCAGAGCCCATCCGGGCTGGCGTTCGAGCCAGAGCCAACCACGATCAAGATCGACCAACCTCTCACCGTACCCGACAACCCGTTCAAGATAGACGGGGCAGTCCCTGGGTACATTGGGCGGGCGTTGCCGTGCCCTCGGTGCATGAAGTCGACGATGACCATCCAGTCGGTTCGACCCATCACCACGAACATGGTGGAGTCGATAGTCAGTACAGAGCGCGAGTACACCACCACCGCAGCCGTCTCGCGAACATGCTCGGGGTGCGGAGACCACCTTCACGCCATCGAGACATGGACCTACCTTGACCGCACCCGCTACACCCTGTAGACTGTTCCCGACGTAACAACTGAAAGGAGAGACCGATGACCACCACGAAGACAATGCTGGAGCGCGTCCGCTCCATTCTCGCCGGCGACGTCGAGAAGGGCGCCGCCGCACTGAACGCAGAGGCCAACAACGAAGAGGGCCCCATGGCCACCGACGCGGACCGAACCGCAGCCATGTGGTTCGCTGGGATGAAGGTCTCCGACTTCGTCGCCCTCGCACAACTGGAGTTGATGGACCGGCTCACCGCAGCAGTGGAGAGCATGGAGGTCAACGGTGGACAGTCGGGGAGCGTCGCCCCGCACCTTCAGCCGCTCCCGATGGTATGCCCGGAGTGCGGAGCCCCACCCAGGGTGAGCTTCGACGTGGCAGCCGAAGGCGTGGTGATGGATGTCGGCTGCGCTCGGTACGAAGACCACAACCCGCGATCTCAGCAGGTCATCGAGGACGGCGTCCCCGACTGGACCGCAGAGTGGAACGCCCTCGTGATGCGGTGGAAAGACGAGTTCGGAGGTGACGCATGACCGAGAAGTTCAGAGGCATCGGTCTGCAACGGTGCGACAGCGCCACCGGAGAAGGCTTGGACTCGCTACACATCGCACGCCTGCCAGATCGCAAGCGCGTCGCGCTCTACTTCCACTTCGGCAACACCATCGAGCCGCTTGCCTACTTCATGACCGAGGACAAGGCGCGCCGGTGTGCGCGATGGCTTGAGCGCGGAATGCTAGCATCTGGCGTCCAGGATGGACGACCCAAGGACCGAGACCAGTGATCGACTACTCCAACACCAAAGCCACGGAGAGCGCAGTGGAGCGCATCGAGCGCGCCGGGCTCCCAACACCCTGGACCCACGAAGAACACCGCACAGCGGAGCTACCGCGCAGCCTGGACACGGTCCGAGACGACTTGCTCGGTCGACAACTCGGGACCTGGGCTTCTCTGATCGCGATGGCCATGTTCGAGCTTGCCAGGGTGAAGGCGGACACGCGCAACCTATCCACACGGATGAAGTGGATTCGCGCGAAGCTCACCGTGGAGTTCAAGGGAACCGATACCCCCACCAACCTCAAAGCCAAGATCGAAACCCGCGAGGACATGGTGAAGCTACAGCAGAGACTGGACGCAGCGGAGAACATGGCGACCCTGCTGGACGCGCTCGTCGAGGGCTACCGCAAGAAGTTCGACGCGGTCTCCAGGGAGATCACTCGCCGCGAGAAGGAGCGCGCCATCTCCAACCGGTCCGCGAAGGGCATCACATGAAGATCGAGCGCAACACCCAACGACGCGAGCGGTTGCCGTTCTCCGGCAAACCGTTCACGTCGAACACCGCCATCACTCGCCGCCCCCTTCCGTCGTGTCCGGTGTGCGGCATGCAGCCTCGGCTGAACGGCGACCTTGCACTCTCCCACGTCTGCACCGCCAAAGGAGCCGTCAATGCCGTGAGATTCGACGACCCGCTGGAATGGGAGCGGTGGTGCAAGACTGGGGTGGAGCAGATAAAAGTGATGCACACCACCATGAAAGATTCCAAGGTCCAGTCCGTCACGGCGAACGGATGCCACATCGACATCGCAGGCCGCCGCGAAAGATGCAAGGCATGCGGACACCCCGCGAACTTCCAGACCATCGAACACCTGGGCCGCGTTGACGAAGACCACCGGAAGTTCCGGCTCGGCTTTGCGTGCTCGCGTTGCTCGCATTCGCACAAGTCGGACGTCGTTGTTGACGACTACCCATTTTGAACAGGAGAGACCGAGTGATCTACTCACACCTAAGCAACCGCGCAGTAGTGTGGAAGATGGACGCGCTTGAATGGCTGAAGGGCCTGGCTAGTGCGTCCGTTGATCTCGTCATCACGGACCCTCCCTACCCCTCCCTCGACCATCACCGTAGCTACGGCACCACCACCCGGCTCAAGGACTGGTTCCCGACGGTGCCGAACGAGTACATCGCGGAAGCCATCGGAGAGCTTTACCGCGTGCTCAAGAAGGACTCGCACGCCTACATCATGGCGGACGCTGCGACCATCCAATGGCTTCTCGTCTCGCGCGCATTCGAGCCCTTCACCCTTCACAAGTGGCTCACGTGGAACAAGGTCCGCAGGGGCATGGGCTACAACTACGCCGGGCAGTGCGAGTACATCTTGTACCTGAAGAAGGGGAAGCGGAAGCTCAACACCAGGAAGCACACCGACCTAATCACGGCTAGCGCCATGACGAAGCGATCGAAGGCGTGGACGTATCCGAGCCAGAAGCCGTCCGCCGTATTCGAGCCACTGATTGAAAACTCGTCCGACGTTGGAGAGATTGTGTGCGATCCGTTCTTCGGCTCGGGTGTGGTTGCGGATGTGGCTGTGAAGATGGGAAGGCGCTTCATCGGCTGCGACTCGGAGCAACGCGCACACGACGCACTCACCGCCCGCCTGTCCGCTCTCGACTTCTGACACCTAACAAGGTTGACCACTGCAATGCACAGTGGTAGCGTTGTTGCGTTCAGTAAACGCATCACGAAAGGAGAGCATGATGCCTGATCACAAGGACGCACTGAAACACGCGCTGCACTGGATGAGCGACGTCGCGACCAAGCTAGAGAAGCGGCGCGACAACCTGCGAGGGCTCGCGCGAAGATGGCATGAAACAGACGGAAAGCTATCCGCCGGGTTCGAGAAGGAGGCCGACCTCGCGCAGTCCGTAGCCGCGGACCTACGCATCGGCATCGCCGCAGTGAAGGAGCGACGCGACAGGCCCGACCGCAGCCAGGTGGAGCCGTGCGACCACTGCGACATGACCGGACGCATCGTCGGAGTGTGTGGTCACTGTGGAGGCACTGGTGAGCAAGCAAGTGGCGCCCGCTGCTACACCTGCAAGGGGAGCGGAGAGGTTGACGACGAGTGCCATCACTGCAAGGGACACGGCGAGTTGATACCATGAGCGAAAAATTCGAGCTACTGACGCCCGCCGCGCAACCAATGGAGAACCAAGATGGATGATCATGAGCAAGGAATACCAGTCGGCATGGCACTGTTCCAGTCACTGCCGTTCGTGTTCTTCGTGGGGCTCTGCTACTTCATGTGTGGATGATAGTGTGACCCGCTATAGATTTTTCATGGAGCAGTTCGCCAAGCCGTTAGCGCGGCGACTGTGGCCCATCTGGATAGTTCTATCACTACTCGCGTCGATGGCCTTCTGGCGACTACCTGGGTTCGTCTGCGCGCAACACTACACCTCCCCCCATGGGGACACCACAAGGAGAGACGATGGCAAAGCCGAAGACAGTGAAGCGACGCAAGAAGGAAGACATCCCCGAGCGAGACAAGCCCGCCCCGAAAATTCCGACGCGGAAGCCGGACAAGGAAACCAAGGTAGAGCGAGCCGGGGTGATCCCATTCACCCCTGAGCAAGCGGACGAGTGCGCAAAGGGTCTGGTCACCGCCGTCCTGGACCTCAAGAAGCTGAAGGCAGATCAGAAGGCCGACGCGAAGAAGTGGAAGGAGAAGCGCGAGGCAGCCGAAGAGGAGGTCATCCGTCTCGCCGAGAAGCACGACAAGGGCGGACACCAGGGCACCATCCGCTGCAAGCGCGAGCTGTACTACGAAGAGAGCGTGGTGGTGGACAAGAACATCGACACCGGAGAGGTAGAGGAAGTCCGAGAGATGGAAGTCCACGAAAAGCAGCTAACCACCCCGGGCTCGGACGGACCGCCCGACAAGCCGCCGAAGCCATCCACGCCGAAGAAGCCGGAGGTCAAGAAGCAATGACCAACGGTCTCTACAGGGAGGAACACACAGCATCGGACGACTGCCCGCCGGTGCCGGAGGGTGTCGTGTGCTTCGAATGCGGAGCGGAGATGGTTGCCGCGGTTCGCCCTGACTTCAAGCCGGTGTGGTGGTGTACTCACGAAGGGTGCCCACGCCACGCGATGACGCCGGCCGACTTCACCACCATTGTTCAGTGGGCGGAGTACGTCGCCTTCACAGGTCAGGCTGTCCACCACCGATTCGACAACGAGAAGTAGAACCACGCCGCATCCATGCGGTAGACTCAACACAACGGAGACAACATGCCGAAGAAGACCAAAGCGGAGACAGTAGCGGAGACCATGACGAAGCGCGCAGGGGACATCCTGGCCAAGATGGTGCGCGAGCACGCGGACGCCGAGATTATCGACGGCCGGGTGGCTCGTCCGATGATGGCGAAGAAGCTGCTGAAAAAGGAGCCGAAGACCAAGTCCAGCTTCAGGCTGACCGCATTCGGACGGAAGGTCGGTGAGGTTCTCGTGGCCAGTAGCAAGGCCAAGAAGAAGCCCGCCAAGCGGAAGGCGCGCAAGAAGTAAACCACGGGCCCCGGCCCCGATGAAGCCGGGACGCTGACGCAGGATTGCCGGAGGTTTTTGCGGGCTGTTTTCCCCGCCGGGTTCGATTCCCGGGTCAGCACTAGGAGGTCACCATGACCAGACAAACCAGAGTGTTCATTGCGGGCATGATCGAAGGGGCATCTTTCGTGTCCAGTGCGTTCGCCATCGCAACGTTGATCGTCTTGCTCTCCGGCTGCGGTCCGACCTGCAAGACGGGTGCGTCGCGATGCAAGGGCAACACGGTGCAGACATGCAGCCCGGACGGGTGGCGCAAGACCATCAACTGCGACAAGGTCACGCCAGGGCGGTGGGTGTGCGCGCAAGGAACCAAGGTCTGCTACTGCAAGCGAGGTGAGTAATGGTCAAGACGATCACCAGAGAGCAAGTCAGCCAGCTCATCGAGCGGCTTCATTCCGAACTCGATTTCGAGATCGAACACAAAGCCGACAGCGCATTCATGAAGACGATCGGCGGAGCCCTGGACCTCATGGGCATCATCAACCACGACGACTTCATGAAGCGGTTCACCACCACGATCGGGCACACCATCTATGCGCCGTTCAAGTTCGGCGACAGCGACAGCCGGCTGGAGCGATGGAACCACGTCGGCGTGCTCGTTCATGAGCTTGCCCACGTGTACCAATACGATCACAGCCCCGTCCTATTCCCCGGTCGGTATCTCGGTGATCGGTCCTGGCGCGCACAGTACGAAGCCGAAGCATTCTCCGCCGACCTACAGCTGTACTTCTGGCGGACCGGTAAGATCTACGACATCGAGAAACGGTCCCTCGTCCTGCTGCACTACGGACTAGAGCCCAGTCACTGCAAGTACGTGGAGAATCACCTCTGGAGCGTAGCCGAGACCATCAAGGCCGGAGGGCAGGTCAGCAGCATCGCCACCGCGGCGATCGATGCCCTCGAAGACGGGCTCCACGGAGAGACGCCGTGATGGAGTTCAACCGCGCGTGGATCGTCGGGTTGATGCTCGTCGCCGGTGGTGTCGGTTCGCTTGCCGCGTTCGGGCTGCTAGCGCTCGCTGGGGTCATCATCGTGCGCTCCAACGCGCCCCTATCATTTGCCCCATGGTGGTGGTGGCTGGTTCCGATATCCGCCATCATCGGCGGAACCATCACCATGGGCATCGCTACCATCTTGGAAAGGAGAGAATGATGTCCAATCAAGTCAAACCAGAGTTCGCAAACGAACCGTGCGCAAGCTGCGTTCACTTCATGTTCATGAATGAGCAATGGCCAAAGGATGACTACCCGGTCTATGTGGGGTATTGCATCATGCACGACCTGGAGGAGACGAATGCAGCGAACTGGGACGACTGTCCAGACCCTGGAATGCAAGGGGGGAAGTACTGTCCCGGGTTCTAGCCATCTCTCCAGTGCCGACAGACCCGCGCACTTGAGGCGATCGCATCGTGCCAGGCCGCTCGCGAGCAGAGGAAGGCATGAAACCACATCCCGCAGTCTGGTTCGACAGAGCTATTGTCAGCGGGCACCTTGTGTCCGCCACTGTCCGCGACTACTGCCCGCCCTTCGTGTGGGTGGTGACGATCGATGACGGGTTCAGCGAGTTGGCGATACACTCATGCGTGGGTTCGGCGTCAACGCTCGATGAAGCCACCCAGGCGATAGAGCGGGCAGTCGAAGGCTACTTCGAGTGCAGGCTCGAAGACGTTGATGCGATCGAGCCGGAGTGGCAGCTGTGAGCGTGAAGGCGGTCAGAATCGAGGTCCGGCTGAAGGAACGGGGTTGGTCGAAGGAGATGACGCTTCACCAGGTTGACCTTCTCCGCCGCGCTGCGTTTTGCGGGACGGTGCGATCTAGCCGGTCGTGCCGCCCACTTCTTCGCAGTGGCTTGATCAGACCGGTGCGAATCAAAGAGCGAAGCGTGGCGGAAGACTGGGAGAGCCCGGGCATGGGTCGGGGCGTGTGCCTTGACTCGGACGTGATGTGCCCGATTGACACCCGGCACACAGCGTGGGGAACGATGATTCGCACGGCCGACCTGTTCGCCCTCACCCCGCTGGGCATCGCCGCGCTAGACGAGATCGAACACAGCGAGGTTGAGTTGTGATCGCTAGCGCCACCAACTACCAGCCGGGCACCACGGACACAGCGACGACCAAGAGAGACCCCGGGAATCGACCCCCTTGAAAGGAGCACGCCATGACCGACCTCTTCACAGAAGTATTTCTCCACGGTGGGAGAGAGAGCTACATCAAGCAAGGCGGAGACCCCGCAGACTTCGACCGCTTCATTCGAGAGAGAGACACTTTCGATCGCGAGTACAGCGCCTGGATCGAAGTCTTCGACGCAGAAGAGACCGAGCGCATGGAGGACGAGATGCAGCGGGAAATGGAGTTCATCCTGACCGAGGTGGACGACAACGACGATCTTGAATGCGACATGGCTTCAGAGCTAGCGGTAGCCCGCGTGGAAGCCCGCTACGGGTGGAACCGGTTCGACGGAAGCCGACCGCCGACCCCGACGCTCCCCGCCATGCCACCGAAGAAGATCGACATGTGGATCGACATCATCTCAGATAAAACTGCGATCGTGGGAACCATCAACGTCATACCGTTCAAGCCATGATCATCAACGGCAACGCTCTCCACATCCCTCTCGGTGACGAGACGGTCGACTCCATCGTCTGCGACCCTCCATACGGCCTGACATTCATGGGCAAGGATTGGGACAAGGGCGTTCCCGGGGAAGCATTCTGGCGTGAATCCCTCCGCGTTGCCAAGCCCGGGGCACACTTGCTTGCATTCGGCGGGACGCGTACCTATCACCGGCTCACTTGCGCTATCGAAGACGCCGGATGGGAAATCCGTGATTGTATTATGTGGGTGTATGGGTCCGGGTTTCCGAAGTCGCACAATATCGGCAAGGCAATCGATAAGATGGCTGGGGTTGAAAGGGAGGTTGTGGGAGACAATCCGAACAGTAGGCCAAACTGTGTTGGGAACAAAACGCGGTCATTGTCTGGGCCCATAACAGAAAGCAGCATCACCGCCCCCGCAACCCCCGAGGCGCAACAATGGGATGGTTGGGGCACCGCCCTCAAACCCGCATGGGAACCGATCATCGTAGCCCGTGCGCCGTTCAAGGGCACCGTTGCCGCGAATGTACTGGAGCATGGGACCGGGGCGATCAACGTGGATGGGTGTCGGGTTGGGACGGATGTTGTCGGATGGGGTGGCGGCGCAGCAGAGGGGAACACATGGAACGAAAAGAATAGCGGTCTGTGCAAGGCAGGAGAAGCCCGCCCCGCGTCCGGTCGCTGGCCCGCGAACCTCATCCACGACGGGAGCGACGAAGTCACCGCGGGGTTTCCGGAGACTAGGGCCCGAGGAAACGTCAGTCCAGAGCCGCAGGGAAGCACTCCTGGTCAGA
>Ga0180437_10006317_pt1 | contig 15840 bp, 14 predicted proteins | sample SS_ome_4_FD_132410 | JGI IMG/M metagenome (GOLD analysis project Ga0180437, IMG submission 132410) | Hypersaline lake sediment archaeal communities from the Salton Sea, California, USA - SS_3_D_1 metaG | ecosystem: Environmental > Aquatic > Non-marine Saline and Alkaline > Hypersaline >...
AAAGAGGGACAGATGTCAAAATCCCGTTCTCCCTATATATAACGGAAGCCTGGGAATTGGTCTATAACGCAGCCACCCAAATCAGGTGGACAAAATGTGATGAGGAGGGGAAAGAAAGCGTTTGGAAAAATTCCAGCTGGCGCAACCATCTCATCCTGGTCGTTGGTTATGTAACCATGTTTATCCTGGTGGTCCTGTTCCTGGGGTGGTTTCAGACCGACAACATCTATCCCATATGGCATCCGCAGCGGTGGATTGGATACCTGGCAACGCTGGCGCTGCTCTTTGGTTCTTCCGTCGCTATCTGGGGGCGGATCAAGAAAGATAAAGAGATGCACCGTTTTTCTCACCTCAGTGATTGGATATTCCCAGTCCTGCTTTTCTTGACCGCATTGACCGGGATTCTGGTGAACCTGTTCCGTTACATGGAGCTTCCACTGGCGACCTATTTAATCTATTCCATCCACCTGGCTGTGCTTACACCCATGCTGGTGCTCGAAGTGCCGTTTGGGAAATGGTCGCACCTGGCATACCGCCCGTTTGCAATTTACTTCCAGAAAGTTAAAGAAAAATCTCTGCAAAGGCAGGAAGAAACCGCAGGCGCCCTGGCGCCAGCAGATTGAACGAACCAGGGACGGTCAAAGGCAAATTGTTGATTATTGGAGCGCTGTCTCCAAATAAAAATTTTTCTGTAAAAAATAAATCGAAACAGGAGGTTTTACTATGAGTGAAAAAATGGTAGTCGTCTGCAACGGTGACACGCCGGCCAACATCATGCCAGCGTTGATCTTTGCATCGTCCGGCATCGCCCTTGATTGTGAGGTGTATTTCTTCTTCTGCCCGGCTGGATCCAGATGGGCATTGAAGGGTGAAATCGAGAAACTCGGCATCCCCAAAGGTTTACCCGATCCAGTTGAATTATTCAACACTGTTATCGACAACGCCCAGAAAGTTACCCTATGCGAATTGGCGCTTGAAAACAAGGGTATTGATCCCAATGATGCACGCGATGAGCGCATCATCATTGAGAAACTGCCGCCTTTCCTAATGGATATCGAAGGCGCTACCCAGACTTATACTTTTTAGTTGGAATAAAAGAAGAATATCAGCGTTTCCGGAGGAGGTTTCTGGCGTTAAACAGCGCTGGAAACTTCCTTCATTTAAGGCGAGGCAAGCTTTTGTTCACTTCCGGGCAGTCCGGGCATTTCTATTAAATCGATGTTTTTAGGGCTGTGCACAAATCCCCAGAACACTTCATGCGCCCGGTGGGGCGTCTCTAACCTTTTGCGTACCATATAAATCTTGCGGCGCAGGTTTAGACCGATGACCTTAACGTCCACAACGTGTCCGCGTTCAAGCGGGCATGCCGTCGCCAGCGTAGAAACGAAAGAAACTGCGAATCCGGCAGATACTGTCCTGACGATGGCTTCAGCGTTGCCCAATTCCATGAAGATATTTAAATCATCGATGCTGATATCGTGTTTAGCCAGTTCGGAGAGCATCACCCGCCGGGTACCGGATGCCGCCTCGCGCATAATAAAAGGTTCGTTGATCAGTTCATCAGGTTCAATCGCGCGCCGGACCGCCCAGGGGTGATTGGCAGGTGCGATTAAGGTAATCTGGTCTTCAAAGAATTCCTGGAGTTCAAAATTTTCGTCCAATAGTTCGTGGCTGATCACACCCAGGTTAGCATCATTTTCAAGTAACTGGGGGATCACGCTTTCAGGATTGCATCTAGAAATACTGACCTGTATCCCCGGATAGCGGTGGCAGAAACGGGCTGCCAGCTGCGGCAGCACATATTTTCCAGCGGTTGTGCTGCAAGCCACTCTTAACTGTCCAACCACACCATCCTGCAAGGAGGACATCATCTCCTGCATCTCGATGGATTGGTTCAATAATTTGCGCGCCCAGGGCAGCAGCAGCCGGCCCGCTTCTGTTAGATGTAAACGAGAACCCCGCCGTTCAAAGAATTCTAAACCCATTTCCTCTTCGAGCGATTTTATGTGGTAGCTGACGGTCGGTTGAGTGAGATTCAATTGCTTCGCCGCAATTGAAAAACTCAGCGTCTCAGCCGCATGAACGAAAGTTTCCAGCTTATCAACATCCATCATTTTGATTTCCCTTAATAGAAGATGTGGGTATTATAAAACATCCGAATAATCATTTACAGCGGATAAATTCGGTGCCTGTCAATTAACCTCGACTAAATTCATCATTTGGCAAATCCTTTACGCGGGTAATCTCAGGGTGGTATGTACTTATAAAATAAAGCAGCAAATCAATTATCGTAATTTCAGACTTCGTACTTGCCCTCCTCTCCTTTAGGAGCATAGAGAGAACAATTAGGAATCGATTTATAAATAAAGTAAAATGTTAAATCCAAAAACTTCTCAATAATTTCTATAAAATTCCAGTGTTTCGATTGCTGCTCTATCGCAGTGTTTGAAGAAGGAGGAAAAATGCCAACGATAGATGATTTTATCAGACCAAAGGAATGGGTTTCAGATTTTTTATCCAGCTTGGGTAAAGTAATCAGACAGTGGGGAGAGGAACGTTACATACCCATCCGCCAGCAGGTGGATGAGGACTGGCGTGAGCATAAACTCATAAAACCTCTCATGAAGGAAGTTCTGGTCGACCTTGGTGTAAACTCCGCCTTCTTTCCAGCTGAAGTAGGGGGCACTGAAATGCCAGAACCAATGGCGCTGAGCAACGTTGTGTGTGAAGAATTAGCCAGGATAGACTCCGGCTTTGCCACGGCTTGCATGTGTTCCATATGGGGGATGATGCCTATTATATTTGAACCTCACCGCAACATGGAACTGCTTGATGAATTCGGGCCAAAATTTTGTGGTCAAGAATTATTCGTTGGCAGCTTTGCCATGACCGAGCCTGACAGCGGCGCAGATATTGAAAATTATGGCCGAATGCAAGGCAAAACGATCCAAACAACCGCGACGCTGGACGGTGACGAATGGGTGATAAATGGTCATAAAATCTGGCTGTCCAATTCCGGTGAAGTTGGAAATTTATACACAACAGTCTGCACAACCAGGCCAGGCTCCACAGATCCTGAAGACATAGCGCTGATTCTTGTGCCTGCTGATGCTAAAGGCTTCAACGCCGGTAATCCCTACCAGAAAGCTGGTATGTCAGCGGACGTTAATTCAGATATTTGGTTCAACAATGTCAGAGTTCCTAAAAAATACCGTCTCCATGGTCCCGGTGATGACCTGAAGTACTGGAAACGGGCAATTACCATGGGAAATATCGCTTCGACAGCCATGTGTGTAGGGGTTATGAAGAACGTCTACGAGATCATCAAAACATGGACTACTGAAAGGGTAATAGCAGGAAAACCGCTGAAAGAACACAGCATGGTTGCAGATATGCTCTCAGAGGTGGCTATCAATATTGAATCTACTTCCGCCTGGATGTGGGCTTATACAAGAGAAATTGACCATCCGGAGATATCTGGATGGGAGCCATGGGATGAAAGATTTGAATTAAAGAGCAGAGGCTTGGCTCTATATGCAAGCATTGCTGTTGAAAAATCATGCAGCCGGGCTATGGATTTTATGGGCTCGTACGGTTATTCACGTGAGTTTGATATTGAGAAACACTGGCGCGATCAGAAAATGATCGGTTTGTGGATGGGTGGCAAAGGATTGAAAACGCTGGAGAACGCTCGTTATTGGTACGACCTGGAAACCCTGTAGACTTCTGATTTTATTCTTCCCAAGAATTTACCTGACAAGGAGATGATGAAATGGCGTTATATCCATCGCAGGAATGGTGTGATGAGTGGAAAATCGCAATAAACTCGGATGATGCGATTGCGAAAACTGGAAAAACCTGGGGAGTTGGTTTCAATGGGAACTGGTTATTTGTCATAACACCAGGGGCAGGACTGGTAGATACGGCCTATGTTTATTTGGAGGCTGCCGCCGGAAAATGCTCGGATGCTAGATTGGTTGATGACCCAAAAGAAGTTGAACCTGGCTTTGTGGTCACCGGATCGTATACGGATTTCAAGTCAGTCGTAAAAGGGGAACAAGATTTCCTGGCAGGGGTGGTTAAAGGAACCTTCAAAATCAAAGGCGATATGGTAAAGATCATGAGGAACGCAAAATTTATCAGAGCTGTCGCCAATTCGATCAGCTCTATTGAGAGCGATTATTTCGGGGAATAATCTGGTAAAGAAAGTCTTCACCAGTGACCTTGCAGTCCTTTGAGACCTGCAAGGTCACCATTTTACTCTTCTTTGGTAAGCTCTTGTAAGCGGTGAAAAAATCCTTCATGACACAACGTATTTTATCAACCAGCCGGGGGGGTTTACCGATAGGTCTGCCAAATAACTAGAATAATCATCCAGATTGTGGAACCAATATGGAAGATAACCGTAATTTTTTAAAAGGAGGATTTCATGAACCACCGTTTTTTGTTTTTTATTGCCGCCTTATTATCAGCAACTTGTGCATGTTCGTTTCCTGACCTGAGTTCAGTATTGCCGCAATCCCTCGCTGGTTCGGGAAACGTAATCACCATGGAGGAAACAATTTCTGATTTCGATTCCGTAGACATCAGCAGTTCTTTCGATGTCCGGATTATGCAGGGGGAAGCATATCAGGTTGTGATATGGGTAGATGACAACCTCGTTGATCACTTTCAGGTCCGTAAACAAGGCAGCACCTTGGAAATTGGATTAAAACCTGGTATCTCTTTGGTGACCAATGCCACTTTGCAGGCCGAAGTCAGTATGCCTGATCTAACAGTAATTAAATTAAGCGGCGCCAGCGATGCAAAGATTTCAGGTTTCAAATCCTCCCAGAGTCTGACGGTTGACCTGTCAGGCTCCAGTTCATTGAGAGGCGACATCGAAGCCGGCGACACCACCTTCGGCGTTTCAGGCAGCAGTGATGCCAACCTGACTGGGACCGGCGGTAATCTAAAATTGGACGCCTCCGGAAGCAGCGATGTCGACCTGAGCGGGTTCCCCGTTTCGGATGCAGATCTTAATATAAGCGGCGCCAGTTCAGTAAGCGTTAATCCCGGCGGCATCCTTGATGTGAAAGCCAGCGGCGCCTCAGATGTTATCTATGTGGGCAATCCCATTTTAGGGAACATAAATACCTCCGGTTCATCACGTGTTGAAGCAAAATAGATTCATTTATCTTTGATCAATATCTCTACTTCAATTAGTTAATCGCTGCGAAATAAATAGAAATACAGTTGATATTGGCGCGCTGAGCTACGCGAAGAGGCTCAATTCTTCTACAAGCACCTGGAAAATACACACGATAAAAGTCAGAAAGACAATCTATCTTATTCAATTTGAACGAATGGGAGAAATCACCCATTTGGTACCGGATGGTATTGAACTTCGGGATTCTATTATCCTATGAACTTGGGGAGGATGAAATGTTACAATGTTCTAATTCCAACAATCTGCGCAAATCACAAAAGGAGATTCCCATGCAAATTGAAATTTTATACCGTCCCGCGTATTCCCTGGCTGTGATCAAACTTTCCGGAGGTGAAGAGATCAAGGTCGAAGCTGGCTCAATGGTCAGTATGTCCAAAGGGATCCAGCTTGAAACAGAAGCCACCGGCGGTCTGCTAAAGTCCCTCAGCCGGGCTTTCCTGGGCGGCGAGAGTTTTTTCCAGAACACCTATAGAGCTCCTGCGGATGGAGGCCAAATCACCGTTGCTCCAGCCCTGCCCGGCGATGTGCTCGACATCGATCTCATGGACGAATCATTGATGGTCCAATCCGGTTCGTACATGGCCTCCGACATAGCTATCGAACTGGATACCCGCTGGTCTGGCGCCAAGACATTTTTCGCTTCCGAAGGGGCAATTATGCTGCGCACTTCTGGTTCCGGGAAAATGGTGTTATCAGCCTACGGCGCCATCCATGAGATGGTGCTTGAGCCTGGACAGTCTTATACCGTCGACACCGGACACCTGGTGGCTTTTACAGAAGGGATTGACTTCAAAGTACGCAAGGTGGGGGGCCTTAAATCAACACTCTTCAGCGGTGAAGGGTTGGTTGTGGACCTGACCGGTCCAGGCAGATTATTAATGCAGACTCGCTCGACTGACCAATTCCTCTCCTGGTTGATCCCAAAACTGCCTCACACAGAAAACCAGACCAATTAAAGTGAATATCCACCCTTGGAAATAATTAAAGCCTATTTCAACCACACTGCTATTGCAGGAATTCATGGGAAATTTTTCAGGATCTGAATATGATCCTGCTGAGTATTAACTAGCAATCTCAATTGATAACACTCGTTGTCTTGAACAAAGCCAAATGGAAAGTAAGATAGATACAATGGAGGAAAAAATGGACAATAATCAATCGACCTCAAAGAAAATTGGTTGGGTGGTATTTCTAATCGGCGCATTATACATGATCGGATTAGGCGCCTTGTATTCTTGGCGGGTTGTGCCTGCAGCCAACCAGGCTGGCACGGCTGCTTACTCGGGATTGGTTGGCATCCTTTGGTCATTATCCATTCCGCTGGGGGCATTCATCGTCGCCATAGGAGCAGCCCTGATCGCGGAAGTCGAGCGGCGCACCTTTTGGATATTGATCCTGATCCTGGTTCTTTTTACCGCCTGGAGATTTGCCGGGACCAGTGATCAAATGATACCGGCATTATTTGGAATCGGCGGTGGTGTGATCACACTGTTCTTTGTAGGATCGGTCTGGCACTGGGCTAGAACCCGTCCAAAACTCTCCGCGCTTGAAAGGACAGGATCGGACCTGCGCATGGTCGGCTTTATCTTTTTTGTAATAGCAGCCTGGGACCTGTGCGGTATTTTTGGGATGTCAAATTTCGTCCTGAGACCAGAGTTGGCAGCCAGGTTTGAAGTACCGCTTGGCAGCACCATAAACTCGGCATCAGGAGTCCTGGTACTGCTGGCGCTTGGTTGGGGGTTCACCTATTTCGGCCAGTTGAAATCTAGTCAATCTCAGGCAGTTGAGGAAGATCAAGCGGCATCAGTCGCGCCAGCAGATTGAGGGTAATACGCTTTTCGTTATCGGTCAAGCGACAAGATTGATTTATAATCCGTAGACCACCTCATCTATTGGAGTTTCAGTTTCAGATACAGCTGGAAAAATTTATTTTAATTGGAAATCACAACGATCTCGGCTAACTGGTGTTAATTAATTTATCGTACAGGATTGAATTTAATATTCAAATTATCCAATCCTCAGGTTTCACGAAGATTTAATAAATAAAGGAGAATGTATCATGATAATGGATCGAATTATTGGCGCTTTCACTTTCAGAAGAGGGATTTATGCGGAAGTAGAAAAGGATGCTAGTTTCACCTCTACCGCCTGGTTAATTGTGGCGGTAGTTGCCTTCCTGAACCAGCTTGGAGCGAATGCATCCCCAAACATGCTCGGTTGGCTGGGCGGGGCAGTAGGGGGAACGATCTTCGCTGTAGCCGGATTCGCGATTGGCGCCTGGGTCGTCAACTGGGTCGGGCGGACTTTTTTCAAAGCCGACGTTACTTTCGAAGAGATGGTGCGCACTTTAGGTCTGGCATACGTCTGGAATATTATCGGATTCCTGGGCATTTTTGCGGGATTTATACCCGTGTTAAACTGCCTGGTTGGACCGGTAATGGTTATTGGTGTGATCGCCTTGATCATCGCCTGGTTCATGGCCGCCAAAGAAGCCCTGGATCTTGAATGGCTGCAGACCATCATCACAGTCGTCCTGGGCTGGATTACCTTGTTTGTTATTACTTTAATCGGTGGTTTAATCCTGGGATTGTTAGGGTTGGGCGCAGGCGCCATCGGAGGTTTGTTCGGCGGATAGTGTAATATTCAGTATTAGAATTTATTGAGATAGTGAGTAGAAATATCATTTATGTACTCTCCCTGCCTGAGCGCGCCTTGCGCGCTTCGGCAGTTTTATTTGGAGGGATGGTTTACGAGACAACCCTGGCACTTCTTCCTGGCTGGTTGAGAGCGACGCGCCTCTACCAGGCGGTGGTTGCCGGATTACTGCGAATTCTAATTGAGCTTGTGGGGGGCGGCATTGGCCTCTTACCGCAGGAGGATATTTCTGCGAGCCAGCTCGCTGTACGAAAAGCTGCCGGTACCAGCATCGAGCTGGTTGGCTTACTGACCATCGGCTGGTCGCCTTTGTGGTTATTTGCGGTCGCGGCTGACTTGACGGGCGGGGCGCGCAGTTATTTGCAGGCTCTGGAAAATGAATTGAAACAGGATGGGATATTACCCGCTGATATCGAAATTAATTCTACCCGGGAATTGCTCAGTATCTTTGAAGACGCCTCGGATAAAGTTGCTGAAACTATAGATATACCCCCGCTGACTCTGCAGGATATGCGCGCATCATGGGAGAAATTAAACCTCAATGTGAAAGCCTTGCCAGAACCCGACCGGTTGGCCCGTATTTACCAGGAACTGCAGCTCGTCTCCAGGAATCAGGATTGTTCACTGGGAGATCTGTCATCGCTTATTGCTGCCAGCGCCTACCGGGCTGGGTTCAAATTAGGTCAAGTCTATATCTTTGATTTTTACCGCTCTGCCCTGGATGAGATTAAAAGTGAGGGTTTAAAGGCATACACTTTGAGCGCATCCAGACCATACACCCTTGCAGCGAAGAGACATTTTGACCCTGAGTTTGAAACGAATACGCAGCGGCTGCTCAAAAGAATCCGTAAAGAAGATCCGGTAAAATCTGAAAACCAGTCTGGTCAATAAGTTACCTATATTTACTGCCCTGGCGGACGGTAATCCACTGATTTCTGCGTTGCGGCATCCACTTCTTCTGGTGTAAGTAAAACAACTGTTTTAACGCTGACTGTGCCTGAAGCATTTATAATCAGTGACAACGCTGATGAGCTGGTGTGGTCTGGTAAATCTGCGATTGCGTATACGTCGGTGTCTCCAAAAGCATAGTAAAAGCTCTCAAGGGTACCACCCAAACTTTCAACTAAGCTTACCAGATGTTTGCGTCGTGATACTCCCCCTTCTTTCAGTAACCCTTTTAACCCTTCGGTTTTGTAATTTGTTTGAAACAAGTACTTAGCCATAGTGTTCCTCCAAATATTTGATATAATATGATTTAATTTACCATATTTATCAATATATATTGGTTTCAATTTAACCGTTAAGAACTGTATAATTTATTGGATTACAATCGCTTTTATTGTCTGTATAGTGGTAAATCAAGTTCAATTCTTTAGGGTGCATGCATCACGAAAGAAGTTCCTTGGGGATATTTTATAGACCAGCGTATTACTCTGTTCTTTCATCCAAGGTTGGTTTTTATTTTTCCATTCAGATAAAATCAAATGAATCATTTTGAACAATTCGCTAAAGCGCAAGCTCCAAACAATGGAGAAATTTTGGAGCATGTTCGCGCCTACATGGAATGGCGCGCCGGCAGTCTGGATAATTTTAAACCCAGCATCGATGATGATATCCACTTAAGGACTTACTTATTAGAGCTCAAGCACACAGGAACCAACCCATTATCTCAGCGAAAACAGCTTGATTCAATTCGCAAGTTTTACCAATGGGCAAAATCAAAGAAGTTGATTGGAGATGAGCCTGAATATTACTTCAACGTCGAACGGCCCATTCTGGCTCGTGAACAAATCCGTAAGCGAGAAGAAATATTCTCCGGTTCTCAGGAAGAACGCGAACTCGCCCGCATGAAAGTCTTGAATAAGCTTTCGGAAGAATTGAACCGTGCATACGACATCCAAACCACGATGCAGACAAGTCTTGAAGCGTTGGTTTCCACATTAGGATTAAAAACCGCCTGGGCATATTTACTCCCCAACGCTCGCAGCCCTTTGTATTCCCCAAACAAACCTCCCCTGCATGATTTCGCGCTGGCTGCTGATTGCGGCTTGCCGCCCGGTTTGCAGCTCGAGGATAAATATTTCCTTCGCAGTCCGGGTGACTGCCACTGCCAGGATGTTCTTCGCACAGGTCAAATGCGCCGCGCTGTCAATATTGTCCAGTGCACCCGCCTGGAGGAAGCAGCTGAAGCGGATGGGGATAACCAGGGTCTCCTGTTCCATGCCAGTGTACCCATCATTACAGAAAATCAGCCGCTAGGGATAATCAATGTCGCGACAGAAGAATGGCAGTTCCTCACCTCAAATGATTTACAGCTGCTCTCAATTGTCGGCGCCCAGGTCGCGGTGGCTCTTGAGCGGTGCCTGTTATATGAATTAACCAATAACCAGCGCATGCGCATGGAACGTGAGCTCCAATTGGCGCACGATGTCCAGACCAACTTGCTTCCGGATATGCTGCCTGAAATCCCGGGATACAGCCTGGCAGCTGAATGGCAGGCTGCGCGTGAGATGGCAGGCGATTTCTATGATGTCTTCCCGATTGAGCAAAACATCTGGGGTATCGTCGTGGCTGACGTCAGTGATAAGGGCGCTCCAGCCGCTATGTATATGGCGATGACGCGCAGTTTACTCCGTGCCCATTCCGGAGAAAGCGCCAATCCAGCTGGCTCCCTGCTGCAAGTAGACCAGCATCTCAATGCTTATTCCGGTTCGGGGATGTTCGTCAGCGTGTTTTACGGGCTCCTGGATATAACCAGTAACACCCTGACCTACGCCAGCGCCGGGCATGACCCGCCATTATTACGCAGGTATGACGGAGAGATCGAGCGATTAATGCCCACCGGTCCATTAATCGGCGTGCTGGACGATATACAAATTACCAACGCATGCACGACGTTTTCACCCGGAGACACACTTTGCGTATACACGGATGGCGTCACCGACGCGTTGAACGCAGCAGATGAACATTACGGTGCGGGACGTTTAGAGAAAGTCATTGCTAACTTACCAACATCCAGCGCCGCTGCCCAACTTGAATTTCTTAAGAGTGATTTATCCGCTTTTATCGGTGATGCGCCCTCTTTCGATGATATCACCTGCTTGATGCTCAGTGTTATTGGTTCTTGATATTATTTATATAAACGTGTTTTTGCGAAGGACCGAATTCCTTTTATATTGAATCCATACTTTGGATGAAAAATGATATATTATTTGTGTTATCCGTATCTGAACACTGACGGCGCGTCTTGGCTGTTCTAAATGGCGCTTCAGTCAGGTATGGTTCAAATCCCTCAGGTTTTGGGAACCTGTGAGGTCTTACTTCAATATTCCTTATGATAGCAGTGGAACTGGCGACCATTACAGGAGGTAAGATGGCGAAAGATGGATATTATTGGCTGGGAATTTCAGCAAATTCAATCTGGGTCGCATTGGGCTTGTAATGTTTCCTGAGCGCAGCAGGGCTTGTATCCGCATTTGTAACTTGGTGGTTGTTTGGGATTGGGTTGATCGTTGGCGGGATAATGGGCTTATTAAGTATGCTCCAGTCGTAGTCAAGGGATTTGTTATTTTCCGCTCTGTTAAAAAGAAAATATTTGTATTGAAATTCCAAAGGAGGAATTATGAAAGGAAAAAATTCGGACGTCATTGATTTAATACCCCGGCTGTTTGCGCTGGCTTCTAAATTGGAAGGAGAAGGACAATACAACAACGCCAAGCTTGTACGCAGCGCAGCCGATTCCATTTCCCGCCGCGCTGGGTTTGATATTTCCTTTCCTTCTGATTATGCTGCCTTAGCCGTTGAGATGAACGATGTTATCGAAATCCTTTCCGGAATGAAAGTCAGCCCTGAATTGATCAATACGATGAAGTCCGGCTCCCGGGCAATGGCTGAAAGAAGGCTGCCTTTGATTAATGAAACGCCCAACCCCTATGTTTGCCGCCATTGTGGGCACCTGACATTCAAACCTCCTGCCGAAAACTGCCCGCAGTGCCTGGCACAACCAGGCACCTTTCAAAAATTTATGCCGGTCTACTGGTTGGACAACTTCGATCCATCCCAGGCATTGGATCATTTACGCCGCACGCCAATCAAACTGGCTGAAATTATAGACAATTTATCCGCAGGAGACATGAACCAGATGCCCCCGGACGGTGGTTGGAATATCCGCAACGCTGTGTCCCACATTCGCGATGCGCAGGGTGTTTTGGAATTCCGCCTGGGTTTGATGGTTGAAGAAGATAATCCGCAGCTCGAATCAAAAGCGGTTTTTGAATGGGCAGCCGAGGAGGCTGACCGTCCCCCGGATACGCTCGAGATCTTCGATGCATACAACCAATCGCGCCAGCGGACGATATCAATATTGGAAGGCCTGCCGTTGAATGATTGGCGGCGCAAAGGCCAGCACGAGGAATTTGGTTCTGTCACCATCGCCCAGCAAGCCAGCTATTTCGCTACACACGAATTGACCCATTTTCCTCAAATTTTAGCCTTGATCTAAAACGAATTTACCGCGCGATGAAGCCCGGATTTTTCCTCACATGGAGGATATCCTTACCTCGTGCTCTAGCCCAGATTTTAATCATCCGCAGCAGGATATCCCTATCTAGGAGAGATACTCCAGAACAATTTGTACTAATCAAAAAGCGATCTGCTCTTTTCAATTCAAATAAATTCCGCGTATAATGGAACCCAAAAAAGGAGGCTTGAGATGGGAACATATGTACTGATGACCAAACTGGGACCTGAGATGTCAAAGCAGGTCAGGGAACAGGAACGCTTGGGCCGCGAATGGCTGGAGCACGTAAACGAAAAATGTCCGGAAGTAAAATTCGTAGCCCACTACGCCTTATTAGGACCTTATGACTTCCTGGACATTTACGAGGCGCCCGACGAAGAGACCGCCGCCAAAGTTTCGCTGATCAGCCTGGAAAACGGCGCTGCCGCAGCTGAAAGCTGGACGGCTATACCCTACACCCGATTCGTCGAACTGGCTGCTGAGATTTGATCCTGAGTTCATAACACGTCAAAATTTTTGTTGAAGGAGCTTACCAAAAACTGCTTTTTGCCATGCTGATGCACAGCAATCCCAAGGGAATGCAATGAAACATCCAGGCTTTTTTGAAAGGAAACCCTTACACTAAAGAAAATCTTTGCGGCGCTCCCTTACCGGCAGGGATAAAATCCCGCTGCCGCAGCGAGCGCGGCATTAAAACCAGGGTGACTCACTCCTGGACCAGCCCTGGTATTCCACCGTTTTTTGCACTGCTGCGCCCACCGTTTCGTTTTTCAGCAATATCACTTTGCTGGCGCTGGATGTACCATGCGCAGGGTTTGTCATTTCAACCAGTTACGAGTTTAAAATGAGGAGCAGCGGATGAATTCAAAGAAAAGCAGCGCGGTCGTGATTGGCACGGCATTAATCCTGGCGGGAATAGGGATTCTGGCGGTCCAGTTTTTAGAAGGCATCAGCGATGCGGTGATTTTATTTATCATCGGGGGCGTTTTCATCGCCGGATATTTTTTCGTCAGGGCGTACTGGATGCTGATCCCCGGTTGCATCCTGGCGGGCATCGGTTTAGGCACTGTGGGGGAAGGTTTATTCGCTTCCCTGGATGAAATCTTCCTGGTCGGGTTAGGGGCTGGTTTTATCGCCATATATGTTGTGCAGTGGATATTCGAAAAGCGCGCCTACTGGTGGCCGCTCATCCCCGGGGTGGTCCTGATATTGATTGGGCTCATCGAATCCTATGAGGATTTCAGGCACTTATTGGCGCTGGCATGGCCGGCATTGCTGGTGCTGGTGGGTCTGGTGATCCTGGCTGGCGCGATTGGAATAGGTCGCAGGAGAAAAGACCACCAGTAGAATCAGGCGAATGAGTTGATAGAGCAGTAAGGAGGTTGATTTATACCCTTTAACGGTAAACGATCGGCAGACCTAATGGATTAAAGGCAATACGCACGATAATCGCGGGGGAAGAGTAAGCCCCAAAATACGCATTTCCGCCGCCGGGTTCCATCACAGCCGTTAGAGGTGAATAATCACCGTCCAGGAAGGTCACACTGCCCGTTCGTTTGAAATCCGACAAGCGCACACCTACCACCTTTCTTGTTTCTAAACCCGTTCCGAAGAAGGCATACCGTCCGTTGGGATCAATTACCGCTGAAAAGAGTTTATTTTCTCCAGGTTCGAATGTAAGGCTTTCGACACGCTGCATATTCGACAACCGTACTTTAATCACCTTGCCGGGACTGGTATCAGTTCCAAAATAACCATAGTCGCCATTGGGATCGATTACCGCGGATAATATACCTTTTTCCTCAGGATTGAATGTCACTGCGCCTAACCTGGTAAGACCTGGCAGGGCAACCTTGACCACTTTACCCGGATCGGTATAAGTGCCGAAGTAAGCAAATGCCCCTGCTGGATCGATGATCGCAGTTGAAGGGTAATCTTCATCATTCTCAAGCGTTAATGCGTCCGCCTTAGAAAAGTTTGACAGGCGCACCTTCACTACCTTACCGGGGGCAGTGGAGGTGCCGAAGTAAGCGAAATCGCCAGCCGGATCGATCACCGCTGATTTCAGTCTGTTCTCTCCGTTTTCAAGGGATAGATTATCAATTCTGCTCAAGTCAGAAAGTCGTAATTTAACCACCATACCCGGTTCAGTATTTGTCCCAAAGTAACCAAACTCGCCACCGGGATCGATCACTGCTGATTCGACATTATCCTCTCCCGTATTGAACCTCAATGCATCCACCCTGGTGAAATCAGAAAGCCGCACTTTTGCAACAACACCGGGCTCAGAGAACATCCCAAAATATGCATATTGCCCATTCGGATCGATAACCGAGGAGATTGGGAATTCCTCCCCGATGCGCAGGGATTCTGCGCCAACCCTGGATAAATCCGCAAGGTGCACCTTTATTACCTGACCCGGTTTAGTGTCTGTGCCAAAGAAAATAAAATCACCAGATGGATCGATTATCGATGATTTGAGAAAATCCTCTCCGTCGTTCAGGAGCAGAGAACCATCAACAAGGTAATCTGCTAATTTTATCTTTACGATCATTCCCGGTGATGAATATGTAGCAAAGTACATAAAATCTCCAGCGGGATTCATTTGCGCTGTTTTGAGATGGTCTGCCCAATTAGGTATCGTCAAGGTTCCAGCACTGGTAAAGCCTGACAGGTCTACCTTGGCAATCACGCCCGGATCAGTATCCGTGCCAAAATAGGCATAATTGCCATCCGGATCGATCACAGCGGATGCAATATTTTTACCTCCACCGGCAATCACGAGATCTCGTGAAAAGCTGAAGTCTGACAGGGATACTCTCATGACCACACCTGGGTCGGAGTAGGTGCCAAAGTAGGCGAAATTCCGAACTGGATCGATCAGCGCTGTTAAGAAATTGTCCACCCCTTCCCTGCTTATGGCTCCTACCCGGGTAAAGTCTGATAAACGCACTTTTATGATTTTACCCGGAGATGTAACTGTACCAAAATATGCATAGTTACCATCCGGATCAATTATTGCAGAATATAGATTTCTCTCACCGTCATTGAGGTCCAAGGCACCTACACGTGTGAAATCCGATAGGCGCACCTTAATTACCTTACCTGGTCCAAAAGAATTTCCAAAGTACGCGTACTCACCGGCGGGATCAATCACTGCTGAAGTAAGCGCATACTCCCCGCTGTTAAGTATCAATGCGCCAACCCTGGAAAGATTTGACATGCGCACCTTTACAATCACTCCCGGATCAGTATACGCCCCAAAGTAGGCAAACTTCCCATCTGGATCGATGACCGCTGAACTTAGCAAATTCTCGGGTTTATGCAGATGTAAGCTGGCTGTTTGCAGAAAATTTTGTGCCGATGCAAGCGCTCCAATTCTAAATGGGAGCCCGGGTGTATAAATATCTATTGGTTCATGTTTTATTGAGTCGAATGCAGCCAATCCAAATCCCCC
>Ga0180437_10006318_pt1 | contig 15839 bp, 15 predicted proteins | sample SS_ome_4_FD_132410 | JGI IMG/M metagenome (GOLD analysis project Ga0180437, IMG submission 132410) | Hypersaline lake sediment archaeal communities from the Salton Sea, California, USA - SS_3_D_1 metaG | ecosystem: Environmental > Aquatic > Non-marine Saline and Alkaline > Hypersaline >...
CTACCTATGTTCTGAATGTGGCCCACGTCGGCGCGGGGTCACTCCACTACACCACCCGCGAAGGCATGCTGCACGCGTTTCCGTGTTCCCGAGAAATGGTTGCTTCGGCCAAGGCCGTCGCCGCGGCACACGGCGCACTACCCTGCCGACTGCGGCACGCGCCTTCGGACGCGGCCGTCGCACTGGCCAGGGGAATCAAGACCATGAGCATCGTCGGCCTCGATCGACACGCTCTTCCCCCGCACTGGAACCGCCACACAGATACGCCCGAACAGTGCGACTTCGACCAAGTCCAACGCGCCGCAGACTTCGCCGAGGCCGTGTTGCAGCGCCTGAGCGCCGAGCAGTGAGTCGCCTGCGGACCCAACCCGGAGAAAGACGATCACCTGTCTTCGCAACGCCTCTCAAGTCACTGCGGGCGCCCAAAGCGGCACGCGCAGGTCCGTGTCTGTCCGTGTTAGTCCGTGTTAGTCCGTGTTCTTATCAAGTAGGAGTGAAACAGAGGGTCAAGAAATGACGGCGCTTACGCAGCGTCTGGCGCGGGGGCAAACGAATTGTTTATCCTACTGCGGCATAACTGGCAACAGCAGACGATCAAGCGAGGAACCGGCTGAATGGAACTTCTAAGACTGCTCAAGGGCCAAATCCTGTGGGGACCCACGATGATTGTGATGCTCGTGGGAACGGGGCTTTATCTGACGATCCGGTTGCGGTTCATTCAGGTCCGATACCTCATGCACAGTGTGCGGTGTATAAGCGGACGCTACGACGATCCCGCTGAAACAGGCGATATCTCGCATTTCCAGGCCCTGGCCGCAGCGCTCTCGGCCACTATCGGCACGGGGAACATCGTGGGCGTTGCGACAGCCATCGCGTTGGGCGGGCCCGGCGCCGTGTTCTGGATGTGGGTCACCGCGCTGGTCGGCATGGCGACGAAGTACACGAGTTGCTCGCTGGCATTGCGGTATCGGGTGATTCATGAAGACGGTAGCGCGTCCGGCGGCCCTATGTACTATCTTTCGCAGGGGCTCGGGTTGCGCTGGCTTGCGGTGTTGTTTGCCCTTCTTGCAGGGATTGCGTCGTTCGGCATCGGCTGCGCCGTCCAATCCAATTCCGTTGCCGACGCGTTGGTTGGACTTCTGCCCGGCGGTTTGCAGGGGCCGCGACTGGGCGCGTCTCTCCCCGTAATCGGGGGCACACTGGCGCTGAAGCCCTTGATCGGGCTCCTTCTTGCTTTTCTGGCCGGGATTGTCATCATTGGCGGCATTCGGCGCATTGCGCGCGTGGCGGCAAAACTCGTGCCGTTCATGTGCGTAATCTACATGGCAGGCGCATTGATCGTCCTCGTGCGGTTTGCGCCCGAGATCCCGAGCGCGTTTGCCCAAATCTTTCGTTACGCCTTCACGCCGTTGGCCATCGGGGGCGGGTTCGTGGGCGTCGTGCTGCAGCAAACCGTGCGAATGGGCGTGGCGCGGGGTGTGTTCAGCAACGAGTCCGGACTGGGCTCGGCGCCCATGGCCCATGCGGCGGCAAAAACCAAAGAAATGGCCCGGGAAGGGTTTGTTGCCATGCTCGGGCCGTTTATCGATACCATCATCGTCTGCACGATGACCGCCCTAACCATCATCGTAACCGGGGTGTGGCAAGTCCGCGGCGAGAACGGCGACCTGCTGTACGGCCCGGGCGGCAAAGGCGTGCCGATTACGCACAACGGCGAGACAATAGTGGGCAACGTCGCGGCTGACGGTCTGCCGTTTCTCGACGCTTCTGAGAAGCCATACTTGGTTCCGATAGGCGCCACCTTGACGCAACAGGCTTTCGAGCACGGGATCGGTGCAACCGGCCGATGGATCGTGGCGCTTGGGATTGTGCTTTTCGCGTATTCGACGATGATCTCGTGGTCGTACTACGGCGATCGATGTTGGGAATACCTCCTGGGCGCGCGCAGTGAAACCGTACCGTTTCGTTTTCTGCCTGTTTATCGTCATCGGAACGGTGAGCGGCCTCGATCTCGTGTGGAACGTCTCGGACAGTTTAAACGCCCTGATGGCCATCCCGAACCTGATCGCCTTGCTCGGGCTCTCCGGCGTCGTCGCCCGAGAGACGCACGACTACATTGCCCGAATGAAAGCAAGCGGGGACTTGTAGGGCCTTAAGGCAGCGGAAAGGATTTGCATTCCGGGAGCGGAAACTAAGACAAGTGCGCACTCGATATCGAAGAAGCGAGCGAGACAACGCCGCGCGGCTTGCCCTCGCACGTGAAGAAAAAGCGGCGGTTCGTCGGCGTCTGCTGGGGTGGTATCGTCGCGAGGCGCGCGCGTTGCCGTGGCGGCGCGCATCCGACCCCTACGTCGTGTGGCTGTCGGAAGTGCTGCTGCAACAAACCCGCGTCGAGCAAGGCCTTCCCTATTTCGAGCGTTTCTTGGCAGCTTTCCCGGACGTGCGCGCCCTGGCTGCAGCGCCCGAGGACGAAGTACTGAAGCGGTGGGAAGGCCTCGGCTACTACGCGCGCGCCCGAAACCTGCAGAAAGCAGCGCGCATCATTGTCCTCGAGCACGGCGGACAATTCCCCGAGCGCGCCGAAGACTGGCGGCGCCTGCCAGGCATCGGACGCTACACCGCGGGCGCCATCGCCAGCATTGCGTTCGGGGAACCCGTGCCGGCCGTTGACGGCAATGTGAAACGAGTACTGGCGCGCGTTTTCAACATCGCACAGTGCATCGACGACGCAAAGACATTAGACCGGCTTTGGTCGTTGGCCGAAACGCTGGTTCAGGGGACTCGGCCGGGCGATTTCAACCAGGCGCTTATGGAACTCGGGGCACGGATTTGCACACCAAGGAGCCCGCGTTGTGAAGCGTGTCCTGTGCAACCGCACTGCGCGTCGTACGCCGAAGGCCTTCAGGGCAAACGCCCCGTGCGCAAACCGAAGAAGGCCGTCCCGCACCATGAAGTGGTCGTTGCCGCGATCCGCAGGAACGGCAGATATCTTATCGCCAAGCGGCCGGGAAACGGGTTGCTTCCGGGGCTGTGGGAGTTTCCAGCAGGGAAGTGCTTGCCGGGGGAACCGCATCAAATCGCCCTCGAGCGATTGGCGCAAGAGGCGCTCGCGGTCGAGATCGAGGTGGGCGGCATGATCACGACTACCAATCACGCCTACTCGCACTTCCGCACGACCTTGACGGCCTATAGGTGCCGATATGTGGCCGGGAAGCCGGAGCCGGCGGAGCACACACAACTAAGATGGGTGCGGCGCGGCGATTTTCCCCGCTATCCGTTCCACAAAGCCAACCACAAGTTTATGCATCTGCTTTGACTCGGGAAAAGGCGTTCGACAACCCGCCTTCACCGCGCTTCCGGGCCTTCGCCCTCGAGCCATTTGGCGGGGTCACGCTCCTTCACCGCCCTTGGCCCACCCTCGAACGCGACTTTGACCACGGATACATGGAGATCGGGCGGCGATTTGGGCAACCCCGTCAGCACGAGGCGCCCGTTGTGTTCCTGGCGAAATTTGACTTTCTTGCCCGTGGCCAGCAGCGTGGCTGATTTGACTTTGGACGCGACGTTGGCGGCCACGGCCTCTCTGCCCGGCCAGCGGAATATGTGCCAGTACCCCGTCGTACCCTTGACGGTCCATTCGCCGATCATGCCGCCGCTGAGGGCTGCGTTGTACTCCGAACCGTAGATGGCCTCGCCGTTCGTCTTCAGCCAATCGCCCATCGCCTTCAGCCGAATCCGTTCACTCTTGCGGATGGTGCCGTCGGGTTTCGGTCCCACATTGAGCAGATAGTTGCCGGCGCCCTTGGCCGCGAAAACGAGGTGCTGTAGCAATTGGGTCACCGACTTCATGTTGGGATTGTTTCGGATGTAGCCCCACCCGCACGAGTCGCCGATCGTCATGCAGGATTCCCAGCCCCGGCCCTGTTTTGACGCCGTGACGTGCTGTTCCGGCGTATCAAGATCCTCGTTCAGCCCCGAGCGGTTGTTAATGATAATATGGGGCTGGAGACTACGAACCATGGCGTTGACCGTTCTCGCGCCCCAGAACTTGGCCATATCGGCAGGGTCCATGCCAAACAGCCACCCGCCGTCATACCAGAGAACGTCTATCTTGCCGTAGTTGGTCATGAGTTCTTTGACCTGCGCGTGGTATTGCTCGACCATTGCCTTCGCGCTTTCGGGATACTTCTTCCGGTTGTGGTATCCGGGAAACCGCCAATCGAGCAACGAGTAGTAGAATCCTACCTTAAGCCCGGCCTTCCGGCACGCCGTGACGTACTCGGCGACGAAATCGCGTTTGGCGGCCGTCTTCACCGATGTGAAATCCGACGCCTGGCTGTCGAACAGACAAAACCCGTCGTGGTGGCGCGTCGTGAGCACCATATATTTCATACCCGCCTCGGCGGCGAGGCCAGCCCAGGCGTCCGCGTCGAATTTCTGCGGGTTAAACTTATCTGCAAGCCGGGCATATTCGTCCTTTGGAATGCGTTCGACGAACATCGCCCACTCGCCCCGGCGCAGCTGCGAATAGAGTCCCCAGTGAATAAACATCCCGAAGCGGGCCTCGTGGAACCACTTCATCCGTTCCGCATAAGAAAGCTTCTTTGTGGCCATTGCTTTTCTCCCTCCAACGAGGAACTGTCCCGCCCCCGATGCCAATCGCTTTTCAGTACGCCGCCCTTGCATGAGGGACGCTTGCCATAAACTTGCTTACCCCAAGCCGAGGGATTGTTTCACCCTCGGCGCCCCCCTGTCAACCTCCCAAGCGCATAGCGGCAAGGGGGGCCGCGCTTCGAGCCTAATACGTGATGCCGAAGGCGTGCTCGCGCGCGTGGATCAACCGCGTCAGAAAGGCGTTTGTAGGACACGGGACGTCGTGTTCGCTCCCGTATCGGCAAATAGCCCCGTTCAGCGCATCGATCTCGGTGCGGCGTCCGAGCCGGAGGTCTTCGCGCATACTGGCGTAGTGGGCGGCCGTCGGCGGGATGAGCTCCTCGTACAGCAACCGAATATACGTTTCGGCAGTCGGCGGCGCCAAAGGGATCTTCATGGCGTGGCCCACGTCGTACAGCTCTGTTATGACTTCCCGCATGACGGCGCGCGCGTGATCCGTTTCGAGCAGCGCCCCGTACGGTACGTCGAGCAGCGCCGAAAGCGGATTCAGCGCGCAATTGTAGGCCACCTTCGCCCACAGCACCGTCGCGATCCTATCCGTGTACACGGTGGGCACACCGGCATCGTTCATCAGGGCCGCGATCGCACGGACGCGGTCGGCCGGCGCGTCGGCGTCATACACGCCCAGAGCCGTCGGTTCCGCGATCACCGTCACCTCGGCGCATCCCGGCTCAGCAAGGCGGACGCCGTAGATGGCGCGCGCCCCGACCGTTCGCGGCCAGCCGACGGTTTCGGCAATGGTTTCTGCATTGCCCAAACCGTTCTGATACGAGCAAACCAACGTGTCCGCGGCCACGAGATGCTCGATAGCGGCAACGGCGTTGGCCGTGTCGTAGGATTTCGTCGTGATGACGATGACGTCGAACGCGCCTCTTTCGAGGCCGGCCGTATCCGTCCGCGCATCGATAGATTTTACGACGTGGTCGCCCCAAATTCCGGTGATGCGAAGGCCCTGCTCGCGGACAGCCGTCATGTGCGGCGCACGCCCCACAAACGTCACGGCATGCCTCGCCTTCGAGAGAAACCCGCCCAGGGCGCTCCCCAGCGCCCCGGCGCCCATGATCAGGAAACGCATCATCTCAGTATCTATATCGTTCCACACATGCATTCCGGGCTAGACAAGCCTCACTAGCCTCACTATGCTGCCTGTCGTAGGCGCGTGTATTGCCCAGCGCCGGACTCAATACGGGGTCATTTGCCGCGTCTTCTGCGCTGCCGCTGTCTGTAAAGTCGCTCCGTGAAGCCGCCCTCTTCCTCGAACGCCGTCGCTTGTGCCGCAAGCTGTCGGTCGAGGAGATAGCAGCACAGGTTCAATAGCGACAGCGCCGCGTTGGCAATCAAGGCGGCGCTCGGCACGGACTGGCACGGACTATCACTGACCAACACGGGCGGCGTGTTATCTGAGCTCTTCTGGCTGTCCTTATTCGTCCGTGTCTGTCCGTGTGCGTCTGTGTTCGTCCGTGTTCTTTGTCCGCCGCGCCGCTCTTCCTCGGCCCACACCCGGACCCCTTCGAGCGTCGAGCAGCGCCGGGCCTTGAACCGCATCAACGCCGGATGGTCCGGTTCCCAACGCTCGAACCCCCGCTGCCGCAAGAGATCCTCATAGTCCAGTCGCAATTCCTCTAAGCTCGCTCGCGCCACATTCGTGAGCTTCAACTCCGTCTTTTTGGACGTGCCTGACGCCTGACTCCCTTCGGCGATATTCTGCACGCCCGAGCGCGCAGCCTGCTCCATCTGGTCGCGCGTCCGGCTGTGCCGTTCGATGTACCGCTCGCAAAACCGCACCGTCACATCATAGATCAACTGGGCGAGTTGGAACCTTTTCAGCTTCCGGTATCCTCCGTGCTTGGGAATCAACGCCTCTTGTTCCGCCACAGCCCAAGTCCTCCCATCCATACCGCAGCAAGCCAAATCTCGCGCCGCCCATTCTCCCGCCAGCCCATCCGTTTTGACGCCCGTCCGTCCTGGCCCGTGCTTGTCTGTGTTCGTCCAGGTTCTCTACCCGCCGCGACGCCGCTTTTCCTCAGCACACTCTAACTCACTTTGGCAGCGGCAGGAAAGCGTCCAGAAAGCGGTCTTGGATAAACAGGCACCGTTTGCTGACTTCGATGACGATGTCCATAACGTGGTCCCAGCCTTCCTGCCGGTCATAGACGTAGGGCACGCCCAGCGCGTCGAGCTTCTCGGCGAGCGCGTCCGATTGTTCGACCGGCACGATGCCGTCGATCGTACCGTGAAAGATAAGCGTCGGGGGGTCATCGCTCGTGACGTGGGTGATGGGCGATGCCTGGGCGTACATCTCCGGCGCTTCTTCGAATGTCTTGTTGTCGAGGAACCGCCGGACAATGTCCATTTCCTTGAGTTTCGTGAGGTCCGTTGGCCCGTAGTACGTCACTACCGCCTGGGGTCGGCTGCTGACGCCCGGATGGCCGCCGGCGCCCTCGAGTTCGGCAACGTCAGACGCGTACCCGCACATCATGGCCAAATGCCCGCCGGCCGACATGCCGATGACGCCGATCTTGTCCGGGTCCACGCCGTACTTAACCGCGTTGCCCCGCATCCATCGAACGGCACACTTGGCGTCCTCGACGGCAGCGGGATACGCCGCTTCGCTGGACACACGGTATTCGATGGTGGCGCAAACATACCCGCGGGCCGCGTATCGCGCGACCCAATACGTGCAGAACTCCTTTCCCTTGAGTTCCCAGCCCCCGCCATGTATAAAGACCAGCCCAGGAACCGGCTTAGTAATTTCCTTAGGACGAAAGAGGTTCAGCAGCAGCGCATGATCGCCGACGCGTCCGTATTCGATGTCGTTCTCAACAAGCGTGGCCTCGGAGATCGAGACATGCTGCGGGCCGAGGAACTCGAGTTTGCCCGCCTGGATATCTCTCTGTAGGTCTTTTGAAGTCTGGTAGCCCGCGGGCAATGGCGGCGCCTCCAGCAAGGCCTCCCGGGCTACGGCCAACCGCGCGTGCGCACACCCGGCCGTGCCAGCCAACAGCGGAGCCAACGCTGCACAGACAATGAAGCCACGGAAGATTATGCCTATCATCATTCTGTACCTTCTTGCGTCTCTTCCGAAGCAACAAGAGGAAGATACTTCTCGAGGAACTTGTCTTCGAAGTACAGGCACCGTTCATGAACGTCCGCTGCGAGGTCCATGACGTGCGGCCAACCTTCCATGCGGTCATAGAAATACGGGACGCCCGCGGCGTCGAGTCTCTTGGCGAGGCTATCCGCTTGGCTGATGGGCACAACGTCGTCTATGGTGCCGTGAAAGATGAGCGTGGGCGGATCGTCGGCGGTTACGTAAGATAGTGGAGACCCTTGAACGTACAGGTCCGTCGCCTCCTGATACGTCTTCCCGCCCATGAGATTGCGCAGCGCCCCAATGTCGCGTACGTCCTCGGCAGTGAAATCCGTCGGCCCATAGAAGTTGATCACGGCTTGCACGCCGCTGCGGACGCCCGCGTGGCCCCCGTCGCCCTCGAGTTCGGGCACGTCCGATGAATAGCCGACCATCATGGCCAGATGGGCGCCCGCCGAATAGCCGGCTACACCGATCCGGTTCGGATCGACGTTGTATTCGGCGGCGTTCGCGCGCAGCCAGCGCACGGCGCACTTGACGTCTTCGATCTGCGCGGGCCATGTGGCTGCGCTGATAAGCCGATATTGTACGGCGGCGCAGACGTACCCCTTGGCCACGAAATGCTTACAATAAATGAAGTAGTCCTCTTTCCTGCCGCCGGCCCAGGCCCCCCCGTGGATGAAGACGAGGCCGGGAACGGGCTTCTCACGGTTTGCCGGAAGGTATAGGTCGAGTTTGAGCGGTTGACCGCCACCTTCACCGTAGACAATGTCCTTCCGGAGTTCTGTCCCCTCGGGCATCTCGGCCGGGGCCAAGTTTACAGTCTTCAGCTCGCCAGCGGCTATTCCGGCCATGACTTTCGCGCTCGACTCATAGCCTTTCGGCAAGGGTGGCGCGGCCGCCCTCCCGAGGTCGATTTCTGCGGCCGTCCCCGCCGCCGTCACAAGCGCGCATACCGCGCCCAGAAATAAAGTGATTCTTACTTGCCCCCTTTTCGTGCACATCATTTTCATACCTCCTCGATATATTTAGCTTGCCGCAGGTTGTGCTCGACGTTTCCCCTGGAAGGTCCCGCCCTCACCCCCGATAGACGCCGGCTCAAATCCTACCCGCCCGGATTCAGCCAGGTCAAGCGCTCGAACTGCGCTTGACGAGGGGGCAGAGGAAGCTCGCTGTTGTCTGGAGTTGTAATGTTGGAGTCCTTTGGCCGAGAATGACCCAGAGACATGCTCGGCGGCGAACGACGCTGATCGAGCCGCAGTTCCTGTGCCCTGACGATGGGGGACAACCAGACTACGGAGAGAGGGGAGGAACAGACTTCATGAAGGTACAGAACGTTTTGCTCACAGGAGCGGGCGGCAAGATCGGCCGCGCCGTCTTGCCGGAACTTGTCAAAGCCGGATACTCGGTGCGGGCCCTGGAACACACCGACGGCCTGCAAGTCGAGCGCCTCAACAATGTGGACGTAGTTGTCGGCGATCTGCGGGACGCGTCATTGGCCGCACGTCTCATCGAGGACATGGACGTCGTTATTCACCTGGCAAACGTCAAGGAAAACAAAGCCCTTTTCCTCGATGCCAACATAAAAGGCACGTTCTACCTAATTGACGCCTGCAAGGAATCCGGCCATATCAAGCAGTACATCCAGGCGGGGTCTGACGCCCGGGCGGGCATCTATTACTTTCCGCAACCCGTTCCCATCGACGAGAATCATCCGCATTCCGCCTATCCAACGTACTACGCATTGTCCAAGGTATTGGAAGAGGTAATGTGCGAGCAATTCAGGATAATGTATCAAGTCCCGATTACGGTGCTCCGTTTTTCCTGGGTGCACGCCGAAGACGATATTCTGACGCACCTCACGCTCAAAGGGCCCGATTTCGGTGTGCCGATATGGAGAAACTGGGCCGTTTCCCCCGAGCAGAAGGCCTACTTCGAAAACGGCCAGGACGCAGTAGCCTGCCTGATACACCCGGACGGCAGCGCGGGCAAACGGCAGATAGTCGGCATCAAGGACGTCGTCCAATCCGTTATGCTTTCAGTCGGCAATCGGACGGCCATTGGTGAGGCGTTCAACGTGTCGGGCCCGTCGCCATTCAGCTATGATGTGCTGGCCGACTATGTCGCGGGAAAGCTCGGGCTTCCGGTGGTGAAATTCGAGGTAGCAGAGGCCCACGATTTCTGCATCGACATGACGAAATCGCGTTCGGTGCTCGGGCTGGATCCCGAGTATGACGTCTTCCGCATCGTCGACGAAGCCCTCGAGTTCCGAAGGGCCGGCAGGAAGCGTTCCCCCTGCTTGTACCCAGGCTAGAGGCTAGTACTTTACTTCTGAGGCGCCTCTGCGCAATTGCCCGTCCATTTCCGCATCAAACAGCGCTCAAAAGCAGAAAACCGTTGGCGACCACGTCCGGGCGCCGCGGCTGACCTTGGGGCGTTGCGGCGGAAATAGCTCGAGGCCGCCGATGAAAAACACCGCCGTGTGGTATAATGGGCATGGTCGGGCGTATTCGCCTGCGCCCGACCGGTCGAGCCGCTGTGCTTTTTTCCTTCGCCTTCGCGCAGCGGCTCTTTGCTTCCGTCGCTTTTTCCGTGTCCGTGACAGGGCGCCCGCCGCAACGGAGGCGCAGAATTAGCGTTTTGAATGCCCATTGTGCTAGGATTCAGCCGGAAGCACTGAGGACGACCCAAAATGATGAAGTCACTCCGACGCCTCGTGCGCGAGGCCTTGACTGAGGATATCGGGCAAGAGGACATTACCACAAACCGCACGGTTCCGGACAATGCCCGATGCGAAGTGCGGCTTGTGGCGAAAGAGAACGGCGTATTGAGCGGAATCGAGGTGTTCCGCATGGTGTTCGAGTGCCAGCGCGCCAGTATCGCCGGTTGGGGCGCAATCCCGGACGGGCAACGCTTCTCAAGAGGCGATGAAATCGCCACATTTAAGGGCAACACGCGCGCCGTGTTGACCGGCGAGCGCACGGCGATGAACTTCATCCAGCACCTTGCCGGCGTGGCAACATTGACGGCCAAATACGTCGAAGCGGTCAAGGGCTTGCCTGTCAAAATCTGTGATACGCGCAAGACGACCCCCTTGATACGCCGGCTCGAGAAACAGGCCGTCGCGGACGGCGGCGGCGTGAATCACCGCCACAACCTCTTCAACGGGGTGGTCATCAAGGAGAACCATATCGTCGCCGCTGGCGGCATCGCCAACGCCGTCAAACGAGCTTGGGAAGGCACCCACCACCTCATGAAAATCGAGGTCGAGGTGACGTCGCTCGACGAGTTCGACCAGGCGCTCGAGGCGGGCGCCGACGCCATCATGCTGGACAATATGAGTCTCGACGAGATGCGCGACGCCGTAAACCGCGCCAACGGGAAAAAAGTCGTAATCGAGGCCAGTGGAAACATGAACCTGGGCCACATCCGCAAAGTGGCCGAGACGGGCGTGAACGTCATCAGCGTAGGCGCACTTACCCACTCCGCGCCCGTTGTCGATCTCTCACTGCTCATCAAGAACGTCTGATCGCTGCTCAGAAAAGGCAATCTGCGCGCAATATGGATGCATACCCCGGCAAGCCGCACGGCGCCACCAAGCCCGAAACGGACATTGCAAGGCTCCGTAGCACGTGCCGCCCGATAGAAGTGGCTACGCAGAATGACTGACCCGTCGCCACACGCCACCCTCGTGGCCGCGCCGCCGCACACCACCCTTGTCGGCTCGCGAATCCTTGCCTACGCAACCGTCGAGTCCACAAACGATCGGGCGCTTCAGACCGGCGGCGACGGCACGGTCGTTGTCGCCGATTGCCAAATCGCAGGCCGGGGGCGCCAAGGCAGACGTTGGCATAGTGCGCCGGGATTGGGGCTCTATTTGAGCGTCGCGCTCGATGGGCCGGGAGAAGGACTGATGTTCGCTGCGGCCCTGGCTGTTCGCGACGCACTCCGTCCTTATTGCAGAACGGACGTCAAGTGGCCCAACGACGTGCTCGCCGCGGGTCGCAAGGTATGCGGGATTCTTATCGAACACAAAGAGAACCTGGCCGCCGTCGGCATCGGCATCAATGTCCATCACCGGCACGAAGATTTTCCCGAGGAGATCCGAGACACGGCAACGTCGCTGGCCATGGCCGCCAAGCGCCCCTTGGATCGGGCCGAGATCCTCCGCGCCGTTTTGACGGAATTGGACAAAAGGGTTATCCTGTTGCGGGCCGGCGGGCTCGAGGCCATTTGGCGTGAATGGGCGGATGCCTGCGCGCTGAAGGGAAGAAAGATCCGTTGCGGGGACGCCGAAGGCGTCGTGACCGACATCGAGCCCAGCGGGGCCCTGTGCCTTGACACGGCCAATGGGCCGACCCGCCTGGTTTCGGGTGAGATTACCGTGCTCAATGGAGCATAGCCGATGCTGCTTGTAATGGATGTAGGCAATTCGGACACCGTGGCCGGCCTTTACGACGGCGAAGTATTGCGCGGCCACTGGCGAATCAGCACCGGCCTGTACGGCACGAGCGACGAATGGCGCGTTGCCTTGGCCGTCCTGTTTCGCCAGGACGGACTCGACCCGGCCGCCGTATCCGGTTGTTGCATATCGAGTGTGGTTCCCCAAGCCAACAGGCACCTCGAGCGGGCGTGCCGAAAAGCCTTCGCCGTCGAGCCGTTAATGATTGGGCCCGGCGTAAAAACCGGCCTCGTCATCCAGGTCGAGAATCCCAAAGAAGTCGGCGCCGACCGCATCGTAAACTCGGTGGCCGCGTTCGAAGAATACGGCGGCCCGCTGATTGTGGTCGATTTCGGCACGGCCACCAACTTCGACGTGATCTCGGAGAGCGGCGAGTACCGCGGCGGCGTCATTGTACCGGGCGTGCAGATGTCCGCGGATGCCCTGTTCGAACGATGCGCCAAACTGCCGCACGTCGAGATCGCCAAGCCGCCGACCGTTATCGGCAAGAATACTGTCACCCATATCCAGGCGGCGCTCACGTACGGGTATGCGGACCTGGTGGATGGCCTCATCGGCCGGATGGCCGAGGAAATGCAGGCTTCGCCTCGAGTCGTCGCAACGGGCGGACTGGCCGACGTCATTGCCGAGGTCGCGCGCAAGATCGACGTCGTCGACCCGTTCCTCACGCTCAAAGGACTCCGCCGCGTGTTTCAGAAGAACGAGCGGGCTTCGTGAAGCCGCCAAGACACAGACAACGCGCAGAGCATACGCGCGGCCGTGTGACCGACGGTTGCGCGTGCCGCGATGGTTTCGAGCAAGATTTCCGACAGGGAATAGCACTGTGGTGAGAAAATACCGCATAGCGCTAGCCACCGCCGCCGGGGCGATCGGACTCACGTTCGCACTTATGCCGGGCCTTAACGGCTACCGGACGGGGCTCGCGGCGGAAGCGCCCGCATCCGATGCGCCCGCATCCGATGCGGCGGCATCCGACACGGCGCAAGCGAATACCGACAACGGATATGACGGCGCCGTGAAGCTGACCGGCGACATGGAAATCCAGTTTTTCAGCGAGGAATTAACGGGCGGGGAGGCAAAGAGACCCACGTTCGAAGTCACGGCGAAGGGAAAGCTGCTCGAGGGCGATGTCCTGCTCTTCGAGAACGCCCTGGCCGTGTTCTACGGCCCCGACGGGAAAGAAACACATACTTCTGCACCCCGGTGCCGGGTCGACCGAAATGAGAAACTGGCCTATCTCGAGGGCGGCGTGCGTCTTGAGACGGGCACAATGACCGTCGAATTGGAGGACCTCCTGTGGGACAACGAGAAGGGCGAAGCGACTACCGACAAACCCGTGACACTGACGAAAGACGGCGGCGAAACGCATCTCGAGGCGGTCGGGATGACGCTCATTCCCAAAGAGGAGAAGCTGGTCTTCAGAGGCCTCTCATTCCTGCATCGTCCGCCCAAAGGGAACGAGCCATGACCCAAGCGCAGAGAGTATTGCCCGTTTTCTCAACCATCCTTTTCTTGAGTTTCGCGGCGACTTCTGGCGCGGCGGCGCAAGGCGCGGAAGACAGTTTCGATTTCGACACGATCTCGGGAGCCGCAGATGAAGCCGTCGTATATTTCGATGGCACGTTCGAATATCTGTTGGGCAATGCAAAACTTGAGTTGACCTATGACGACCCGAGCAAGCCGCCGATTCTGCTCCGCGCGCACCGGTTTGACTTCCTGTACGACACAAAAGGAAAGCAAGGCCTTCTCGAGGTCGTTATGAGCAAGCGTCCCGAGGGCGATCGCGGATCTGCGGCAGGCGCCCCAAACGACAACCAGATCCGGGTCGAGCACCCCGTAGCTGTCGTCACGGCGGATAAGGCAACCTACAACTTCGCGGAGGGCTTCATCCTTTTCGAGGGCAATTGTCTGGTCGACAGGTCCGGTATGACGGCCACTGGAAACACCGTGACGATGGACCTAAACACAAGCCGCATCGTCTTCCAGGCGTTCAGGGTAAAGGACCTTCGTATTGAAGAGCTTAGGCGGCCGGGCGAGCCGCCCCGGGTAGAGGACCCATCGCTCCTCACCGTGAAAGACGTGTTCGACTGGCCCGCGTTGCTCAGGCAGGTCAAGGCCCAGGCCAAAGCCGACAAGCCGTCGCCCGGCAAGCGCGTTCTCGAGCTGCTGGATCCCGACACGAGAAGCCGTTTGCTCGGCCTTGATCCTGACGCTCAACTGATCGATAAGGACAAGACGGGAATTATCAAACGAATCAATACGGTGCTTGCGGCGCCAGACTTATACACAAAAGCTGCATGGAACGGCATCGATATCGGTAACGAGGCGCGGGATCTTATCGGCCTCGGCACAGACAAACTGGAACCCGAGGAAGTCACGCGGCTCAATCGATTGCTGATCGAAGCGGCCTATCCCAAAGCGATTGGGAGACGTGAGCCGGTTTCGCCGTAGACTTCTGAACATCCACTAGCGGTTTTCTTTGGAAGGGATCCGAGGAAACCTTTCTTTTTCCCAAAAGAAAGGTTTTCCCGACAATACAGAAGGCACCATCCGTGACTGATATCAGCGAACCGATATTGCGCACCGAGGACCTTGTCAAACAGTTCAACCGGCGCACCGTGGTGCGCGAGGTATCGATTGCGTTACGCCCGGGCGAAGTCGTCGGGCTCCTCGGGCCGAACGGTGCCGGGAAAACCACCACGTTCCGCATGACGGTCGGCCTGCTCCGGCCCAACAAAGGCAAAATATGGTTCAATGGGTCCGACGTCACCAAGCTGCCCATGTACCGCCGCGCCCGTGAGGGCATGGCCTACCTGCCCCAGGAACCCTCCGTATTCCGCCAATTGACGGTGCGCGACAACATCCTGGCCGTACTCGAATACCAGGACCTCGACGCCAAGGAACGCAACGCGCGCGCGGATGCCCTGATAGAAGACCTCGGCATAAGTCACGTCGCGGACAGCCCCGCATATACCCTCTCGGGCGGCGAACGCCGCCGCACCGAGATCGCCCGAGCCCTGGCAATCCAACCCAAGGTGTTTCTACTCGACGAACCCTTCGCGGGCATCGACCCGATCGCCGTCGCCGACCTCCAGGAATCCGTCGTCGCGCTCAAGAGCAAAGGCATCGGCGTGCTCGTCACCGACCACAACGTCCGCGACACCCTCGCCATCACCGATCACGCCTACATCATCAGCGAAGGCAAGATCATCGTCGCGGGCACTCCGCAGGAAATCGCCGACAACCCATTGGCCCGGAAAGTCTACCTCGGCGACAAATTCCAGATGGATTTCTCTTAACGCGCGAAGAAAACCAATGTGTGCTTTCGATAGGGTCCGCCGACGGGCAAACGTCCGGGGGCGCACGTCGGCTCAATGGTTCTTGACGCAATAGGGACCGCAAGAAAAGGAAGTTAAGCGGTTTGGATTCCTGGGAGTTCGATCGGATACCCCTTCCTGAGATCGGCATGGAAGAACGCGCATCGGAGGATGAAATGATGGGCGTGGTGGAGGAATGCACCACGTGTGTCGATAAGCTGGAGAAGTCCAGCCCGGAAAACCTCTTACAGTGAACCCACGCCAACTATGGCGAGCCTGCGGCCCTCGTCACGAG
>Ga0180437_10006319_pt1 | contig 15835 bp, 17 predicted proteins | sample SS_ome_4_FD_132410 | JGI IMG/M metagenome (GOLD analysis project Ga0180437, IMG submission 132410) | Hypersaline lake sediment archaeal communities from the Salton Sea, California, USA - SS_3_D_1 metaG | ecosystem: Environmental > Aquatic > Non-marine Saline and Alkaline > Hypersaline >...
TGCGGGCGGTTGCCACGACGAATGTGATCCTGAGGAGGCGGGTCTGGAAGCCCAGGCCGTGCTCGCCGACTTGATGGCGCTGCTTCCAGACAAAAAGACGATCCAGGTCCCCGCCGAGAAAGTGGTCGTCGATGCCGACAAATGCGCCGCCTGCCTGACCTGCTACCGAGCGTGTCCTCACGGGGCCATCCAACCAAACACTTCCCAGCACCGCATGGACGTCCTGGATCCAGCGTGTTGGCAGTGCGGCATCTGTGCGGCGGTATGTCCCGGGCGGGCGCTGGAACACGGAAGTCTGCGATTTCACCAGATGCACGACACGCTTCAGGTGGCCACCCGGGAACTCCTCGGCCGTCGACCGATCATCGCGTTTGCTTGCCGGCAATCGGCCGTGCCCGCAGCCGACGCCGCGGGGCACGTGGGGTTGGCACTGCCCACCGACGTGCTGTTGATCGATGTTCCTTGCGCGGGTCTGGTCGGGGATCAACTCGTCCTGGATGCCTTGGAGCAGGGCGCCCGCGGCGTTCTGGTGCTTGGCTGCCACCACGACAACTGCCGATCACTCTGGGGATCGGATCTCAGCCGCAAAAGGGTCGACAAGGTCCGCGACGCGCTGGGAGCCGTAGGTGTGGAGGGCGAGCGCGTCTGGTTCCACACAGTAGCGGCCAACGAACCCCATCGGTTGGCGCACCTGCTGGCCGAGGCGTCCAAGAGCATGCCCGCCGGGCAAATCGGGGAATGAACACGACAAGGGAATACTATGTCCAGCGAAAGCCGCGTGATCCAACTCGATGAGATTGAGAAGACACCGTTGCGCGACGCCGTGATGGAAGAGAGCAACTGGCAGGCCGACCTGAACTACTGCATGGGATGCGCCAAGTGCCTGAGCGTATGTCCGCTGCACGGCTACTCGGAATGGGACCCGCGACGGCTGGTCCGAATGGTCCTGCTGGGAATGGAGCAGCAGGTGATCGACTCCGATTTCATCTTTCAGTGCACGGGATGCGAGCGTTGTTCGTTGGCTTGCCCCATGGGGGTGAAGATCGGCAACCTGATCACGCGGGCCCGGTCCATGCGGCCGCGAGATCAGGTACCCGGTGGTAGCCAGCAAACGGCCGATCTCCACCGGACCAAGGGCAACAACATGCAGATTCCCACCGAGGAGTGGATCGAGACGCTCGATTGGATGAAGGAGGAGGCACAGGATGACGTACCGGACCTGGACTTTCCCATCGACCAGGAGGGGGCCGACTACTTCGTCACCATCAATTCCAAGCTGCCTCAATACTACCCCATGGAGTTGCAGTGCATCTACAAGGTGTTTCACGCGGCCAACATCAGTTGGACCATGCCTTCCATCTGGTGGGAGGGCACCAACTACGCGATGTTCTCCGGCGACTTGGACACATGGGAATACACTTTGCGGCAGCAGGTCGAGCGGGTGGAAGAACTGGGCTGTAAGTACATGGCCTACACCGAGTGCGGCCACGGATACTATGCCACGCTGGCCGGCTACAAGAAGTTCGGTATCAAGCCCAAGTTCGAGGTCGTTCACAAAGTGAACCTTTACGCCCAGTGGATGCGCGAAGGACGGTTCCAATTGGACCCTTCACGCAACCCCCAGCGGGTGACCCTGCACGATCCCTGCAACGCCGGGCGCAAGGCCGTTCTCGACGGATTTCCCGACGTGTTGGAGGACACCCGCTACGTGCTCGAGAGGGTGTGCCCCAACTTCGTCGAGATGTGGCCTAACCGGGAGTACAACTACTGCTGCTCCGGCGGCGGCGGCGCGCTGATCTCCGGTTTCGCCAAGGCACGATTCCACTACGGCCAGGTCAAGGTGGAGCAGATCGACCTGACGAAAGCGGATCTGGTGTGCACGCCTTGTGTGAACTGCTTCGACGCCATCGATGACCTCGCCAAGCACTACCAGCGTCCCTGGAAAGCAATCCACCTCTGGTCACTGCTGGCCAACGCCCTGGTATTCGACGACCGGCAGACCGAAACGAACCCGGCCGGCGCAGCCGACTCAGTTTGGCAGAGTGAGGAGCCAACATGAGTATTCTCGAACTTAAAGACGGCAGCGTGGAACTCGACGAGACGGGATACCTCAAGGATTTCGACCAGTGGTCGGAGGAGGTGGCCCGGGCGCTGGCCAGCCGCGACGGGATCGAACTGACCGAAGAGCACCTCAAGGTGATCCGGATAATCCGGGCGTACTATCGAGAGCACCAGGTGCCACCCATTTTGACCTTGGTATCCAAGATATGCGGCATGTCGTTCAAAGAACTCCACGGACTGTTCCAGAAGCAACCGGGCAAACGTGCGGCCAAGCTGTCGGGCCTACCCAAGGCCAGCGGGTGCACATAAGCGACCGCGACGTCAATGCCTCGGGAAGAAAGCTGCGTTCCCGCGCGGATGCCCTCAAGAAGGAGTCGACGCAGTGATTGTCGGAGACCTCAAACCCATCGAAGAAATCGAAACGTCCATCCGTGGCCGGACTCGCGTGTTGGTTCTGGGATGTCGCGGGTGCGTGACCGTGTGCAGCACCGGCGGCGAGAAAGAGGTGGCCGTGCTGGCCTCCCAGCTACGCATCGCGAGCCGGGCACGCCGGGAACACCGTGAGATACGCGAGGCAACCGTCGAACGGCAGTGTGATTTCGAGTACGTCGAACCCCTGCTTCCCGAGGTCGAAGACGTGGACGTGGTTTTGTCGCTTGCCTGTGGGGCAGGGGTCCAACACGTGGCCGAAGCCGCGGCCGGACTTCAGCGACCCGTTCAGGTGATGCCGGCCGTCAACACCACGTTCCTCGGTGCGGCCCTTGAGCAGGGCGTCTGGGCCGAACGTTGCCAGGGCTGCGGTGATTGCGTGCTCGAAATTACCGGCGGCATCTGTCCGATCGCGCGTTGCTCCAAGAGCTTACTAAACGGCCCCTGCGGCGGTTCCTCCGGGGGCAAATGCGAGATCGACCCGGAAGTGGACTGCGGATGGCAGCTCATCTATGACCGACTCAGCGCCCTGGGCAAACTGGAAAACATGAGCCGCGTGCTCCCAGTCCGTAACTGGTCCACGAGCCGGGACGGCGGACCACGCAAACGCGTTGTGGAGGAGTTGAGATCATGAACAGCGACACCGCCGTCAGCGACCCGTACGAGCCGAAGGTCCTGGCCTTCTGTTGCAGGTACTGTGCGTACACCGCCGCCGACCTGGCTGGGTCGATGCGGCTGAAGTACGCACCGAACGTGCGGGTGGTGCATATTCTCTGCTCGGGAAAGATCGACACGGTGTTCTTGCTGAAGGCCTTCGAGGACGGGGCCGATGCCGTCTACGTGGCCGGCTGCAACATCGGCGACTGCCACTTTCTGCAGGGCAACCTCTCGGCAATCCGCACCGTGGCTTACACTAAACACCTCTTGGCCGAGATCGGCTTGGAACCGGAGCGGCTGGAGTTCTTCCACGTCGCGGCCTCGGAAGGGCCGCTGTTTGCCCAGCGCGCCGACGAAATGACTGAGCGAGCCCGCCGGCTGGGACCCAACCCCCTTCGCAAGACCATGAAACAGCGGGCCGGCGGCAAGTTGGCGCGAGAGCCGGATACCCATTCGCCGTTGCCGGAAGCGAAGCTGGGCCGGCTGATCCGGCACGCCGAGCGAGCGGAGGAGTTGAGAACATGAAGAGCGACAGCAGGCTGCAACGGCTACTTCAAGCCGGCCAGTTCGTCGTCACCGGCGAGTGTGGCCCTCCTAAAGGGGCGGACGTTGACAAGGTCAAGCAGAAAGCTGAGTTCCTGATCGGTCACGTGGATGCGGTCAACGTCACAGACAACCAGACCGCCATTGTTCGCATGTCGAGCATTGGGGCCAGCGCGCTGCTGGTTCAGATGGGCCTGGAGCCGGTGATGCAGATGGTCTGCCGCGACCGCAACCGCATCGCCATGCAGAGCGACATCTTCGGCGCCTATGCCCTGGGCATCCGCAACATACTGTGCCTCTCAGGCGACCACCAGAAGTTCGGCAACCACGCCGGGGCCAAGAACGTCTATGACGTCGACTCCATCCAACTCATTGACATGGTCCGCCGCATGCGCGACGAAGGCAAAGTCGCCAGCGGTGACGAAATTGACGGCGCGCCCCGAATGTTCATCGGCGCCGCGGCCAACCCGTTCGGCGACCCGTTCGCATTCCGCGTTACCCGACTGGCCAAAAAGATCGCAGCCGGCGTGGACTTCATTCAGACTCAGTGCATCTACAACATGGACAAGTTCAAGACCTGGATGTGCCAAGTGGTCGACCAGGGCCTCGACCAGAAGGTGCACATCCTGGCCGGCGTCACGCCGTTGAAGTCGCTGGGCATGGCCCGCTACATGGCCAACAACGTGTCCGGGATCGAGGTGCCTGAGGCCTTGATCAAGCGGATCAAGGGCGTTCCCAAGGAGAAACGAGCCCGGGAAGGCATCCAGATCTGCATCGAGCAGATCCAGCAGTTGCGCGAGATTTCGGGGGTTCGCGGCATCCACCTGATGGCCATCGAGTGGGAGAAGAAAGTCCCCGAGATCGTCGAGGAGGCAGGCCTGCACCCGCGTCCTGACTAGCGAGGCCGATACTTCGGATGTTGCACGGCCCGCCACTGTGGCAAGACCGCCGAAGCGCTTGGAATCGACAAGCGCAGGTTCCGGCGGAAGATGAACCGGCATGGGATCAGCCGTCCACCAGTGGCCTCACGCCCGGCCATACGCGCAATGATGCAACGCGTCATATTGCACTGCTGCAATGCTGCAATGCCGCCTCACTCTGGCATGTTCATCAGCATTGCCCTATCTCTCGCCACACAAACAACTTACAGAGTTCTTCCCCGGGGCTGCTGAATGGCATCGTTGATGCTCTTAGAACTCGTACGTGAATAACTTCGGGGCTGTCCCGATTCTCCCACGGGAAAATGGGACTGTCCCCTTCGGAATCCGGGAAGTTGTTGCTGTACGAGTTCTTAAAAGCGGGTGGGATCTACCAGGGCCGCGGCGCGGCAACACGCAGTGGTCAACCCGGCACTCCTTGTCCCGGGAAGCCGGCATGCTGGAGAAGCAGATACAAAACGTCATTCTCGACTCGATCGTGGACGGCGTCTTCACCGTTGACGAGAACTGGCAGATTACGTCCTTCAACGCGGCCGCCACGCAAATCACCGGGGTGCCACGCGATGAAGCCATCGGCCAGCGTTGCTGCGACGTCTTCCACGCCAGCATTTGCGAGAACGAGTGTGCCCTTAGGGAGACGTTGGAGACGGGTCGCTCCATCACGTGCAAACCCATTTACGTCGTCAAGGCAGACGGCAACCGCATTCCGATCAGTATTTCCACCGCGATTCTAAAGGATCACGACGGCAAGCTGATCGGCGGGGTGGAGACGTTCCGGGACTTGAGCGTGGTGGAGCAACTCCGCAAGGAACTGGAGGAAAAATACACGTTTGCCGACATCATTGCCCGAAGTGCGGCCATGCGGAGGCTTCTCGACGTCCTCCCCCAGTTTGGCGAGAGTAACAGTACGGTCTTGATCGAAGGCGCCAGCGGCACGGGCAAGGAGCTGTTTGCACGCGCGATCCATGACCTTTCTCACCGGCGGAACAAGCCCCTTGTTGCCGTCAACTGCGGTGCTCTGCCCGATACGTTGCTCGAGTCCGAGCTGTTCGGCTATAAGGCCGGTGCGTTTACCGACGCCCGGCATGACAAACCCGGTCGCTTCGCACTCGCGGACGGCGGAACGATCTTTCTGGACGAGATCGGTGACGTGTCACCGGCCATGCAATCCAAGTTACTTCGGGTCTTACAGGAAGGCATGTACGAACCTCTGGGCTCGGTTGAGTCGGCCAACGTAGACGTGCGCGTCATTGCGGCAACGAACAAGGATCTCGGCCGGTTGGTCGGTGCAGGTACGTTCCGAGAAGATCTCTATTACCGCATCAACGTCGTACGGCTCCAACTGCCGCCGCTTCGTGACCGCCGGGAAGACATTCCTCTGCTGGTAGAGCACTTCATCTCCAGGTTCAATCGTTTGCAGGAGAAACGCATCCTCGGCGTTTCCCCCAAAGTGATGGCGATCTTGCTGGAGCACGATTATCCGGGCAATGTCCGTGAGTTGGAGAATATCGTCGAACATTGTTTCGTGCTCTGTCCTGGTGGACTGATCGAGCCGCGTCACTTGCCGGGGGTACTGCGTGAAGGACCGGGCTTGGCATCGGCGGCCGGTGGAGGCGACCTCACGCTGGAAGCCCTGGAAATCATGCATATCACAGAAACGATCCGACGGCACGGCGGCAACCGCAAGGCCGCAGCCAAAGCCCTGGGCATCCATCCCAGCACCCTGTTCCGCAAGATCAAGTCGTTGGGCATCGACCTGCCCGACACGGACGGCCGCCGCAGGTCCTCGTAGGGTCGCATTCTGCGAGTGTCCCGCCCCTCGCTGAATCGCACAATGCAAACCAACGAATGCGGCGGGGAGCGGCCTTGTGCGACGCAACTCGCTTCTCTGAGACAAGTTACGAGTTACGCCTTTCGGCAGACTCACTTGGGCACGGATGCTGCTACGCCTTATCCACCGGACGTCACGCCTCGCGGAGAGTAGCCGATGAGGCGTTGGCTTCACCGAGTTGCTTTGACTGCGAAAGGAGAAAGCCATGGTCACGACCGCAAGCAAGGACCTCGACGTGTTTGATGAAGAAGAGATCTACGAAGTGGATCCCAACCATCCTGCCCGACCGATGGTGGTTGTCTTCGATGCGAACGGAAGTCACTGGCTGTGCGACAAGGGAGTGGATCCCGGGGGAGATCTGACTGCCCAGGGTTGCTGGCAGTGCGGCGATTTCCCGTTCACGCGCCAGGATTAATGGGCATCGGACGCATCGGCGGCGCCCCTGGTCAACCCAACGGAAGGAAACTGCTCATGAAGATCCCTGACGTCAGAGAGAAATGGTCGGGGCGAGTCAATACGGTGACGGTCGGGGCAACGGAATCGGAAGGAGGAACGCGTGGTGGGACGGTCACGATCGGCGGGGCGTCGGGCATTCCCTTCTTGAGTTTCGATGGCGAGACGCCCAACCCGCCCGCCATCGCGATGGAAGTGTTCGACAAGCAGCCCGTCAACTGGCCCAAACCGCTGGAAGACGTCTACGGGGATGTCTGGTCTGATCCGTCCGCATGGGCGCGCCGAGTCAAGGAGCTAGGGGCCGACCTGGTCAACCTCCGGCTCGTCAGCACGCACCCTGGCGAGGGGAACCGCTCGCCGGAAGAGGCCGTGGAGACGGTTCAGGCGGTTCTGGAGGCAGTAGATCTCCCCCTAATTGTCTGGGGTTGCCAGGTGCCGGAGAAAGATCAGAAGGTGATCTCGAAGGTCGCCGAGGCAACCCAGGGCGAGAACTGCCTGCTGGGGGCAGCCACCGAAACAGACTACCGCACGCTGACGGCCGCCGCCCAGGCGTACGGCCACAAGCTGATTGCCTTGGCCCCGTGCGACATTAACAAAACCAAGCAAGTCAATATCCTCATTACGGATATGGGTTATCCCTTGAGGAATATCGTGATCTACCCGACCACCGCGGCGCTCGGCTATGGCGTAGAGTACATCTACTCTATACTGGAGCGAGGGAGGCTGGCCGCGCTCTCGGGCGACCCGCTGCTAGCGCAGCCAGTCATCTTGGATGTTGGTTACGAGGCGTGGAGGGCGAAGGAGGCCAAGGCGGGCGACGAGTTTGCGGACGTATGGGGGCCGGCCGACCAGCGGGGTCCGGCCTGGGAAGCAATCACTGCGACCACTCTCCTGCAAGGCGGCGCCGACCTTCTGGTGATGTGCCATCCGACAGCGGTGGAAACCGTCCGCAACGCGGTTGGCCAACTGGTCGGTGAGCGACCGACGTTACCGATCCAGGACACCGTACTTGCTGATTTCAGCTCGTAGGCTTGCGAGGTCCCGCCAATCATGAGAGCTGCCATACCAATTGCCCACGGCCGGATTTCCCCAGTCTTCGACGTCGCCAGTTGTCTTCTGCTGGTAGATATCGAGAAGGAACGTGAGGTCCGTCGAGCTGAGCAGATTCTGGAGGAACCGGAACTGGCTGCCCGAGCACGGCGCGTTGCCGAACTTGGTGCGGACGTACTGATTTGCGGAGCGATCTCCCAGCCTCTTGAGGCCATGCTGCTTTCCACGGGAGTAGAGGTCATACCACAGACGTGTGGCCCCGTGGAAGACGTGCTCAGAGCATTTATTTCGGGGCAGTTGACGGAGCAGGCTTTCGTCATTCCGGGGTGCTGTGGACAGCGGCGGCGGTTTCGCGGCGGGTGTTCTCGTGATCCCCCGGTGGGTTGAGATGTAAGGAGATCTCCTGTGAAGGTGGCTGTAGCGTCACAAGGCCCGGATTTGAATAGCCAGGTCGCATTGCGCTTCGGACGGGCACGGTATTTCCTCATTGTGGACACCGCATCTGGCGCATTTATCGGACATACGAACGCCGGAAATCTGAGTACGGCTCACACGGCCGGAATGCAGGCCGCCGGTGCCGTCCTCAGCCTGGGTGTAAGTGCGGTGATCACCAGGAGTATCGGCCCCAAGGCGTTCGCGACGCTTCAAGCCGGCAAGGTTGAAGTTTATGCAACAGCCTCAGAAACTGGTGAGGACGCTATTGAGCGGCTCAAAGCGGGTCAACTTCGACCCGTCCAAGAGGCCAACATGCAAGAACATTGGATGTAGAAATTGACAGCTACCACCTCATTTCTCTAGGAGGAACCAACGCCATGCAAAAGGATCTGACACGACGTGGATTCGTTCGAACCGCAGCGGCAGGTACTGCCGCACTGACGTGGCTCAGCGCCCCACGAGCACCGACGGTGTTCGCCGCCGGGCCCGACAAACCGGCCTTGCTCGGAGGCACACCGGTGCACAAGGGTGGCTGGCCCAAATGGCCCCAATGGCGCGAGTCGTGGGAACCTGAAATCGTGGAGGTGTTGCGCGGCGGGCGATGGTCCAGTGCCGGCGGTGGCGGGCAGGTAGCAGATTTTGAGAAGGCCTACGCGGCACTGCTCGGCGCCAAGCGCTGCACGGCCACGGCCAGCGGCACCACCGCGTTGATCACCAGCATGCACGTCATGGGCGTGGATGCCGGCGACGAAGTGATCACTTCCCCCTACACGTTCATCGCAACGTATAACACCATCCTGATGCTTAAGGCCTTGCCGGTGTTCGCCGACACCGATCCGGCCACGCTGACGATGGACCCGGCTTCAATCGAGAGTCGAATCACCGAACGTACTCGTGCCATCGTGCCGGTGCACATCTACGGCATGCCTTGCGACATGGACCCGATCAACGCCATCGCCGAGAAGCACAACCTCGCCGTCGTCGAAGACGCCTGTCAGGCGTGGCTGGCCGAGTACCAGGGCCGCAAGTGCGGTACGCTGGGCGATCTGGGCTGCTTCAGTTTCCAGAACTCCAAGCATATTCCCGCCGGCGAAGGTGGGGCCGTCACGGGTGACAGCGACGAACTGCTGGACCGCTGCCACGCCTTCCACAACTGCGGGCGAGCCTTCGGGACCTTTAAGGGGAGTGGCTGTTTCAGCCGCGGCACCAACTGCCGCATGATGCACTATGCCGCCGCTCTGCTCCGGCAGGAAATCGACAAACTGGTGACGGATACGAAGCGCCGGCAAGAAAACGCCGATCATCTGACGGCCGGCCTCCAAGAGATCCCCGGCATCCGGCCGGTGCGTTTGCCGGAGAACAGCCGGGCGGTTTGGCACCTCTACGCGTTCCGATACGATGCGGACCAGTTCCATGGCCTGCCGCGCAACCAGTTTATCAGGGCCCTCCGCGCCGAAGGCATCCCCTGTAGCGGCGGGTATGGCGAACAGTATTACGACGGCCTGCTCGACGAAGCAATCAGCTCGCGCGGCTTCCAGCGCCTGTTCCCTGCCGAGCGGCTGAAAGCCTATCGCGACAGCCTCCAGGAACTCAAGGGTAACCAACAGGTCTGTGAGACGACCGTCGCGTTCTTTCAGACTCTGCTTCTGGCCGACCGCAGTGACATGGATCACATCGTCGAGGCGATCCGGAGAATTCACGCTCACAGCGCCGCGCTGGCGACGTAATAAATTGGTACTATACCACTGGTTTGACCGGTAGGCAGCGGGCTGGTCTGGGTCTGCCCTGTGCAATCCGCTCCAGAACAACGGGAAGGTTCGTCATGAAAATCGCCGTCACTGCCGCGGAGCCGTCGTTGGATGGCGCCGTGGATCCGCGCTTCGGCCGTTGTCCCTACTTTGTGATTGTGGAAACGGACGACCTGGCCTTCGAGGCCGTGGAAAATTCCAACGTTACGCTGAGTGGAGGTGCCGGCATTCAGTCGGCGCAACTGATGAATGAGAAAGGTGTGAGGTTCGTGCTGACAGGAAACTGTGGCCCCAATGCCTATCGGACACTTTCGGCGGCAGGGATTGAGCTGATCGTCGGATGTTCCGGCCTCGTGCGGGATGCCGTCGAACGGTTCAAGGCAGGTCGACTGGACACGGCCGATCAGCCCAACGTTGCGGGTCATTTCGGCACGGGAAGCCCGAACCTAGATAGCCAGGCAGCGCCATCACAGCAGCTCCCGGCAACAGACGCCGGCGCGCAACCTCCAGTGACCGGCATGGGAATGGGGCGTGGGCGTGGCGGTCGCGGCGGAGGGAGAGGTCGCGGCGGCGGTCGGGGGCGCGGGCTGGGGATGGGAAGAGCGATGGCTGGTGGTATGGACGCCGGTACTTGGCAACCAGCATCCGTGCCCCCAACGGCCCTTCCACCGTCCCAAAGCACGAACAAGCAAGAAGAACTCAGGCGACTGCAGCAGGAAGCAGAGGCCGTGAGCAAGCAGATGCAGGACATTCAGGCGCGAATTCGTCAGTTGGAAGAGGAAGAAGAGTCTTGAGACGCTGATGGCCCGGTGTCCTGACCTCTCAGCGGTAGCAACACCTGGCGTGACGGACTGGCGAGGTGGAACATGTTGCTGAAAACCACCCGAGAACCATTCCAATAATCGGGAGGAGTATACCGTGTGTGTGTTCTCTTGACGCAAGTAGACTTTTGTGAAAGCAGGTGCATTATGCCACGTGGTGATGGAACAGGCCCGCCGACGGATGCGGAACGCGGTCGCGGCCGTATGAGCGGCCCATTCGCTGCGGGCCCAGGTGGGAATTGCCTTTGTCCGAACTGTGGCCACAAGGTTCCGCATGTTGCCGGGCAGCCCTGCAATCAGCAGGCTTGCCCAAAATGCGGGGCGGCAATGACCAGAGAATGACCCCAACGAAAAGAGAGGATTGCCATACCAGGCGGTGATGGAACGGGCCCGCTGGGAATGGGCCCCCTGACGGGACGCGCGGCAGGTTGCTGCGCAGGATTTGCGGTTCCCGGATTCATCAATGCCTTCGGCGGGCGTGGGTTCGAGGGGCGCAGAGGTGGCCGCGGTCGCGGGCGGCGCAATTGGTTTTTTACCACCGGCTTGGCCGGATGGCAACGGGCAGCGATGGGGCGGCCCCTTGGGGCTTTTGCGGGGACGTACGGCGTCCCGTTTGCCCCCGCAGTACCGGGCCAACACCGGGAGCCCGAGATCCTGAAACGCCAAGCTGACTACCTTGCCGTGCACTGGACGACGTCAAGAAACGTCTCGACGAGTTGGAGATGCAAACGTAAGAGAGAGTGTGTCCCGAGGAGTCCATCACAAACCATGACAGAACCTCGCCTGCAAAGCATCACGGGATTTTGTCTGATGTCGCTGGTGTTCCGGCTGCGCGACATGGTCCGGCCCCCTGCCAAGATACTCGCAGAAGCCAAGCTCCAGCCCGGCATGACCGTGCTGGACTTCGGGTGCGGGCCTGGCGGGTTTTCGTTGGCTGCGGCCCGTTCCGTCGGACCGGAAGGGCGCGTCTATGCCGTGGACATCCACCCGCTGGCTGTGCGATCGGTACAACGTGCCGCCGCCAGGCAAGGTCTCGACAACGTGCGAACGATTCGGGGAGGAACGTTAAAATGCCAACCTATGAGTACGAGTGTGAAAAGTGCGGGGAACGATTCGAGCAGTTTCAAAACATCAACGACGACCCCGTGAAGAGTTGTCCAAAGTGCGGGGGTTCCGTATCTCGACTGCTGGGCACCGGAGCGGCAATTATCGTGAAGGGCTCAAGCTCTGCCGCCGCCGGGTACACGAGAGGCGCGCCACGTTGTGGGCGGGGAACACCCTGTTGCGGACGGGATGTTGCCTGCGATCAGCCACCTTGCGACAAGTAATCACCCAGCCTGAGTTGGAGACTAAGACCGTGAAACGTGCTTCTTTACTTGTCTTGCCGACCCTCCTGCTTGGTATCTGGTGTGTTGGGCCGGCTCCGGCAGATGATGGAGATGACGTGGAACAAAAGGGGAACGAGCAGTTTACCGTTCGTCCCATCGGCTGGATCAGGAAAGCCGACGGTCGCACCACGATCGTGTTGAAAAAGAAGCACCAGCCGGGGCTACTTGGCCTGGAAGGTTTTTCGCACGTTTACGTATACTGGTGGTTCGACCGCAACGACACGCCTCAGAAGCGGGCAATTCTGCAGATCCATCCCAGCCCTCCCGGGAACATGAAACACCCGCTGACCGGCGTATTCGCTACCCGGTCGCCGTTCCGCCCCAACCTGATCGCCATGACCCTATGCAAAATCACTTCTGTGAAGGATAATATCGTCCAGGTCGAGGGGATCGACGCCTTCGCGGACACACCGGTGCTAGATATCAAGCCCCACGTGCCGAGATTTGACACTGCGCCCAACGCCAGGATACCATGGTGGCTGAAAAGGAAACAGCCGACGGTGAGGATCAACACTCAGATCCACACCTCAGATGAGCAAAAGCCGTGCAAGAGCAACGACCCACATCAGCAGACTAGTTAGGGCCACCGATGAGCAATCGATCGGAAACTGCAGATTCATTGATTCACGGTTACCGCTTGGAACTGTCTGAGATCCCGTGTATTCCCGGAGCGGCGGCATGGAACGCAAGGGCCGTTCTCGAGGATTCTATTGGCGAGGTACTGCCTTATCTGAATACCGAACTCAAGGGCACCGACTATCACTCTGACCGGGAAACATTGATCTGGAAAAACGGGGGTCGAAAGTATGCATTCCGACCTCATGAAATTGCTGTCGCGCCCGTTGAAGACAGGGAACAAGCCCGCGGGCTCGTGGATGATATGGTTGGCGTTGTGAACACCATCTGGAGGCGTCGTGCGGACATCAAGCCGAGTTTCCGCCGGAGATGCCGTCCGGTTCTGATGGATATCTACAAGCTCCTGCCGGCCACCAATTGCAGAGAGTGCGGTTATCCGTCGTGCATGGCCTATGCTGCACAACTGCGGGAGGGCAAGACCGAATTATCGCAATGTCCTTACCTGTCGGGCGATTCGTGTGCGACAATCCGCAGCCAGCTTGCGCATGAGTCGGGGGATTCTCGAGGTAGTGGAAGTGAATGACGGAGTATTGCCGGGATTGTGGGTCTCTGGTATGAGCGTCTGCACGGGATTCGATACGAGTTTCGCTCGGAAAAAACACGACGGAGGAGGGCGTCCATTTCGCCGTGCACGCCCTGGCCGGCGCGATGGAAAGGCTTCAGGCCGCATCGAGCGTCGATTCGGCCTGAATACAGGGCAGGACGGCCACGCGCCCATTTTTCTGATATTGTAGAAAAGGAGCAAGTCATGCGAAATGTGTTGCCTTTGTTTGTCGGATTCGTACCGTTCATTTTTGCCGGATGCGGAAACAGGCAAGTTGGAAGCGACGTGGCCGAACGGGCCGCTACCGTAACCGTACCCGCTGATTCAGTCCCCGCTGATCCGGACACCGCGGAATTGGTCATCCTGGCCGGCAATTCCTTCATCCCCCCGACCGAACAACTCATTGCCGAGTTCACTGAGAAGACGGGCGTGAGTGCAATCTACACTACGGGCGGCAGCGAGGATCTCTTGCCGCATGTCAAGGCTCAGCAAAGAGGCGACGTCTTCATTACTCACGATCCCTATCTCGACTATACCAAGGAGGCGGAGTCCTGCTCGGATCACGTGCACGTGGGTTTTGTGGCGCCCGTGCTGGCCGTCCAGAAAGGTAACCCCAAGAACATCAAGAGCATTGATGACCTGACAGGAGACGGGCTCAAAGTCGCCCTCAGTGATCCCCAGTATTCGACGTGTGGCGAAATGGTCCGAGACTTCTTGAAGGAGAAGGAAATCTACGACGCCGTCATGAAGAACGTGGGGAACCGGCTGACCAAAGGCCACAGCAACCTGGGGAACCTGCTCAAGACGCAGACTGTGGATGCGGTCCTCATGTGGAACGGCGTGGCGAACACCTTCAAGGAGCATTTGGATATCGTCAAAACACCGTACGAATACAGCAGCGAGATCAAGGTGCACGTCATCGGCCTCAGCTATTCCAAGCAGCCGGAGGTCGTTCGCCGGTTCATGGAATTCGTGCGGGAGCGCGGTGAAGCGGCGTTCTCCGAACACGGCTACGTCAAATAGCCTGAATGAGGCTGGAAGGAAGTCAAAGCATGCGACGATTCTGCCTAGTGATTGCCATCCAGATCGCTTTCGCAGCGGGTTGTGTAAGAACGGACCAGGGCGTCCAAGTGGGCAGCCGGCAGCTTGGTGAAAAGAAGGAGCTGCTGATCTTCGTCGGTGCGGGCATCCGGCCGCCGGTGGCGGAGTTGGCCGAGGTTTTCGCCAGCGAGAACGAAGTCGAGGTTGTGCCGGACTATGCGGGCAGCGAGCTGCTGATGAGCAAGATCAAGTTGGCCGAAATAGGCGATATCTACATGCCCGGCGACAAGCATTACGTCGACCAGGCCGCCGAGGCCGGCATGATACTCTTGCAGCGGTCCGTCTGTTACTTCGTACCCACTATTCTGGTTCAGAAGGGCAACCCGAAAGGAATCACTGGCCTGGCGGATCTCGTCAAGCCCGGAATCAGGTTAGGCCTGGGCGACGAGAAGGCGTGTGCTATTGGCCGGAAGTGCAAGATGATCTTCAGCAAGAATAACATTCCCTGGGTGCACGTCGAAAAGAACCTCAAGTACCAATCAATGACCGTCAACGAGTTGGGCATCCAGATTCAAGCCCAAAGCCTCGACGCCGTTATCGTGTGGGACGCGGTAGCGCGATACTACGCCGAGCACGGTGACGTGGTGCCGATCCCCAAAGAGAAGAACGTCATCTCCACGGTGGATGCCGGCGTGCTCGAGTTCACCCGGAACCGGAATCTGGCCGAAGAGTTTGTGGAACTCGCCTGTTCGGATCGCGGTCGAGAGATCTTCAAGAGACACGGCTACCGAGTCGATCCACCCGAATAATCCGGTAAGATGAAAAGCTCCGTATCCAAGTCGCCTCGCAGCAGCCATCGACTATTGGTATTGGCCGCCTACTGCTGGCTCGCACTATTTCTGGGTTCAACCCTGCTTGGTGTCTTGGTCAACTTGGCCGAATGGCACGGCGCAGTGCGGTTCTTTACCGCGGCAATGTGGATATCGCTGGCGTTCTACTTCATCACGGCGCTACTTTCGATCGACACCGGTACGCGGGGCTGGTCCGGTCGGACGTTTTCGGTGGCAACCTTCTTTTTCCTGGCCGTATTCCTCGCTTTCGCCCTCTTTCTGGTCTTGTCCGATGCGTTCTACATTGACCGGGCAGCCGTCGTCAGCGTGGCCCGGTCCCCGTTCATCGCCCACGCCCTCCGCTTGAGCATCGTTACCAGCGTCACCACAACGGCGCTTGCATTGCTGTTTGCGATCCCGATGGGTTACA
>Ga0180437_10006321_pt1 | contig 15834 bp, 16 predicted proteins | sample SS_ome_4_FD_132410 | JGI IMG/M metagenome (GOLD analysis project Ga0180437, IMG submission 132410) | Hypersaline lake sediment archaeal communities from the Salton Sea, California, USA - SS_3_D_1 metaG | ecosystem: Environmental > Aquatic > Non-marine Saline and Alkaline > Hypersaline >...
AGTATACATGCGTCTTCCTGTTTATATCTAAGCGACATGGCCGCCCCTACCGCTATGGGCACGTGGCCGCCCACTATGGCATTGGCCCCCAGGTGCCCCAGCTCAAAGTCTGCTATGTGCATGCCTCCCCCCACGCCCCGGCAGTAGCCGTGGGCCTTGCCGAAGAGCTCGGCTATCATCCTGTAGACATGCACCTTAAGCGCCTTTTCCTCCATGTCTTCCCGCGGGTCATCTGCTGAGAAGTCCTCCCCTATGGCGTTAAGGTACACCTTCCTGGAGGCAAGCAGCTCTTGTAAGGCAGCGTCATCTGCCAGCTTTATGTAGCTGTAGCCCTTGGCCATGGCATCGCCGTGCCCCCTGTGGGAGCTGGTTATGTAGTCGCCTGCCGAAAGGGCCCCTACGGCGCCGGCTGCGGTGGCCTCCTGGCCTATGGACAGGTGGGTGGGGCCGGTGTAGTCAAAGCCGGGCAAGGGCTTGTATATGCCTGCCTTTATCTGGGCCAGCATGTCCTCTAAGGCCCTTATCATATGCATCTGTTCCAGTAGTTCCAGGGCGGCCTTCCTGGTAAGGCCCTGCCTTACCTCGTCATCGATGGACTTCTGGTAGCCTGATACCGGTATGGTCTTAAAGGTTATCTTTGACTGTTTGCATGAAAAAGTGCACTGTAGTTCTTTTACCATGATACTCCTTAATGTTAATTAAATTATTATATTAACAAAATAGTTCAATTATTGAACGCCCTTTACCATTATTGAGCGTTTTAGATTATAATATAGTACCTTTTTTAAATAAAGGATAAACACTGAAGCTATTTCTGATTTTTGCATATCTTTTCTATCGCCCTGTAAATAGAATCCAGGGCTTTTACCGCGCTCTCGTGCCAGACGATATCGGCACCCCTGTCAAATGAGGTCCTTTCCCTGTTTATGACTATATATTTTCTACTGATTCCGGGTAACATGTTTACCGGGCTCACTTCAAGGCTGGACCCTATCACCAGGAGGAGGTCTCCTGTCCGGACCTCCCTGACCGCCTTATCATAATCTGCAGGGAGCATATCCCCGAACAATACCACGTCTGGCCTTATGGACCCCCCGCATCCATTACACAATGGTGGTATCTGCCCGCCTGTTACTTTTTGGGTAATGTCATTAAAACTATATTCCCTGCCGCAGGACAGGCAGTGTGCGCTTTGAAGGTTTCCGTGGACTTCATATACTTTTCTTGAGCCCGCTTTCTTATGGAGTCCGTCCACGTTCTGGGTTATAATGCAGTCTATGTATCCATCATTTTCCAGCTGTGCCAGCATAATGTGGCCCCGGTTAGGCCTGGCACCTCTGACCATACCTATCTCATCCAGGACCTGGAGGCCCTTGCGGTAAAAATCTTGGGGATCATTTTCCAGGGCATCTGCAGTAAGCAGCATGGGGTCGAACCTGGACCACAGTCCGGTCCCCGGACTCCTGAAATCAGGTATACCGCTCTCTGTAGACATGCCGGCACCGGTAAGCACGCACACCTTATCACTTTTATATATGGATTCCGCTATGGCCTTTGCCTCAGTCACTTAAAATGCCCTCCAGTGAGTCTCTATAGACTTTATAATCGCTTTCGGAAAAAAGCACCATTCTTACCAGTTCTATGTCCGGGTGTTTTTTTAAATAATCGATTATTGTGTTCAAGGCAGTACCGGCAGCCCTGCTTACCGGATAACCAAATATGCCGGTACTTATAGAAGGAAAAGAGATGCTTTTGATGCCGTTCCGGGAGGCCAGCTCCAGGCTTCTATAATAACTGCTTTGCAGTTTTTTACTGTCACTTTCCCTGCCGCTGTAGACAGGTCCGACTGTATGGATGACATATTTCGCCCTGAGGCCGTGCCCGCCTGTAATACGGGCTTCCCCTGTCTGGCAGCCTCCCAGTTTTTTAGCCTCTTCCCAAAGTCCCGGACCTGCTGCCCTGTGTATGGCCCCCGATACACCGCCTCCCGGTGAAAGTGCCTTATTGGCAGCATTTACTATTGCGTCTGTCTCTTCCAGGGTGATATCCCCCCTGGCAAGTTCAAGTACTGAACCGTTTATTTTTTTCCTTACTGTCACTTTAAATATTATACTCCTTAAACCCCGATTTTATTATATAGTCCCCCTCTATCAGTGATTCATCCCGTTCACCCCCGGCAAAGAACAGGTGGCTTCCACACCTGCAGTCAGAGGAGCCAAAACCTGATATTGATGGCAAAGTCTTCCCTAACGCCGCCGCCATTCTGCACTCCAGTTTAACCGGACTGAAAATGGCATACACCTTGTGTATATTAAAACTTTTTTCCGAGGTAAGGTAGTCTATATGCCAGAAGTTTTTTTTTGTTTTCTTAAGGTGCCTGCCTATCCTTTTGTCCATATTTTTCAAAGCTGAGCCGATATAGATATAATATCCGGGCCTGAATTTCCTTGTTCCCAGCTTCCCCACTGTTATTTCCGGGTCCCCGCTGCAGTACAGCAGCAGGCAGTATGTTCCATCTTTTGGGACAGGCATCTAATCTTTTTCACCCTTGCTGTCTAAGGCTTTTTTAAGCACTATTTCTGCGCAGTATGATGACCTTACAAATGGTCCTGCCTCTACCGCCAGGAAACCCATATCCTTAGCCCTTTTCCCCAGGCTGCTGAACTCCTCCGGTGAGTAGTATCTGGATACTTTGATATTTTCCCTTGACGGCTGCAGGTATTGCCCTATGGTTATAATGTCTACCATACTGGATTTAATGTCTTCCAGCAGGCGGGTCACCTGCTCCATGTTTTCTCCCAGCCCCAGCATAAAACCGGACTTGGTATAGATATCCGGCCTGATTTTTTTAGCATCCCGCAACAGGTCCAATGACCTCTGGTAATCAGCATCTTTCCTCACCCCGGGGTATTTTTCCCTTACCGTCTCCATATTATGGTTAAGGACATCCAGGTCCCCACCCAGAAGTGTCTCCAGGCTGCCTCTATTTCCTTTAAGATCCGGTATTAGACATTCCACCTTTGCCTGTGGGTTTACTCTTTTTATCTCCTGTACCGTCTCCAGGAAGTGACCGGCTCCCCCATCATCTATATCGTCTCTTGTAACAGATGTTATAACAGTGTAATGCAGCCCCATCTCCCTGACCGCCAGGGCAATTTTTTCTGGTTCTTCAGGATCCAGGGGTCCGGGCTTTCCGCTTTGCACTCCGCAGAAGGCGCAGTTACGCGTGCAGATATCTCCCATTAGCATAAATGTTGAGGTCTTCCTGCTGAAACATTCAAAGATATTGGGGCATTTTGCACTCTGGCATACTGTATGTAGATCAGACCGGTCTATAAGTCTTTTGACTTTAGATATATTTGTATTATTAAGGCTTATTTTCTTTTTTATCCATGAAGGTTTTTTATCCAATTATCTTCCCAACTATTCTCTCCAGGTCTTTTATAGTGCCGAACTCTATATCTATCTTCCCTTTTTTCGAACCCATGGTTATTTTTACAGGAGAATCCAGGTATTCGGTAAGCTGTTCCGAGATCCTAGGGATCTTACTGAATTGAAGCGGGTTCCTCCTGGGCGCAGTACCTTCTCTCTGCTTATGCTTTTCTACCAGGTTTTCTACTTCCCTTACGCTCAACCCCTTTTCAGCAGCCTGTTTTGCTAATTTAATCTGCTCTTCCATACCGTCTATTCCCAGTATGGCCCTGGCATGTCCTTCAGTTATGTTATCGCCGTCCAGGAGTTTCTGTACCTCAAGGGGAAGGGTAAGGAGGCGCAGGGTATTGGTTATCGAGGCCCTTGATTTTCCTATACGTTTTGACATCTGCTGGTGGGTTATATTGAACTCATCAATAAGCTGTTTATAGCAGTATGCCTGTTCCATGGGGCTCAGGTTATCCCTGTGTATATTTTCTATGAGGGCCATCTCCAGGGATGAGGTATCATCCACATCTTCCACGATCATGGCTGGTATGGCAGAAAGGCCAATTTTTTGGGAGGCCCTGAACCTTCTCTCCCCTGCTATTATCTCATACTTTTCTTCATTTAATATCTTACGGACTATTATGGGCTGTAGTACACCAAATTCCCTTATTGACTCGGCAAGCTCCTCCAGGGTATCGTCCTTAAACCTGGACCTGGGCTGGTTCCTGTTGGGCAATATACTCTCCAGGTCAAGTTTCATTATCCTTTCTTTTTCCGGTACTCTTGCTGATTCTTCTGTCCTGTCTGTACCGGGTATCAGGGCCCCCAGCCCTCTTCCCAATCCTCTTCTAGTCATCATCAATCACTTCCTTTGTAAAATCCTCATAGGCCAGAGCACCCCTGCAGTCCGGGTCATAGTCCAGTATCGGCTTTCCGTAGCTGGGCGCCTCGCTCAACCTAACGTTTCTGGGAATGATAGTCTTATATACCTTTTCAGAGAAGAAGTTTTTTACTTCTTCTATTACCTGCTCTCCCAGCTTGGTCCTTGAGTCATACATGGTCAAAATAGCCCCGCTTATCCTTAGTTTTTCATTGAGGTTTTTTCTCACCAGTTCAATGGTATTAAGAAGCTGACCCAGGCCTTCCAGGGCATAGTATTCACACTGTATGGGTATGACGACTTCCCTGGCAGCAGTAAGTGCGTTTATGGTAAGAAGCCCGAGTGCGGGAGGGCAGTCTATTATAATAAAATCATATTCATTTTTTATTTTCTTTAATGCCTCCATCAGGCGGTATTCCCTTTTTAAACTTGTTACCAGCTCTACTTCTGCCCCGGCCAGCTGTATTGAAGAGGGCAGCAGCTTAAGGTTCTGATATGCAGTATCGACTATGGCTTCCCTGGGGTCAAGGTCGTCTATTAACACATCATAAGTGGAGTCTTTCACGTCCCCCGGGTTTATACCCATACCGCTTGTTGAATTACTCTGCGGGTCAAGGTCTATCAGCAGGGTACGGTAGCCGTAAGAACTTAAATAGGCTGCCATATTGACAGCAGTGGTGCTCTTCCCCACACCACCCTTTTGATTGGTAATGGCTATTATCCTTTCCGGCTTCTTTCTTCTTTCTGGATCCCTCTGATGAAATAATCTATTCATAACTCCCATCATTACCCATCCTGATTTTTATGTATTTACATAATTACATAAATATATAAATCATTCAAGCTAAAGAGGTTTTTTCTTAAGCTGAGAAAATTTCCTGGGAAATTTTTTCGGTGTACTTTTTACTTTGCTTATGACCAGCAGTGCCCTGAATTCGTCCAGTCCTGGAATGTCTACCTCTATCAAATCATCTATCCTTCCTCCCAGGATATTAACGGCAGCGGAGCTGGCATTTGCTTCGCCAAAAACCTTCCTGCTCTTATAAAATATAATTTTACCATTTATGGTACAAAATGGAACGGAAAGTTCCAAAAGAATATTGATCTTGCTTACCGCCCTGGCCGTGACAAAGAAAAATTTTTCCCTCCATTCTTCCAGGCCCGCCAGCTCTTCTGCCCTACCTTTTAGAACTGAGATATTGTCAAGTGACAATTCATTTACAGCCTGCAGGAGAAAGCCTGTCTTCCTGGTGCTTTTTTCCAGAAGGGTCACAGGGACGTGCTCCAGAAGGATGCCCAGGGGGATGCCTGGCAGCCCCCCGCCGCTCCCCAGGTCCAGGATATTTATGCCCTGTTTCCTGAGGCCCAACTTTTCCTGCACGGATATCGGTGACACTGAATCAAGTATATGCCTTATGATAATGCCGGTGCTGTGGGCAGGCCCTGTCAGGTTCATGGTCCTGTTTTTTTCCATCAATAGTTCCCTGAAAGCCAAGAGCTTTTTTATCTGGGATGCGCTATATCTTATGCCCATCTTGTCCAGTGAATCCTGCAGGAGAAAAGGCTCATCCATTTTTCATCTTCTCCTGTGATTTCTGCTTTAGCACCATGAGCAAAACCGATATATCCGAGGGTGAAACCCCTGCTATACGTGATGCCTGACCTATGGTATTGGGTCTTATCTTGCTCAGTTTTTCCCTTGCCTCATATGTAAGATTCCCTATGGAAAAATAGTCCAGCCAGCCCGGGATCATATATTTTTCCATCCCGGAGAGTTTCTTTACTTCCGCCAGCTGCCTGTCTATATAGCCCTTATACTTTACCATGATCTCGGCCTGCTGGAGCACCGCTATATCTCCGGTTCCCGGTTTTTTATTAAATGCTTTCCGGAGGCCTGTTATAGATGTCTCCGGCCTTTTTAACAGGTGGTACAGGTCTGTGGGTGAGTCTATGGGAGCAGTATTAATACTTTTTAGTATATTGTTTGACTCTGCTGTTGGCATTATCTTTATGGTTTTTAGTACTGATATAAGACTGTCCGTATCAGATGCTTTTTTCTTTACCCTCTTGTACCTTGCATCGTCAATAAGGCCGATCCTCTTGCCTGTTCCTGATAACCTGATATCCGCATTATCCGACCTCAGGATAAGCCTGTATTCCGCCCGGGATGTATACATTCGGTACGGTTCTATGAGTTCCTTTGTAAGCAGGTCATCTATAAGGACGCCAATATAGCTGTTATCCCTTGTAAGGATCAAAGGTTTTCTCTTCTGTATTTTAAGGGCTGCATTGACACCGGCAACAAAGCCCTGGGCTGCTGCCTCTTCATATCCTGATGTCCCGATGACCTGTCCTGCCAGGTAAAGGCCCTCCAGGATCTTGGATTCGAGCGTATAGTTTTGCTGGCTGGGAATTATATAGTCATATTCTACAGCATACCCCGGCCTTATTATCCTGGCACGCTCAAGACCTTTTACGGTATTTACCACTTTCTGCTGGATGTCAGCCGGCATACTGGTAGTAAGGCCCTGGAGGTACATCTCGTTGGTATTTTCCCCCTCAGGTTCTATGAAAACAGGGTGCCTGGTCTTCTCGGGAAAATTTATTACCTTCCTGTCAATCGATGGGCAGTGCCTGGGACCGTGCGAATCTACCATGCCGCTCCTTATGGGGGATTTATCGATATTTTCAGCTATGATATGGTGGGTCTTCTCATTTGTATAGGTAAGGAAGCAGGGAATGTTTTTATGTGCCATCTTACCGTTCCAGAATGAAAAATTTATATCCACCCCGTCCCCTTTCTGCAGGGTGGTGGAAGAGAAGTCGATTGTCCTTTTATCTACCCTGGGAGGTGTGGCCGTCTGGAATCTGTCAATAATAAACCCCATCTTTTTAAGGTTAACGGAAAGTAGCATGGCAGGGTATTCACCCATCCTGCCGGCCATGTAATCTTTTTTCCCGATAATTATACGTCCTTTTAAAAAAGTGCCTGCAGCTATTATGACTGCCCTTGAATAAATCTCTGGACCGCTTTCCATCCTGACCCCGGCTGCTTTACAGTTCCTGATTATTATATCTGAAGCAATACCCTGCCTGATATGGAGGCCTTTTGTTTTTTCCAGGGTCCTCTTCATATTTATCTCGTATTCTTTTTTATCTATCTGAGCCCTTAAAGCCTGCACAGCAGGCCCTTTGCTTCTGTTTAAGGTCTTGATCTGTAAAAGTGTACTGTCTGCTGACAGGGCCATTTGTCCCCCCATGGCATCGATCTCCCTGACCAGCTGACTTTTACCCAGTCCGCCAATAGCAGGATTGCAGGGCATCAGGGCAATCTTGTCAGGATTTATGGTTATAAGCAGGGTCTTCATATTCAGGCGTGCGCAGGCCAGGGCTGCTTCGCATCCTGCATGTCCGCACCTATTACTATGACGTCAAAACCGTCTTTCATATCTTATTTATGGCATAAATGTTTCACGTGAAACATCTTTTATTAAATGCTGACATCTTACCGGGCGCCTCATATTACCTGCGGCCTGCTTCCAATCCGGCTTTATATCCCTGGGCCAAAGATTCCTCATAAGTCTTGGCCCCCGCCACCCTTCCGGCAAAGTATAAACCCGGCCAGCCGGATATGCTGAAGTCTTTTGTTAAATGTGTACCGTCGACAGCAGCAAATTCAACTTCATATCCCGGCCTGACCATATATGAATACTTAAGCTTCTCTGCCGAACTTAAAAGTCTTAACTGTTCCTCTTCTTCTAAGTTGTTCTCGAAACCATATACATAGGTCTCTTTTGTCTCTTTTCCTTCTGGTAAGAGAAATATTTCTTTATATGATTTTTTGTCTCCCTGTCCCCTATCTTCCATCAGATGATCCACTTCTATTCCGCAGGCAGGTCCATAAATACTGCTTTCCCGGTCTACTATTATTACCTTGGGGGCAGCCAGCATTTTATCTTTGTAAAATACGATCCCCTTCCTTTTAAGGTTTTCCAATAATCTGACCGAACGTATTTCCCCTGGCCTTCCCCCGTCTATAATATTTTTTCCCCATTTTATCCTGGCATCCAGATATGTCCCGGTACAGACTACCACAGCTGTTGCAAAGTATAACAGAGAATCACTGGTAACCACATTGAAGCCATTGCCGTTTTTTATTATATCGGTTGCCAGCCCCTGCCTGGTTTCCAGGAAGTTAAAACTCTCCAGGGATGATTTTATAGCAAGAGCCGATCTTTTTCTGTCAATCACCATGCTTCTCCTAAGTTTTTCCGGGAACCTGCTGTTTTCATCAATCATCAACAAGGAGTGTTTTCTTATAATCTGTGGAATAAGATTATTTCCAGTTCCAGACCCTTTTGACAGACCAATATACCTTTTCCAATTAAAAAGGTTGCTGAACTGCATCCAGCCCAGTGTATCCATATTTATGGAGATCAGCAGGGTCCTGGATCCCCGGCCAGCCGATGAGACAGCTGCCTGGCTTCCGGAAAGCCCTCCTCCTATAACTATTGTTTCGTAATCGTAAAACCTATTATTCATAATATTTTCACAGATGTTTCACGTGAAACATCGGCGCCAAATTCCCTCATCATATTACTTTTTGGCAATACCTCATTTGCCTATACAGAACCTCCCAAATATCCTGTTAAGTACGTCTTCGCTGGTGGTATCCCCTGTTATCTCTCCCAGCAGGTCATAGGCTATCCTGAGATCGGAAGAGGGAAATTCTTCTGAAAGCCCTGCCTCCATTGAATCCCTGGATTTTGCCAGCAGACCTTTTACCTTCTTTATTATGTCCTTCTGCCTGGCATTTATTATTATCCTGCCGCTTAGATCAGCATCGCCATGAAGTATCAGTTCTTTTATTCTTTTTTCCAGCTCTTCCACCCCGTGACCTTTCAGTGCAGAAATTGGTATTATGTTTTGGGAAGGAAAATGGGCGTGGATATTTTTTATATCCATTTTTTGCTCAATATCTTTTTTATTTATGCAGCATATCACATCCTTTTTTTCCATCCTCTTTATTATACCTCCGTCAAGCTCATCAAATTCCCTGCTGCCGTCAAGTACTATTATCACAAGTTCTGCCTCGTCTATATGCTTTATGGTCCGCTGGACCCCTATTTTTTCTATTTTATCCTCGGTGTTCCTTATTCCGGCAGTGTCCACAAGTATTAGCGGTATTCCCTCTACATAAAGTATCTCCTCTATGGCATCCCTTGTGGTCCCCGGAATCTCTGTCACTATTGCCTTATCCTTTTTAGATAGCAGGTTTAGCAAACTTGATTTACCCACATTCGGTTTTCCGACAATAGCAGCCCGGATACCATTCTTTATTATTGAACCCTTTTTTTCGTCTTCAATCAGCTGTTCCACATCTTCAAGTATCTCATTGAGTTTTAATATAAGGTCCTCATATGCAGTTATATGCAGGTCCTCTTCAATAAAGTCTACCGAAGCATCCAGCTCAACCATTATCTGCAGTATCTCTTCTTTTAGCCTGTATATTTCCTCTTTTATATTTCCTTTTAGATTTGCCGCTGCTATTCTCAAGCTCTCTTCCGTTTTTGAGCGGACAAGTTCTATTACTGCTTCTGCCTGTGAAAGATCGATCCTGCCGTTTAAAAAAGCCCTTTTGGTAAATTCACCAGGCTCTGCCAGCCTGGCCCCCGAATCCAGTACAAGCTCCAATATCTTCTCGGCAGACAGCAGCCCTCCATGGCAGTTGATCTCTACCACATCTTCCCTGGTATATGAGCGGGGTTCTTTCATAACTGAGACTATTGCTTCATCTATGATATCCCCGCTTTTATCTTCTACTGTGCCGTAGGCCATGGTATATGTATCCATGGCCCATACCTTTTTTCCGTTCTTTGCCTTAAACACCCGGTCGGCTATCTTTAATGAATCTTTACCGCTTATCTTTATTATCCCGATGGCAGCCTCCCCGGGCCTGGTGCCTACGGCTGCTATAGTATCTTTTATGCTCTTTTTCATGACTTTTATTTTACGTTTTTTCAGCCACTATATTATATTTAAAATCGAATTTTTTTTATACCGGCAAATAAAAAGACGGCCCCTTTTTAAAGCGCCGTCTTTTTATTTGGTTTTAAATCTGTTCTATTATGCTTCTTTTACCGGATATATTATTATCCTTCTGTTCGGCTCCTCGTCCCTGCTCTTTGTCCTTACGTCCTTGAATTTGGAGAGTGCATCATGTATTATCTTTCTCTCATAGGCACACATGGGTTTAAGCGTTATATTCCTTCCCTCTTTAATGGCCTTTTTTGCCATCTTCAGGGCAGTCCTGGTTATTTTCTCTATCTTGTTCTTTTTGTAGTCCTTAATATCCAGCGTTACCTTCCTTTCCAGCAGGTTCTTCCTTTTCCCGATCAGGTTTGCCAGGTATTCTATGGCTGCCATGTTTTTCCCATCTCTCCCTATGGCTATTCCCAGGTCCCTGCCCTGAACTGATATCCTGTATTCATCTGAATCTGCGTTTACTTTTACTTCTTCACCCAGGCATATCATCTCAATAGTCCTTTTTATTATTCTGGCAATGCTGTTCAGCCCTATTATATAATCATTCTTTTCTTTTTCCCTGCTGCCGTTTGCCTGCTCTCCTTCCAGGATATGCTCGTTTTCCTCTTCCTTTCTGAGGGAAGCCACATACGAATCAACTGCATCGATGATGGTCAGATCTTCCGCCATTGCCACCTCCGTTTGTCATTTTTTCTTTCTTCTCTTCTTCTTCTTTCGAGCTATCGCGGTCAGCTCTTCCGGGCTTAATTCCACTTTAGTGGTGTCCTTACCTGTGTCTTCTTTCCCCCTGTCCCTTTTTACAATCCTGTTTACAATAAGCTGCTGGCCTATTGACCAGACATTTGTAGTAACCCAGTATACCAGTATACCAGAGGGAAACTGCCATGAAATAAACCCGAACACAACTGGAAGTATGTACATTATCTTTGACTGTTTTGGGTCTGTGGTGGAAAGTTTAGTAGATAAAAACATGGTACCCACCATCAGGATCACCAGTATGTAATAGGGATCTCTTTCATTAAGGTTCATCCACAGGAAATCAAAGTTCTTCACTACGTCTGTAACCCTCTCCGAGGGGAACCGCAGCGCCCCGAAAAGAGCAAAAAATACGGGCATCTGCAGCAACAGGGGGAGGCAGCCTGCCAGTGGGTTGACATTGTTTTTCCTGTAAAACTCCATGGTCTCCTGCTGGAGCTTCTGCTTATCGTCCTTATATTTCTTCTGCAGTTCTTTTATCTCCGGCTGGAGTTTCTGCATCCTGGCCATAGACCTGGTCTGGCTTATTGTCAGGGGGGTAAGGACCAGTCTTACTATTATGGTAAGCAGGATGATTACGATCCCGTAGTTATCTATTACATTCTGGTAAAGAAATACTACTATATATTCCAGTACATTTTGTATGGGTGCCAGGAATTGATATATCCGCTCCAATTATCTAACCTCCGGTTTGTTACTTCACTGGATCATATCCGCCCTTATTAAAAGGATTGCATCTCAGTATCCTGTATGATGCCATAACAATACCTCTGAATGCTCCATATTTTTCAACCGCATCTATCGCATACTGGGAACAGCTTGGATAAAATCTGCAGCTGCTGGGCAGGACAGGCGATATGAACCTTTTATACAATCTGATAAAAAATATAATTATTCTTCTCACTGTCTTCTGAAAAAGCTATCCGTCTCTCTAAGAGGGCAGAAAAAATTTATTAAGGCTTCTCTCAATCTCTTCTTTTAGCTCGCCGTAACCGGCCTCTGTTATAGTATTCCGTGCGATTATATAAATATCTATTCCAAAAGGTATTAATACTTTTCTTAATATATCTTTTAATACTCTTCTTATTTTATTTCTCTTACAGGCTTTGCCTATTTTTTTCCCTACTCCCAGTCCGCCCCTGATCTGGTGCCTTTCCTTGCCGGGGAGTATAAATATTATCAAATGTTTGTTCTTAAATACTCTTCCTTCTTTTCTAAGCTTTTCAAAATCCTTCTTCTTTTTCAGGGTATTGAATAATAAATCACCTCTGCTGCATTTGCTTTCAGGCGGAAAGCCTTTTTCTTCCTTTTTTCCTTCTGTTTGCAAGAATGGTCCTTCCTGCCTTTGTGCTCATCCTGGCTCTGAACCCGTGGTTCTTTTTTCTTTTCCTGACATTCGGCTGATAAGTCCTTTTCATCTGATCTGGTCCCTTGTCTGTATAAAATTACTGTCCATCAAATTCGCTAAGTTTTAGATTATACAATCTAATCTATAAGATATCAAGAAGACGCTGATTACATTATTATATATCCATCAAACACGTGTTCATTTTTTTATTTGTCTGAAATACTACAATATTTTTCAATTTGATTATAGTGGTACTTTTTCATAACCACAACCAGCCTTCCACCAGTTTTTCCACATTTGTGGATAAATCTGTTAATAACTTAAAAAATCCCACTATTTTACGTGTCAGGGATTGTTAAAATATTTTGCGGATTGTATAAAATAGTAGCTTTTTTCCCCCGTACATATTATTATTTACCTGTTGATAACTTTTATTTTCTGGAAGGCGCTGAAAGACTTAAAGCAATCAAAATATAACCCTGATATATTAACTCATAGTATTAGAATTTAAGCCCTTATGGAAAGCAAGCCTGTGACAGAAGAGACAGACCATCCGTCCGGTGATAAGGAAGATTTCTTCATACCGGTAAAAATCGCCCTGTATGATAATATGCGCAGCATTCCCAGGATAGTAGAATCCTGTTACAAAAACATTAATGATTTTATAAACGATACTTCACAGAAGACTTATTCCCTGTCACACGAGCTGGGAGGCAAGATACCCTATACCATTATTAGGGAAGTGGTAGAAAACCTGATACACGCCGATTTCAAAGAAGTCGTCATCACTATCATGTCCCGGGGGAACCACATAATGGTATCCGACCAGGGACCGGGTATAGAAGATAAGGAAAAAGCCCTTCTTCCGGGATATACCTCCGCCAGCACTACTATGAAAAAATACATAAGGGGGGTTGGTTCTGGTCTTCCTGTGGTAAGCGAGACCATCACTTTTTCCGGAGGTTCTCTTGATATAAGCGATAATATTAAGACCGGTACGGTAATATCCTTAAAACTTGACTCCGGTACCGCCTTGCAGGAAAAAGTTGTTTCTGCAGAAGCTGACATACCTCCAGACCCGGAGAATATAGAGAGAAAGCTGACCCGGGAGGCATTCGAAAAACTTAATGACCAGGTACTTTCGGAAAGACAGAAAAAGGTCCTGTTTCTGATTCTTGAGCTGGAAGAGGCCGGTCCTTCTACCATTGCTGAAGAACTGGGCTTCAGCCTTTCCACTGCCTACAGGGAGCTGACTTTCCTGGAAAAAAACAGGCTTGTTCTATCCGGGAGTTCTGGTAAAAGGAAATTATCTAAAAAAGGCCTGAAATACCTTGAATATTATTCAAATAATCTTTAATATTTATGTATGAACGGCAACATCGATAGTATTTGGGAAAACATCCTTACAGATATCAAAAGTAACATCAACCTTCCCACCTTTAAGACCTGGTTTGAGACAATAACCCCCAGGGATTTAAAAAAAAACACCCTAACAGTATCGGTGGGTAGCGATTTTGCCAAGGAGTGGCTTGAGTCAAGATATCTGATCCTGCTTAACAATTCCACAAAAAAGTTCGCTGGTGACAATACCACTATCAAGATAATCACACGGGCTCCCGATCCTTCCGACGAACTTAGTCCTTCCGAACCGGGTTTTGCCGAGCTGGAGCCCATTACAGCGGCTGCCTCTCCTTCCAATGGTTCTGCCTTCAATTCAAAATATACTTTTGATACTTTTGTGGTGGGCAGCGGCAACCGTTTTGCCTGCACTGCTGCCCTGGCTGTCAGTGAAAACCCGGGTAAGACCTATAACCCTCTCTTTATATACGGCGGTGTAGGTCTGGGCAAGACACACCTTCTTCATGCTGTGGGGCAGTATACCAAGCAGCTGTTTCCCGGCCTTACAGTAAAATACGTTTCTGCAGAAAGGTTTTTGAACGATTTCATAAACGCCATCAGGTACAAAAACATGATATCATTTAAAAACAGCTACCGTAATAATGACATACTCCTGGTGGACGACATCCAGTTCCTGGAAGAAAAAGAAGCCAGCCAGGAAGAGTTTTTTCATACGTTTAACACCCTTCACGATACCAACCGGCAGATCGTGCTGTCCAGCGACCGGCCGCCCAGGAGTATAACCACCCTTGAAGAGCGGCTTCGCTCCCGTTTTGAATGGGGCCTGGTGACGGATATAAAACCGCCTGACCTGGAAACCAGGATGGCTATCCTGAAGAAGTACGCCGAAAGGGAAAAGATCAAGGTCTCTGATGATATACTGGGCCTTATCGCCGAAAAGATTACATCCAATATCAGGGAGCTGGAAGGGGCGCTTACCAGGGTAGTTGCTTTTTCGTCGCTTACCAACTCAAAACCGGATCTGGATATTGCCAAGAATATCCTTAAAGACGTGCTTCCTGATGACAGTGAGGGAAAGGTCAGCATACAAAAAATCATAAAGGAAGTGTCCAGATTCTTTTCTATTCCCGTAAATGATATCTTGAGCGCCAAGAGGAATAAATTCATATCCCATGCCAGGCAGCTGGCTATGTTTCTTGCCCGGGAACTGACCAGCAGCTCACTGCCCCAGATAGGTAAGGCTATCGGCGACAGGGACCACACTACTGTCATCTATGCTGTAGGCAAGATTTCCAAATTGATAACAAAAGACAAAAATGTATATATGCAGATCCAGGAAATAACCAATAAGATAAAAAAGTCTTATTGATTTGCACAGGGGTTGTTTAAAAACTGTTGATATCTGATAAAATAATCAACATTTCCTATTTTTTTCTGTTTAAAACTAGCTCTATTTATACACCAATTTTTTTGCTGTTTATATCCTCGTCATTTTTAAACAGCTTTTGTTTTTATTATCAACAGGCTTAAACAGGAAAACACTACCATAGAATGTGTTATCAACATTATTAACAGCCCTATGATTACTACTAACTATTTTAATTAAGCTATATATATAATAAAATATATTTGGTTTTTGAAGATGTTTGCAAAAGAAGGTATAAATGAAAATCCAGACAACACGCAACGAGCTGCTCGATTTGATACTGTTTTCCAGTAAAGCAATAAGCCCCCGGACAACTACCTTTATTTTAAGCGGGGTCCTCCTGGAAGCAGATAAAGAACTCAATGTGTACAGCACAGACCTGGAGACAAGCATCAAGAGCACCATGCAGGTAAAAGTGGTCGACAAAGGAAAAGCGGTAGTGCCTGCCAAGATACTGATAAACATCTTAAAAAACCTTGAGGAATCAAAAATAACCCTGGAGCTGAATAAAGAGACAAACCAGGTGCAGATAACAAGCGACAACGCACATTTCAGCCTGAACACGCTTTCCCTGGAAGAATATCCGGCATTTCCGGAAAT
>Ga0180437_10006324_pt1 | contig 15828 bp, 9 predicted proteins | sample SS_ome_4_FD_132410 | JGI IMG/M metagenome (GOLD analysis project Ga0180437, IMG submission 132410) | Hypersaline lake sediment archaeal communities from the Salton Sea, California, USA - SS_3_D_1 metaG | ecosystem: Environmental > Aquatic > Non-marine Saline and Alkaline > Hypersaline > Sediment...
CAGATGGTAAGTGATCCTGAGAGCCTGTGGGAAGATCCAGACCTGGCGAAACTCGCCGCCTAGGAAGTCAACATGCGGAGGCTACACCCCACACACTTTTACAGGAAATTCCGGACTTGACCTAGACAAGATTGGCTGATTGACACATTGAAGATCGTGCAGACCCGGTGGCCGGATGATATCGGCATCGAGTGCTTGGGCCGATACCTATACACCGATGAGGATGCCTAGACCTGGTGGGGTTTCCCCACAATCGGACTCCCAGAATCATTAGGTGATCATATGACACACAACCAATGTCCACCGTCAGCATTCCTAAGCTACGCAAGGCACGATGACAAGACGGGCAAACTCACGCGCTTCCGAGAGATGCTGGCCGATGAGATTCGAACGCAAACGGGTGAGCACTTCCCCATCTTCCAGGATGACAAGGACATCGAGTGGGGAGAGAATTGGTGGGGGAAGTGCGAAAAGGTGCTCCACGAAGTCTTGTTCCTCATCCCAATCCTCACCCCCTCTTTCTTCAAGAGCGAGAGTTGCCGCGCTGAATTGCTCCGGTTCCTCGAGCGCGAGAAGCAGTTGAAACGAGACGATCTCATTCTGCCCGTCTACTGGGTAGGGTGCCCGCTCCTTGACGACAAGAACGCGGCCCAGGACGCGCTGGCTGCGACTATCGCCGAACGGCAAAGGGTCAGTTGTCGAGAGCTGCGCTTCCAGCCGATGGATTCACCTGAATGGGGCCGGAAATTCGAGGAGATCGCCTTGAAGGTTCAACATGCTGCTAGGCGCGTCCATGGAAAGCCCGAGGTTTCATCCCCGCGATTTGCGCTTTCTGAAATCTCTTTGAGCTACCCAGCACGAAACCGGCAACTGCAGGCAGCTCTTAAAGAGGGCGCGGACGCCGCTCGTGGATTCCGCGCGCTGCTGACTGGGCACCCGTTCGCTAGGACCGAGCCTACTGCCCGCGTCGTGGATGCGCAGAACAAGGGTGACTTCGCGTCAATCCCGGCAGCCATTCAAGCATCAGAACCGGGGGACCGCATCATCATCCGGCCAGGTTCATACAAAGGTCCATTGCTGTTGAACAAACCTCTTGAGATCTTAGGCGCTGGCGACGCCATCGGGAGTGTAGTGGTGGAAGCGTCTCATGGTCCAACGCTGAGGTTCCAGACAAGCATGGGGCGCGTGGCATTCTTGACATTGCGACAAGGAAACGACCAAGAGCCAGCATGTGTTGACATCCTACAAGGGCACCTCGACCTGGAGCACTGCGATATCACAACAGAGGGGCCGGCTTGCGTCGTGGTTCGCGGTGGGGCCAACCCACAGCTTGTGCTCAACAAGATCCACCATGGGACAGCAGCAGGAGTTCTGTTCATGGATGGCAGCTCCGGCAGACTCGAGAACAATGCCATCATCGGCAACAGCTTGACCCAGGTTGTCGTGGCAAGTCACAGCCATCCTACCATTCGGAACAACCGAATCAGCGGTGGAAAAGGAAACGGTGTGCTCGTCATGGACCACGCTGGGGGGACGATCGAGTATAATGACATCCTTGACCACGGACAAGTGGGCGTCACGATTGTCTCGCGAAGCAGTCCGACACTCCGCCATAACAGGATCTATAGGAATGGGGCTGTCGGTGTAATGGTCCTAGACGACAGCGGGGGGACCTTTGAGTTCAACGACTTGCGAGGCAACAGGTTCGGAGCTTGGGCAATAGACGTTAGCTCTCAGTCAACAGTAGTCCGGTCCGAGAACATAGAGTAGCTTTCGCAGCTCTTAGTCTGCTCCGGCGCCATCTTGCCACTCCTGGTGGGAAAGTACGCAACCGTCTCCATGTCCAAACCTCGCCACACACCCGTTCTACGGCCGGGTCTCGCATGCGTCTCTTCACACCCCTCCCCCGCTTCCCCTCACCCCGCGGAGAAAGGCTCCCCCGCTCCGGCGCCGGGCCGCGACGGCAGGCCTCTGAGGACTTGCAGGGCCTCGTGCAAAGACCGCCGGGCAGCGACCGGGTCAGGTACGCCCGTTGGTGTGAGCGGCGGGCCCACCCCTGGGACCTGAACCTCCGGCGATCTTAAGGACACGCACGGCCGCCGGGCTCGAAATGGCGACCACCCAGTCCACGTCGAAGACGGGGGAGTTCAGCATCAGACCGATCTTGGAGGAAGGGGCAATCCATGGGCCCCTCCCGGCGAAAGTTGACAGCCCCGGAGTCGGAAAAGGGCGCACCACCAAACCGGGTGCGGAAGAACCAGGGACGACCCCGGGGCTCACCTCGACTATACCAACGAATCGCGGGACCGCAATGGGGGGGCGTACGATTTCATCCGGCTGTTGACTCGGCCTACCCAAACGGGCTATCTAGATCGAGGGGAGCGTCCCCTACCGAGGAGGCGGAGGTGAAGGATCGAAGCCCGGCTTGGGCACTCTTGGGCTACGTCGCATTGACGCTCGTGCTGACCTACCCCATCGCTCTCCGGCCGACCGAGCTGGCGCGCGACGTCGGCGCCGGCGCGGACGCCTACATCTTCGTCTGGAACATCTGGTGGCTGGACCACGCCCTCTTGGACCTCCACACGAACCCCTACGTCACCGACTTCATCTTCTACCCCGACGGCACCAACCTGGCCCTCCACACCTTCCCTCTCACGGGATCCCTGCTGGGCGCCGTCCTCAGTCACCTGGCGTCCGGCTTGGACGGGCTCCTGGTCGGCTACAACCTGGTGGTGCTCGTCTCCTTCGTGCTCACGGGGCTCGGGACGTTCCTGTTGGTGCGCAGACTCACCGGATCGCCCTGGGCGGCCTTCATCGCCGGGATCGCGTTCGCCTTCACCCACTACCGCTTCTCCAACACCGTGAGACTTCACTGCCTGGAGACGGGTGTGCTGGCCTTCTCGGCGTGGGCCCTGGTCGGCTTCGTCCAGGAGAAGCGCGTCCGATGGGGAGTGCTCGTCGGACTGACGAGCGCGGCTCTCTTCTATGCCTCCAAGGAGTACTTCGTCCAGCTGCTGATCGGGATTCTCCTGGCGTTCGTGTACCTCTCCATCCGGGATCCGAGAGGGATCTGGACCCGTCGGCTGATCGCGCCCAAGGTCATCGCCGCCGGCGTGTTCATCCTTCTCTCGCTGCCTCTTCTGCTCGCGCTCTGGGGTCACGGCCTCGGCGTGTCCACCCGGGCGGCGTCCGACGCCACGGTCTTCTCGGCCGACCTCCTGGATTTCCTGGTTCCTAACCCGAGGCATCCGGTCTTCGGGTCGTGGTCCGAGGTCCTGGAGAGGCAGATGCACGGTGGCGTGGCGGGCTTCGGGCTGGCGGTCCCGCTGGTGGCCGTGGTCCTGGCCGTGTGGGCCGTCGTGACCGGTGACCGTCGGCGGACCTGGCCCTGGGCCGGACTCGGGATCGTCTTCTACCTGCTTTCACTGGGGCCCGTCGTCCGCCTGGCCGGATACGAGACGGCGATTCCGTCCCTGCAGCGGGGGCTGACCGCGCTGGTCCCCTGGCTCGAGATCTCGCGCACGCCCATGCGCTTCGTGGTGCCGATGGAGCTGGCGGTGGCCGTGCTCGCCGGGTTCGCGCTGGCCCCGACCCCCGCAGGCTCGGCCCGTCGCCGCGCGGCCACGGCCGTCGTGGGCGCGCTCCTCGTTTTCGAGACCCTCTCGATCCCGCTCTCGACCACGAGGGTGGCCGTCCACCCCTACTACGCGGCTCTCGCCGCCCGGCCCGCCGAGGGCGCCGTGCTCGAGCTCCCGCCGAGGGATCGGGTGGCTCTCCTCCACCAGACGGTCCACGGCAGGAAGATCCCGGCCGTTCGGCGCGCGTACCCGCGGGTCCCCCCCTGGAGTCTCACCTTCTGGGAGAGCGACGGGCTCCGCGGTTTCTTCGACACCCTCTTCCGACCGGGGAAGACCGAAGGACTCACCGCCGAGATGCGGGGCTCGGTCCTCGAGACCCACCGTCGCTTCCTCACCGCCCACGGCATCCGCTTCGTGACCGTGACCAAACCCGAGGTCCCGCCGGCGGAGCTCGAGAACGCCCTCTCGATCTTGGAGGCGATGTCTCCACAACACGTCTACGAGGACGACGCGCTGGCCGCGTTCGAGTTCTAGGGCTTGCTCGGCCCCTCCAGAACATCACCTCTCGCAACGCGTCCCGTCACCAGCTTGTCCTAAAAGACTGAACCACGAAGCACACGAAGAGTACGAAGAAAAGCCGGGGTGGGTCCTCGGCGCAGTCTGCGATCCGCGCCGATGGGAACTCCCTTCGTGCGCTTCGGGATCTTCGTGGTGAAAGGCTCTTGGGGCGGATGAGCGAGAGCCGATAGCCGAAAGCCGAGATCGGAGAAGAGCATCGGAAAAAGCGCGAACCACGAAGCCCACGGAGAGCACAAAGGAAGACCCGGGTGGGTTGTCGGCGCGGATCAGCGATCCGCGCCGATGCTAATTCCCTTCGTGTCCTTCGTGATCTTCGTGGTGAAAAGCTCTTGGCTTTCCCCGTCGCCTTGTCGCCTTGTCGCCCCGTCGCGTCTCAGCCCCCCGAGGCGCGAGTTTTTCCACGCTAGGTCTTGATCCCAACGTCTGAGGACTGCTACATTCGACCGCGCCTTGAGGTTTCAATCGGGCTGACCCTTCGACGGGAGGAAACGATGAGCCGGTCTGTGCTGGTCCTCTGGACGCTGCTCCTCGCCGTGCCGCTGGCGATCCACACAGGTTGCAGTGAGGATGCGGATTCCAAACTCGGGGCGGGCGATACCACACCGCCCGCTGCGGTGGGTGACCTGGCGATCGCCGGGACGACCGATTCCACGGTCACGCTGACCTGGACCGCGCCGGGAGACGACGGGACCACCGGGACCGCCGCCCAGTACGACGTCCGCTACTCGACCTTCTCCTTCCCCGCCGCGGGCTGGGCGTCCGCCAGCCCCGTAGACTCGACCCCCACGCCCAAGACCGCGGGGTTGCCGGAGACGCTCCTGGTGGCCCAGCTGCCGACGAAGCGGACCCTCTGCTTCGGGCTCAAGACGGCCGACGAGGCCGGCAACTGGTCGGCCCTCTCCAACGTCGTCCCCCCGGGCCTCCAGTCCCCCACCCACCGGGTGAAGGCCGACGGGACGGGCGACTTCGCCACGATCCAGGAGGCGATCCACGCCGCGGCGGACGGCGACACCATCGAGCTCGCCGATGGCACCTACCGCGGCGAGGGCAACCGCGATATCGACTTCACGGGGAAGGCGATCGTGGTCCGATCGGAGGGCCGCCATCCCATCTCATGCGTCATCGACTGCGAGGGCAGCTCGAGCGATCCGCACCGCGGGTTCCACTTCCACAGCCAGGAGGGTCCAGGGTCGTGGCTCGAGGGGCTCACGATCACGCGCGCCTACATCGAGGGCAACTGGCCCGAGGGTGGGGGCGGCGGAATTCTGTGCGCCAACGCGTCGCCCACGATCGCCGATGTCGTCCTCTCCGGCAACTCGGCCACCCAGGGCGCCGGACTGTGCTGCTACAATGGTGCCTCACCGGTGCTGACCGATGTCACCTTCGCCGGGAATGCGGCGGTCTACTCCGGCGGGGGCGTGTACTGCTCCTTCTCGTCCCCGACGTTTACCCAGGTGGATTTCTCCGGCAACTCGGCGGCGGATTACGGCGGTGGGATGAGCGGCTACCAGTCCTCCGTGACCCTCACGCACGTGACGTTCACGGCCAACTCGGCCGCCTACGGTGGCGGGCTCGACCTGAATACCTCGTCCTCGAATCTGACCGACGTCACCTTCTTCCAGAACGTCGCCGGTCTCTCGGGCGGGGGTCTCCACTCTTGGGGAATTTCGTCGCCCACGCTCACCGACGTCGTCTTCCAGGAAAACTCCAGCGTCGCCCCCGGAGGAGGGATGGCGTGCGCCTCCCCCTCCCATCCCACGGTGACCGACGTCACCTTCTGGGGAAACTCGAGCCAGATGTCGGGGGGCGCGCTGGCCATGTGGTCAACGGGCGATTTCTCGTCGGTCCTCTTCCGGGCCAACAGCGCAGGAGAAACCGGCGGCGCGCTCTACTGCAGCTACCGATCGTCCCCCGAGTTGGCCAACGTCACCTTCTACGGGAACGACGCGCCCCTCGGAGGCGCCCTGTCGTGCGACTGGGGAGGTTCGGTCTCGCTCGCGAACTCGATCATCTCCTTCAGCACCACCGGGGAGGCCGCCTACTGTGACCACTCCCGCGGCACATGCTCAGCCTCTCTGACCTGCTGCGATCTGTACGGAAACGCCGGGGGAGACTGGGTGGGGTGCGTGGCCGGAGAGGACGCCGCCAACGGCAACATCAGCCAGGATCCCCTCTTCTGCAATCCCGCGAGCGGCAATTTCTACCTCCAGGCCTCGTCTCCGTGCGCGCCGTTCTCCGCGCCCAACGACGGGTGCGATCTCATCGGCGCGCGGCCGGTGGGGTGTTTCTAGCCTGGATAGTGCCGCGCGTGGGATCGGGGCACCCACCAAAAAGCGCGAACCACGAAGGGGCCGCCTGCGGCGGCTGGAGAGTTGAGAGTCGAGAGTCGAAAGTAGAAAGCCTCGCCGGGTTCTTGGATCCTGTCGCCCCGTCGCCTTCTCGCCTCGTCGCCTTGTCGCCTTCTCGCCTCGTCGCCTTGTCGCCCCCTCGCGCCGTCGCCTTGTCGGCCGGTCGCCTTGCACCTTGACGCCTCCCGGGACGCCACCGTACAGTCAAGAGTCACCGCTCGATGGAGGACGTCCAACGCCGAGGCGCGCCAGGAGAACGATCCCGTGGGAGGAAAGCCAAAGACCGCGGAGCACGGCATTGTGAAGCGCTTCGATGGCGAGATCCTCATCGTGTTCCTCCTGGCCCTCGCGATGCGGATCGCCTATTTCCTCACGGTCCGGAGCGATCTCTACTACCGCGTTCCTCTTCTCGACTCCGCCTGGTACCACCGGGCCGCCCTGCAGATTGCGCACGGGGACTTCTGGGGAACCGGCGTCTTCTTCCGGGCGCCCCTGTATTCCTACTTCGTCGCCTTCTGGTACCGGATCGTCGCCGAGAATCCCGCGGCGCCCAAGATCGCCCAGCTCTTCCTCGGAGCCGGCACATGCGCGGTCCTCGTTCTCGTGGGCCGGCGCATGTTCGATCGCAGAGCGGCCTTCATCTCCGGGATCGTGGCCGCCTGCTATCCCATCTTGATCTTCTTCGATGGCGAGCTGCTCGCCACGTCCGTCGCTTCCTTCCTCGGCGTGCTGCTTCTGTTCCTGGTGCTCCGTGCCTGGGATGGCAAGGGCGCGCGGCCCTGGGTTATCGCCGGTCTCGTCCTCGGCCTGGCGGGGGTCAACCGCCCCACGATCCTCATCTTCGGCCTGGCGCTCGTCGTCTGGCTCATGCTCGACCGATCCCGCCCGCGCCGGGCGTGGGCGGGCCTGATCCTAGGCGCGGCGGTCTTCATCCTGCCGGTCACGGTCCGAAACGCCTTGGTGGCCCGCGATCCGGTCCCCATCGCCTACCAGGGCGGCGTCAACTTCTACATGGGCAACAACCCGGAGGCGGATGGCAAGTCGGCCAGGCTCCCCGGCTGGAGCGAGCTCGGCCGCGATTGGAGCGCCTTCGAGCGGGACACCCGGCGGATGGCCGAGGCCGAAGCGGGCCGCACGCTCACCGCGTCGGAGGAGTCTCGATTCTGGACGGTCAAGGCGCTTCGATTTCTCGCGGATCACCCGTCCCGCGCGGCCGCCCTCCTCGGACGCAAGATCTACTACCTCGCAAACGGCTTCGAGATCGCCAACAACAAGGATGTCTACTTCTTCGGGCGCTACTCGCCGATCCTGGGGGCTTTGGTCTGGAAGCGGGGACTGGCCTTTCCGACCGGCCTTCTGATCCCGCTCGCCGCCATCGGCCTCGTCTTCTCGACCGGTCGGCCCAAGAAGCCGTGGGTTCTCTACCTCTATCTTCTTTGTCAGGCGATCGCGATCCTGGCCTTCTTCGTGTGCGCCCGTTTCCGCGTCGCCGTTCTCCCGGTGCTCATCCTGTTCGCCGTCTGGGGAGTCCGGGAGCTTGCGGCCCGGATCCGAGGGGGCCCGACCGCGCGAACCCTGGGCGCGGGCCTCGCCGGGATCGCGCTCCTGATCCTCTCCAACACCAACCTCCTCGGAGTGACGGACACCTCCCGCTGGCAGGACCATTACGACCTCGGTCTCGTGCACGCGAGGACGGGGGATTTCGGCGGCGCCCGATCCGCCTTCGAACAAGCGCTCCGGCTCAACCCCGATGACGCCCCCATTCTCTACAACCTCGGCAACATCCACCTGAACCTGGGCAATCTCGAGACCGCCGCCCGGTACTTCGGCGACGCGCTCCGGATCGATCCGGGGATGCACTCGGCGAGGGTCAACCTGGGAATCTGTCTGGGCCGGGCAGGCCGGCTGGAGGACGCCGAGCGCGAGTTCCAGAGGGTCCTCGAGGCCGACCCCGGGAACCCACAGGCGTTGGCCAACCTCCGGTTGATCGAACGGATCCGGGAGGAGGGACCATGACGCCCGGGCGCGCCGCTCTCATCCTCATCGCGGCCATAGGGGTTCTCTACCTTGTGACGGTGCTCTCCTCCCCGCTCGACGCCTTCTGGACGATCGACGGGGGGTTTAAGTTCCTCACGGTCCAGCAGCTGGCGGCGACCTCGTTCCGCGACGTGTCCATCCCGTACCCGGGGGAGACAATCGATCCGGAGGGCGATTTCTTCCCCGTGAAACCCCCGATGGCGACCCGGCGCCAGGAGCGGTTCTATCCCGACGTCTCACTGGTGTTTCCCATCCTCACCACCCCCCTCTACTCGGCCTTCTCGTGGCTCGGGCTGTACCTGCTGCCGATCGTGGCGACCCTCGTCACGCTCTGGTTCGCCTACCGGCTCGCCGAACCCGGCGCCGGTCCGTGGGCCCTCATCACGATCCCGATCGTGGGCCTGGCCACCCCCGTCTTCTTCTACGCCCTGACCTTCTGGGAGCACAACCTAGCCGTGCTCCTCACCACGGCGGCCGTCTACCTGCTGGTCCGGTCCGAATCCCGGATCGGTGCGAGGACCGCCCTCCTGGCCGGGGCGCTCATGGGGATGGCCGTCTGGTTCCGGGAGGAATGCTACCTGTTTGCGGGATCGGTAGTCGTGACGCTCATCGTGACTCGCCGGGGCGTGCGAGCGACGCTGGCGACGCTCGCCGGCTGCGCCCTGGCGGTCGTGCCCCTGTGGATCTTCCAGTGGCGCGTGCTCGGGAAGGCCTTCGGCGGGAGGATCGGGGGCGCGAGCCAGTACGGTCTTCTGAGATCGGACGCGGGCGAGGGGCTCGGCGGATACCTGACCGAGCGGGTCGAGACGCTGTACGCCTGGACGCTGGGGCTGCACGCGGATTGGACCGTCACGCTCGGCGCGTCCGTCCCGCTTCTTGCCTGCGCGGTGCTGTTCTGGATCTTGAGGACAAGGCGCGAGGGGCTCGCCGTCGCGTGGGCGGGCAGCGCGCTCTATGCGATCGTGTGCCTGCTCGTGCTGGGAAGCCTCGACGAGCGGGTGTTCTCGACCTACTTCGCGGGCGGGCTCTTCGCCACCGGGCCCGTTCTCGCCGCGCTCCTAGCCGGGGTGCTCTCGGCGCACGCAGGTCCGCGCGCCCGTAGGGACAACTTCCTCGGCCTCGTTGTCCTCATCTTCTTCTCGGCGGCCGTGATCCTGAGCCCGGCCAAGTACCAGCGGGGGATCCATTGGGGCGCCAGGTACCTTCTTCCGGTCGTGCCGCTCCTGGCCGCCGTGGGCCTCTCGGGCGCCCGCCGAGCGCTCGAGCGGACATCGCCGAGGACCCTACCGCTGGCGCTGGGCATGCTCGTCCTGGCGCTCTCGTTCGTCGTCCAGACCCACGGCATCGCGGCCCTGGCGACCAAGAAGCGGGGCACGGCGCGCACCCTCGCGGCGTTCCGGGAGAAGACCCGGGAGGACGTCGTGACCAACGAGTGGTGGGTTCCCCTGGAGGTCGCCGCCGCCTTCCGGGAACGCCGGATCTACCTCGTGATCGACACGGCCGACTTCCACCGGCTCCTCGGTCGACTCGGCGCGGCCGCGATCCATCGCTTCACCCTGGTGGTCTCCCCCACGATGGACCAGGTTCTCCAGGACCCCGCGATCTCGGTCCACGCGGTCGAGCCGCTGGTCCAGCCCGCCATGCGCTACTTCGATCTGTGGTTCTGCGACTGCGGGCCGGCGGAACCTCGCCCGCCCGGGCAGGACGACTCAAGATAGAGGAGACGCAGGGTTCGCGCACCTCGGACTAGCCTGGCTTGACGGCCTTCGCCAGGAGGATGGGGGTGCGCCCGGAGGTCAGCCCTTCCCAGTGACCGATGAGCGCGTCGGCCAGTTCCGTGTACCCTTGCGATCCCAGCTTCCGACGGAACTCCTCGTGGTGCTCTCTCACGGCCCGGTCGAGACCGGAGGGGACGACGCGGACCAGGTCCAACCCGCTTCCGGCCAGAAGCCTGGCCAGGCTTTCGGCCGTCATCTGCGCGATCTCGAAGTACTCGGCCGAGACCAGCAGATCCCCCAACTGCGGGCAGTCCTCCGGGGAGAGTCTGCCGAGGGCTTCCCTGGGGAGCGCCCGGAGGTTCTGGACCCACCCGTCCTCGTGGTCCAGCAGGCAGATGTACTCGACCTCCCTCGGCGGATCGAGCGTGCGCTTCGTGTACCCGTAGTAGATCCGGCCGCCGTGGCGTTTGAAGCCGCTCTCCTCCACCCGCGCCCGTCCCTGAAGTTCGAACCCCCAGTTGGCCTCCCGCGCCGCCAGACGCCCCTCGGGTTTGAGGACGCGGACGAGCTCGCTCGCAATCTCGCCCGGATCCTTCCACGAAGCCAACCCGAAGTCCGAGACCACGGCGTCGACCGACCCATCCGCCAGCGGAAGGCTCGCGGTTCCCCCGACGACCCACCGGATGTTCATCCGGTGCCATTTCTCCCGGCCCAACGTGCGGGCGAGCCTGACGGGATCGAGGTGGGGATGAAGGACGACGAGCTCGCCGACCACCGAAGCGATGCGAAGCGCCGGCCAGCCGGGGTTGACTCCCACGACCACCACACGCCCCAGACCCCGGATCGCGGAGACGAGGGATTCGGTCTCCGCCCGGATGGCGCGATCCACCACGTGCTTGGGGTCGAGCGCGATCGCGCTCTCCGGGTCGAGATCCCTGTAGAAGGTCTGGGTGAGCTTGCCGATGAGATCGTAGCGCAGCCCTGCGGGAGGCACCCGCCGCGGGGTCAATCGGGCGCGGATGTCGGCCTCGATATCCATACGACCTGTGGCTCCCGCCGGCTACCGGACGCCCAGCTCCGCCGGCGTGACCAGGGCCCGCACGAACCAGCGTCCCTGGCGCCGCGTGAGCCAGGCCACGGCCGCTTCGGCCATCCCGAAGCCCACACGCTCGGGATCTCCGGCAACCAGCAGGCTGGCCAGGCGGGACATGAAGGGCATGTGACCGACGAGCATCACGGGTTTCGACTCGGCTTCGATCAGCTCCGAGACCGGGATCACGTCGTCGTTCGGCGCCAGACCCCGGATCGGGACGACCCCGGCCGCCGGCCGCAGGTTCCGGGCAAAGATCCCGGCCGTTTCCTCCGCCCGCTTCTTGCCGCTGTGCCAGATCTGATGGGGCGCCCCCCCGGCGGCCGCCGTCCACCCCGCCGTCGCCTCCGCCTGCCGGAGGCCCAGGTCCGTCAGACCCCGCTCGGGATCCTCCACCGCCCGCTTGGCCTCACCGTGTCGCACAAGGTAAGCGTCCATTCGTTCCTCCCGACGACGCCTGAAGGAGACGGCGCCCTCTCTTCGACTCTCAGACCTCGGCCCTTCGGCCGATCACGCGGAGCACCACGGCCAGGGTGACGATCCCGACCGGCAGCAGCACGGCCACCGGCAGACCGAACCCGGCCGGCAGGTACCCGGCGAGGCAGGCGATGGCGCCCACCGTCAGCGCGTAGGGCGCCTGCGTGCGGACGTGGTCGACGTGGTCCGCCGCCGAGGCCATCGACGACATCACGGTCGTATCGCTGATGGGAGAGCAGTGATCCCCGAAGGTCGAACCCGCGAGGATCGCGGCGATCGTACCGAGCTGCACGCCGGACTCCCCGCTCAGCCGGAAGGCCAGCGGAACGACCAGCGGGATGAGGATCGCCATGGTCCCCCAGGACGTGCCCGTGGCAAAGGCCACGCCGCCGGCCACCAGAAAGCAGATCGCGGGCAGGAACCGGGGCGAGAGGATATCCCGCGTCACCTGGAAGACCCATTCCCCCGTCTTCAGATCGACGCACACCCGACCGATGGCCCACGCGCACACGAGGATGATCATGCCCACCACCATCGCCCGGACGCCCAGCACCCAGGCATCCACCACCTGGGTGAGAGAGAGCACGCGCCCGGCGAGGGCCAACACGCTTGCGGCCAGCGTTCCCGCAAAGGCCGCCCACATGAGCACGCTGAAGGAATCGGCGGCGCCGATGACCTCGTAGAGCCGCGCATCCGCACCGGTCCCCGCGCCCAGCGCATTCCGCCCGCTCCAGTAGAGTCCGACCACCGTCACGGCGATCACCACCAGGATGGGCGTGAGGCCGTTCCACCACGCGCAGCGCGCGCCCTTCGGGGTCTCCATCCCCTTCAAGTCCAGCTGGGCCATGGGAACGGCGCCGTCCCGTTCCACCTTCCCGGTGGCCCTCGCCCGTCGTTCGGCGCGGAGCATCCCGCTGAAATCGCGGCCGGTCCAGGCGATCAGGAACACGAACACGAGGACGAAGAGGCTGTAGAAGCGGTACGGGATCGTGGAGACGAACACGAGGTAGACGTTCTTCTCGACGCCCAGGGACCCGAAGGCGTCGGCGAGGAGACCGAGCTCGTACCCGATCCAGGTTGAGATCACGGCGACGCTGGTGACGGGCGCCGCGGTCGAGTCGACGATGAAGGACAGCTTCTCCCTGGAAACCCGAAGCCGGTCGGTCACCGAACGCATGGTGTTGCCCACGAGAAGCGTGTTGGCGTAGTCGTCGAAGAAGATCAGAAGCCCCATTGCCCAGGTTGCGATCTGGGCGGAACGCGGGGTGCGCGCGTACCGAGAGAGGGCTTCCACCATACCCCGAATCCCCCCCGAGCGCGCCAGGATTCCCACCATCCCCCCCAGCGTCAGGCTGAAGAGGATGATCGATGCGTGCGAGCGGTCCGCCACGGCGTCGACCACATAGGTGTCGAGAGTCCGGAGGAAACCGCCGACCGGGTCGAGCCCGCCGAGGAGGCTGGCGCCCAACCAGATTCCGCAGAAAAGCGCGATCACGACCTGCCGGAACACCAGCGCCAGGACGATCGCCAGAAGGGGGGGCAGGAGGGTCACCCCACCCGGGAGCACCCGCACGGGCCGGACCTCCGAGCCCCCGCGGTAGTCCACCTCCAGCCGGTCGTGCCCCGACCGGACGAAGGTCACGGGTCCGATCGCGGCGGCTCCGTCCATGAGCGGCGCCGGACCGATCGGCACGGGACGCCCGTCGGCGTCCAGGGCGAAGAGCGCGCCCCGCGAGGACCGCACCACCACCCGGTCCTCAAACCCCGGGGCGCGCCGACCCTCGGCGTCCACCGCAATCAGACGGAGTTCGAAGGGCGTGTTGGAGGTCAGGCAGGGAGGAACCTCGATCTGGATACGGACCGGAGGGGGGGCGGAGGCTTCGGCGATCTCGGGACCCGGCACCTGTGCGAGCGCCGCCCCTACGAGGATGAGGAGAGCGAAGGTCTTCCGTCTCATCTCTGCCCAGTTGCGTGTTGGCGTCCCGGTCGCTCAGCGCTCCGCCGAAGCCGCACCCCGGGGGCCGGCCGGCCCACCGAGGGCCAGCTCGTCCGTCTTCGATCCCAACCGCCCAAGCCGCGCGAGCCACTGGTCGCGCAGGGTCTCGAACTCGGCCCGGTACGCCTCGGTGACCGGCTGGGACGCGGGGAGGTCCACCCTGCGCGGGTCGACGAACTTGTCGTGCTTCTTGATGCGGTAGTCGAGGTGAGGCCCGGTGGAGAGGCCGGTCGATCCCACGTACCCGATCACGTCGCCCTGCTTCACGCGAGAACCTTTTTTGATCCCCCTGGCGAACTTCGACAGGTGAAGGTAGTAGGTCGTGAAGGTCTCGTTGTGTCGAATCTTGACCATGTTCCCATTGGCGCCGGACCGCGCGGCGAAGACCACGACACCGTCTCCCGTGGCCTGGACCGGCGTTCCCGTAGGCGCCGCGTAATCGATGCCCAGGTGCGGCGCGTAGTGCCTGCGAATCGGATGAAACCTCCGATGGCTGAACGTGGAGCTGATCCGCGAGTAGCGCAGGGGCGCCTTGAGGAGGGCCCGCCGGAGCGACCCGCCCTCCCCGTCGTAGTAGTCGTCATACCCGGTCCCGTCGCAGAAATACACGGCCAGGTGCGAGATGCCCTGGACCACGAACTCGGCGGCCAGGACCTGCCCGTAGCACACCATGCTGTCCCCGAGACACCTTCTCTCGAAGAACACCTTATACCGGTCGCCCTTGCGGATATCGAGGAAGAAGTCGATGTCCCAGGCGAAGATCTCGCTCAGCGCCAGCGCCAGGTCGGGCCCCTCCCCCGCCTCCAGGACAGACTGGAAGAGCGAGCTGGTGATGGCGCCCGCCAGCGAATCCACCCGGACCTCGAACGGATACTCCAGAATCTCGGCCGTGAGGGCGCTGCCGCACGCCGAGATCTGCAGGTAGGATTCGGGATCGATTTCGTACCGGAAGTGGCAGAAGGTCGTTCCCACCTTCGCCAGCGTGTAGGGTTGGCCGGCCCGAACCCTTCTCAGGTCGAAGACCGGCCGGGCCGAGCGGCTCACGGCGTGGACCAAATCGGGCGTGAACCCGTGCCGCAGGAACAGGTCGCTCACGGTCTGGCGCCGGCGGAAAGTCCCCCGAATCTCCTCGCAGAGGGACGCCGGGCCGTAGGCGTCTTCCAGGAGGTCCGGGCACCCGGCCGCCCATTCGTCCTGAGGTTTCTCGGGCCGTAGGCCGGCGCGCTCGGCCTCCGCGGATCCGGCGGCCGCGCTCACCGGGATCGGGTCCTCGACTCCGCCGGCACGCTCGACTCCGCCCCGAGAAGGGAGCCTGAGAACGAGGGCGAACACCCCGACGGCCAGCGCGGCGAAGGCCACGCAGACGAGCACCCGCGCCCGGGGGGATGGGGATGGGTATCGGTCGGGTGAGGACAAGGAACCGCGCCCCCATTTCACATCGCCGGTCGAGCTCGCTGGGGTCCGCGCGCCCGCTCGACGGGCTAGACGCTGAACCGGAATTGAATCACGTCGCCGTCCTGGACGACGTAGTCCTTTCCCTCAAGACGCAGCTTGGCCGCCTCCTTGGCCTTGGCCAGCGAGCCGCACTCCACGAGATCCCCGTAGGCCACGACCTCGGCCCGGATAAAGCCCCGCTCCATATCAGAGTGAACCTCCCCGGCCGCCCGCGCCGCGGGCGCACCGACCGGGATCGTCCACGCACGGACCTCGTCTTTGCCGATCGTGAAGAAGGACTCGACTCCCATCACGCCGTAGGCCTCCCGCGCGAGCCGGTCCAGACCCGGCTCGGTGAGTCCGAGATCCTCCAGGAATGCGGCCGCGTCCGCTTCCTCCAGTTCCGCGATCTCGGCCTCCATCCGCCCGAAGAAGGGAATGGCCCGGGTGTTCCGGTGCTCCAACCTGCCCCCGAGACGCGCGGCCCACTCCGCCTCCCTGCCCTTCTCGTCCTCGCCCAGGTTGAGCACGAACAGCTCGGGTTTGAGCGTCAGGAAGCAGTAGCCGCTCA
>Ga0180437_10006325_pt1 | contig 15827 bp, 16 predicted proteins | sample SS_ome_4_FD_132410 | JGI IMG/M metagenome (GOLD analysis project Ga0180437, IMG submission 132410) | Hypersaline lake sediment archaeal communities from the Salton Sea, California, USA - SS_3_D_1 metaG | ecosystem: Environmental > Aquatic > Non-marine Saline and Alkaline > Hypersaline >...
AGAAAGCAATCCATAATTCGCCCCAACCTCGGCTTACCCATCTTAATGGACGTGTAGAATAGAAAAATCCTCCCAATATACCTAGAATTCCAAAAGGGATAGTCCATGGTCCTGTATTGTAACCAAATTGGAGAATTAGACCTATTCCGATAGCTAAAATTGCACTGATCAGCGATGCTCGAAGAGCAATATGACGGGGAAGAATGCCACGTTGTAATACTTGAGAGCCTCCAGCGAATTTACTGGGACTATTACGGGCGGAAAGGGTATCTTCCTCAAAGTCCCAGTATTCTCCTGCGTAATAAGTGGCTAACATGATGAGTACTACACCTAGAGTTCCCCATGCGAAGATATCCCATCGAAAAACTCCTTCAAGACGCCAAGACATTATTCCCCCTAGAATAAACGGCAACACTCCCACGGAATGAAACGGGGGGCGAGAGAGTTCCAGCAAAGCACGTAATTTCTCTCTTATTCTTATCATCCTTTCATACCTGTCAAACACATATTCGTAAAAGTCATGCGCTTCTTTGTTTATATAATCTCTTGATCGCAAACAGTAACTTAAACTGAATTTAGAACTCATTTTGATTTGATGAATGGTTAGCCTTTTGCCAAGAAATAGTAGCCATTACCTCCATAAAGAGGCGGGCGCATAATTGAGCAGATGATCCCGTTTTTGTATCATATTGCGGACCTAGGCAACAAATATCAAAGCCTTTGATCAATTTGTGCTTGCCAATTTGTCGAATTGCAGATATGATTTCTCTAGAGGTCAAACCACCAGGTTCAGGATATTTTTGAGCGGGGCAGAATGCAGGATCTACAACGTCGATATCTAGTGAAACGTAAAGCGCGTCTGTATTCTCCACGACCTTAAGAGATTTCTTAATGATTTTTTGTATCCCTTCTTGCCATATATCAGCCATGGTGAAGTATTGTATCCCCAGTTTTTCGGCAACGAATCGCTCGTGAAGTTGGTTGCGTAAACCTCGAATACCAATGGAGCAAAAACTCTCTGGATTAACTTCAGGAAATTCAAAAAGCGGTCCCCATTGAGACGCTGCTGAGATTTCCTTTTCATAATAAAGATCAAAATGAGAATCGAAGGAAATTATTCCAATATTTCCTGTAAAATTGTTAATAAGACTGCGTATACATGGATAAGGTATGGTATGGTCGCCACCTGATACTAATGGAATTGCACCGGCTTCATAAATCTCTGATATTTTGCGGATAGAGTTTTCTATTGAAGTTTCAGGATTTTTAACGTCTACTTCAATATCGCCATAATCTACCGCTTTAATATGATTAAAAATGATGAAATCTCTGCTCAACTCAGGGAAATATCCCCAATTGTGGTTAATCGAGTAGAATAGCGAATATTTTCGAATAGCTTCTGGTGCTTTATCTGCACCTGTTCGGTAGTAACCTCCAACTTCTGGCGGTGCCGGTGCTGCCGTTTCTGGTAATGTAGTCCAAGGATCTAGATATTTTAATCCCTCCCATGGTAGTCCTACAAAAGCAACATCGACTCCCACAAGATCTTCTTTCTTCTTAGCATATGGCAATTCCATGAATGTTGGAATATCTCCATAAAGAATGGCTTTAAGTCGTCGTTCAATTCGCTGAGGTATTATCTTTTTTGATTCATAAGCTTCATTCCACACTTTATCAAGTTTTTTACGACGATGAGCAGTTTCTTTTTCTTTAGACAAAATATTTTCCTCCAATTTGAATAGTAGAGTTATTTCGCTTCGTTGGATTACAACTCAATGTAATAGTTTTTCATACAGCAACAACTGTGCAAACAAACTTATAATTTGAAATTGCTAAATCCTTCCCTATTATGAGTATACGTAATTATAATTTTTCACTCCTCTCTATATAGATTCAAAAAAAAGAGATGGTGCACAAAAGATGGATCTAGATGATGCATTTATCGAATTAATAGATAGAGCAGACACGGCATTAGAAAATGAAAGCGAAATAAATGCGAGGAAATACGGACTTGATCTAATCAATAAAGAAAAATATAAAGCTCTCCAGAAGATTCCTGATTCTGAACTGAAAGAGCAACTTCGTCAAGCTAAGGAGACCTGGATCGACAGGCTAGACGAACTTGTTCAAATAGCGAAAGAAGGTTTAGAGGCTGTTGGCTGTAAAGTCTTTTTCGCAAAAACACCTCAAGATGCGCTCAAATATATTGGCGAAGTCGTAGGCGAAGGAAAGTTGGTCGTAAAATCAAAAACAAACGCAGGGTCCGAAATCGGTCTCGTAAAATATTTGGAATCACGCGAGAACGAGGTAATAGAAACAGATCTAGGGGACAGAATAGTTCAAATGAGGGGTGAAAGAGGAACACATCCCATAGCCCCGGCGATTCACTGCTGTCGGGCAGATATCGCCGAACTATTTGGACTCCCAACGGCAGCGTCTATTGATGAGATAATAACTAAGGCTCGAGGAGAAGTTCGTGATTTCGTTTTTAAGGCGGATGTAGGTATCTCTGGCTGTAATGCATTAGCTGCCAAGGAAGGAGCTATATTTCTTGTAGAAAACGAGGGAAATATTCGGTACGTATCGAATGCTCCCCCAGTTCACATTTCTATCTGTCCTTTAAATAAAATAGTACCTGATGTTGAAACTGCTTTCACTCAAATTCGATTACTCTCAGTCTATGCTGCTGGTCAAGTTACCCCAGTCTACTTATCTATGATCAGTGGTCCAAGCAAAACAGGCGATATTGAATTCGATGTTAGGGAAGGTATGCACGGTCCAAAAGAAGTTCACGTTATTCTGGTAGATAATAATCGAATTGAAGCAAGTAAAGGACCTCTAAAAGAATCCATCTTCTGCATTGGATGTGGCTCTTGCATTAATGAATGCCCCGCCTATGATAATTTAGGTCTCGCGTTTGGTGGACCTACATATGTAGGACCAATCGGAATTGTGCATACTGCTATTCAAAACGGATTAGAAACCACTTTAGAATCTGGGTTGAATTTCTGTACGATGTGTAAAAGATGTGGGGATATATGTCCAGTAGATATTCCCATACCTGATCTACTTAAATATTTACGTGATCTCGCAACTGAAAAGGGATTGCTTTTGCCGCCTTTTGCTGAGATTGAAAAGAGAATAAAGGAATTTGGAAATCCATTTGGCATTCAAGAACAAGCGTATTCTTCCGATGAGAGGTGAATTTTTTGGCGAAAATCCTTTTATTTCATGGATGTATGAACCGATTTGTGACTCCTCAGATTTCTAAAGCGACTATCAGGCTTTTAAAGGATGCAAATGTCGATTTTGAAAGTCTTGATAGAGAGTTATGTTGCGGTTTTGTACTTTACGAAAATGGTCAGCATGCAGCAACAGTAGAAGTAATGAAGAAAAATCGGGAGATTTTTTCCAAGCATGACATTGATACTATCCTCACAAGTTGCCCAACATGCGCCTACATCTTCAAGGTTCACTATCCCGAAATCTTGCCTGATTGGAATTATCACGTTGTCCACGTGACGGAATTTCTAGCGAAACTAATAGAAGAGAAAAAACTAGACATTGATAGAAAAGCGGATGTCAATGTTACTTTCCATGATCCTTGTCATCTTACACGAGGACTTAAGGTTACTGAAGAGCCTAGAAAAGTTTTAAATGCGATTCCTGGTATGAAACTTGTTGAAATGGAGCATTCATGTGAAGCATCAAAGTGTTGCGGAGCAGGAAGTGGAATGCGTCTCACCTTTAGCAGCGTAGCACAAGCATTGGCAGAAAGCAGGGTCGAAGAAGCTGAAAAAACAGGTGCTACTGTCCTCGTTACTTCGTGTCCAACATGTTTCCTTCATCTCAAAGAAAATGCCAAGAATATCAAAGTAATTGACATTTCGGAAGCAATTGTCGATTAAACAAACTTTGCTTGTATTCTCGACATCTAATCTTTTAGAGTTGAAATACATCGAAAATGTGCACTCAATGTATTTGTTATAGCGAGGTGTGGATATGATTGTCAAGCAAAAAGATAAACCTGTTAAAAGTGCGTATGATGTAGAATTTAAGGCACTTGCGACTGGCGATAGAATAATGTGTACCATTATGAGATTCAAAAAGGGCGGCAAAGTTCCAAAGCATAAACACCCCGCTGAACAGGTCGGATACATTGTAAAAGGGAAGTTTAAACTTTGGATTAATGATGAGGAGATTGGGGTGTTAGAACCCGGAGATAGTTATATGAGTGAACTACTCCACCCTTTCGGATGGTGCTTCCTGCGAGTCCTCCCAACCCTTGCGGGAAACTTTCGTTTTACGATCGGCTGTGTGTCGCAGATCATCCCGATGGGGATGGCCCGTCCACCTGGCATTCTGTGATAGCAACCCTCAGGTTTCAAAACCACAGCATACAGATTCGCCAAATGCTATTGTCCTTTTACCTTCGCGGTTATTCGCGCGGGTTAGCAACTGTACGAACCCTAGTTCCACAGGGACTCCAACTTCAGTATTCCTATCGAGAGTCTTGTATCCCTGCTTTCCTCCCGATATTCATCACTACTCTTCTGTGCAAGACACTATATAAAGCTGGCGGCTTTCATCTCTTCCTGTCGGAAGGGGACTTCCCGCCGATAATGTTAAAAGTAGTGAATTTCATTCGATGGAAATGCTAGAAGATTCAGAATGGGTAGATATGTTTTCTCCACCACGAGAAGAGTATATGATAAATAAACTACCCTTATTTTTGAAATACGCGTTTAAACGCTTTGGAGTTTATACCTTTTGAAAGACATAAAAAATTGCTTTTTTCTTCAGTTTATACCTTGCTTTTGAAGGAGATCTTTGACTATTTTCATTCACCATTTCGAGTGTAATGGAATCCCCTTTGGTTGTTATGAAAAAACTATGTATGCTTTGTTGTGATTCAAGATATTCATTAGCCGTTTTAAAAACTCCGATCAGGTGGAATTTAGGCTCTACATAAGCCATACTGGCGTCATAGTGTTCATTGTCGACGAAAAGCAATCCACTTTTTTTCAGATATGAACCACAAGGTTGGGAGACGAAGCCACTACTTAAGGAAATTAATAGGTCGAAGCTCGCTTTATCTTCACCGAATTGCGCTCTATAATCTGATTGATGGACCTTGATCTTTGATTTACCTTTATATTCTTTATGGTTTTCAATATATTTCAATAGGTCTGAGTCATGGAATATTTTTTCCATCTTGGAGAACAAATCAACATACACTACATGTGAGAAAACCAGTGAAGGTGTCATATGAATCCAGCTTCCTGGATATAGGATACGTTTGGGGGAAAACTTGTTATTGATAAGACGGAATGCTTGGAGATGCCAATCATTAGTACCGTTATAATATGAGAGATAGTCATTGAGAGCCTTTGAAGTCATATTTTGAATATAAAGGGTTGAATTTATTTATTTAACCTAATCTACAAATCCATTATTTCGCCCCTCTCAAAAGTAGTCTACTATCAATGTGCAACGCGGAACGCATCCTTTTTTATGCGCTTTAGTAAATAATTTCAAAGTGATGATTTTATGATTATCAAACAGGGGGATAAAGCCATAAAGAAAGACTTAGACGGATTAAAGTCTGCTATAGACAAAAGATTTCCCAAAGAGTTCTCAAAGCCCTTAGCTGAGATATTATATCCGTTAGCAAAAAACAGAATAATTTCTTACGATAAAATACAACTAGAGAAGGAACAAAAGGATGAACTTCTATTTTTGGCGTATAACGAGCGCCTATTACTTCCAGTTGCGCTAAAAACGTTAGCGTGGAATTCTAGACCCCTAACTTTAAGGTCGGGGGAACGGTATGAAATGCCTCCTGCAATTCAATATCTAATTAGACATGCCAAAAAAACGGGAGAATGGGATCCTGAGTATGCTGTGAGAAATTATCTTGAAGCTATTGGTGAGTCTAACGTCGAGATACTTCTCACATTTTTCCAAGAAATGAAGAGACAGGTAAGCCGTTCAAAAACGTTATCTAAAACCAAAAAGATTACACCTGTCCTTTTAAAAAGATGCCTAAGAAATATCCACGCAACACAACTAGTCACAAAATTGGAGTTAGGGAAAACAATAGCTAAATTAAAGGGAGGAGGCCTAATTAGTCCCTTTCTCCTTAAAATTCCAGAAAAAGGTCCATGTTATGAAATAAATCCCTCTCTTTTCTTTGACTGCTAGGGAACAAAGAGATGTGGGAACTTTCTCGTATAAGAGCATAAATTTGTATGAAAAGAAAAAGAAAGAATGGGAAATACTCCCAGTGATAAAAACTATTCCTCATTAAGTCCGAGTGCTTCAGCGATGATCTCAGTTATATCCATCATTTTGATATTTGCTTCTGCTTTTTTGATTCCTTCGTTAATATTGTCGTAACAAGCAGGACATCCACTTACGATTACTTCTGCACCTATTGATTTTGCCTGCTCTACCCTCTTTAGGGCCAGTTCCATGCCTAGACCGGCGTCAACACCTTTTACGCCACCACCGCCACCGCAACATCGTGCATCTTCTCTTGTAGCTGGCAATTCCTTGTACATTATGCCGGGAATAGCCTGTATTAACTTTCGTGGGTTGTCATATTGCAATTCATGTCGTCCAAGTTCACAGGGATCATGCCACGTTACAACTTTATTAATACTGTTGCCATTGTTTAGTTGAAGTTTTCCTCGATCTAACAGGTCTGCAAGAAACTCATTTGCATGAACTACTTCAAAGGGTGGTTTGATTCCTCCAACATCTTCATAAAGGTGCTTAAACACTCTATAACAGCCAGCGCATGTAGCTACTACTTTTTCTACGCCTAGATTATTGAACGCTGAAATATGATGTTCAGCTAGTTCTTTAATCATCTCGCGGCCGCCAGCCAGATAGTATGGAGAACCACAGCACCATTCGTCTTCGCCCAAGAGAGTGAAGTCCAGACCTAAATGATCCATTGTCTTTACCAATGATAGTGGTATTTGTGATAAGCGACCCATGAATGAGCCAAGGCAGCCTACAAAATATCCAATCTTTGCGTCTGTGTTGGTCCTGTCCTCAACGACCTCTTCGGCATCGGCATCCATCATAGACCAGATCGTTCGATCATCTTGTTCCATATCAAAGATATTATGACTTTCTTCCAATGCCTCTACGAGCATCATTGAAGACTCAGGAGCGAATCCTCGGTTAAACATTTCCTCGCGAGCATGCAATATAATCTCCGTACATTCAACTCCACTTGGACAAATATCTACGCAGTGATTACAAATTAAGCAAGTATATTCGCCTTGAGTCATTAGTTCGTTAGGGGAAATTTTTCCCTGAAGCATTCCTAATGCCATTCTGATTCGTCCACGGGGCCCGATGACTTCCCATCCGCGTTCCTCAAGTGTTGGACAAATTGAATTACATTTAGCACATCGCACGCATTTAAGCATTGCCTGAGCCCAATTTTCAATCTTCTCGTGCATTTTTTTTTCACCTTGTATCTTTAAATAGTCCTGACGGGTATCTTGTTCAATATAGTTTCCGGATCTTCGTTCAAGGCCATTTTTCCAGGATTCATGATGTTTTTCGGGTCTAGTGCCCATTTAATTGCTTTCATTATGTCAAGTGCGACCTCGCCGTGCTCGCGTTTCATGTATCGTGCGCGTGCTATACCGATACCGTGTTCTCCAGTTACTGTACCGCCCAAATCTAACGCTTTTAGATTTATTTCTTCGATAAGTGCCTCTAACTTTGGCCAGTCTTCAGCAACTTCTTTTCGAATCGTAATGGCGGGATGTAAGTTGCCGTCACCAACATGCCCGAACGTCACAATTGGGAAATCGTATCTTTGGCTAGCTTCACGTAAGAAAGTTAACATTTCGGGGATCTTCGAAATCGGCACAGCAAGGTCTTCACCCGCGTAAACACGCGAATAACCTTCTCGAACACGTACCGATGCTGCACCGACCAGCGACCGTGCTTCCCATAAGCGATCTATTTCCGCTTTTTCTGTTGCCTTCTTTACTTCTATTGCACCGCTATCTTTACAGATCTCTGCAATTTTGTTGATTTTGGGTTCTATTTCGAATGATGATCCTTCCACCTCGTAGAGAAGCATTGCTTCAACGTCTGGAAGCTGCATTTCTGGTTTGTATTGATTGATTGCATAAATTGATGATTTGTCTAATATTTCAACGCAACCAGGAATTATTCCCGCCTTAAAAGTGTTAATGACAGCCTTCCCAGCATTTTCAAGCACATCAAATAGTGCCATCGCTATGCCTTCTGCCTCTGGAAGTGGGATAAGTCTCAACCAAATCTTTGTGAAAACACCTAATACACCTTCACTTCCTGTAAAAAGTCCTACTAGATTTAATCCAGACGCTGTTTTTAATGCATTAGATCCCACAGTCATTATTCTTCCATCAGGAAGAACAACCTCCATTTTTAAAACATAGGCACTTGTTGTTCCGTAGTTAACGGCTTCCTTTCCAGAAGAGTCATTTCCAACCATTCCGCCTATTGTGGCTGCGTAGGAACTCGCTGGACCTGGTACTAAGAATCCATGTGGTTTTAAGAACTCGTTGAGTTTATCATTCACTATTCCAGGCTCTACACAAACCTGTAAGTTATCCACATCAAGTTCTAAAACATGATTCATGCCTGTTAAATCGAGTAGTATTCCACCATAAACAGCTATTATTCCACCTGAACAACCAGTTCTGGCGCCTGCAGGTATTACAGGAATTTCGTTTTCATAGCAGTATCTAACTATCTTTGAAATTTGTTCCGTTGAACTTGGTCTTACAACTACATCTGGTGTTTTCTCAAAACGTGACGCATCCGTTGCAAAGGCGAGTAGCATTACTGGATCCATAGAAAAACTTTCTTTTCCTACAGTTGCAGTTAAAAATTCATTTAATTTCTCTTTATCGATCGACTTTCTCTCCATAATTCTCACCAATCTTTTGGAAACATTCAAAAAGTCTAGACCCTATAGAAAAGGTCTATTCTCCTAATTTGTCTTTATCTATAATGTTAGTCCTCTAAATGAACTATTATCGTTTTTTACAGGATTTTTTGAACTTTTAAAGTTTTTTACATTGACACACTTTGTCTCGTAGTATACATTTCCCTTATTAAAAATTTTGTTGCCGAGAGAAAAATGATGATGTACTTGCTGAAACATGATTCGGTTAGTAGTACTGAGTAGTTACGTAATATGACAAAAGTGCGAGATAGTGTGAGCAATTCCTAAAATTGCGGGGTTTATTAATGAACTGTACTCTAAAGTATACAGGAGCAGTCAATCACCAAGCTACAGACTGTGAAATTCAGACGCACTCCCGATTCCTGTGATGTGTAAACCCTAAACAAGGAACATGCATTCTCGGAGCAAATTTTATGCAGGTGAAGAAGGGAATCTGACTGCGGATTTATCCGAATAAAGAACAGAGCATATTGCTCAATAAAACACTCGGTTGCTGTCGATTCCTTTATAATAAGATGTTAGAAGAACATATCAAGGTGTATGCTCAAACAAGACGATAAAGACGCCCTCTACAGTTATAAGTACAAAAATGAGAAATACTACAAGCAAGAGTACCCGTTTCTTAAAGAAGTGGATTCTAAGGCACTGCAAACTGCGAACCGCCACCTTTTTGCAACCTACCGGAATTTTTTTGAAGCACTTAAAACGAGCAGGGAAGTGGGCTTTCCCAGATTTAAATCCAAGAAATGCTACCCGCAAACCTACACCACATACAATATCAACAACAGCATACGGATTGACCACCAGCGAAGGAAAATTCGTATTCCGAAGGTTGGTTGGGTCAATTACAGAGATGACCGCACGATCAGTAATTCAATTAAACACATAACCATCAGTAAGACTGCCACCCACAAGTATTTTGTGTCGGTGAAGGTGGTGTGCGATGTTAAAATACCACCTAAGAGGGTGGTACTCAATATCAGGGATATAGCAGGGTTTGATATGTCGGCAACGCACTTCCTTATCGGCGAACATAATAAGTACGAAAACCCCAGATTTTATAGGGAAGAGGAGAAACGCCTTAAGAAACGCCACAGGGAATTATCGCGCAAGAAAGAGGGTTCACAGAATCGTAAGAAGGCACGGCTCAAACTAGCAGGGATTTATGAGAAGATTAATAATCGAAAGCATGATTGGCTTCACAAGACAACCCATTACTTGAGCGAGCGACACGATGCTGTTATCCTAGAAGATCTAAACATCAAGGGGATGCAACAATTCAACTCAGGTCTTAGTAAGTCTATCACGCTGGACTTCTCATGGTATCAGTTTCGGGCATTTTTGGACTATAAAATGTACTGGAAAGGCAAGTATTTCGTCCTGATTGATCGTTTTTTCCCGTCCAGCAAACTATGCTCGATCTGTGGTCAGATAAACAATGACCTCAAACTGAGCGATCGAGTTTGGACCTGTAAACATTGCAACACTACTCGCCAGCGAGATATCAATGCGGTGTCCAATATCACAGTCGAAGGCATTAGAATATTACAAGAAGAAATCGGAATCATGGTGATCGCAAAAATCGACGACCATGATACGTCTACCGTAGGGACTACGGGAAGTCACACCTCTGGAGAGGATGTAAGACCTTCTACCAAAACCAGGCAGTCCTCGCTGAAGGAGGAATCCATGAGCCTTTAGGCTGTGGTAGTTCAAATTGACAGGCTTAAAGATAAATTCATTATTTAATCTTTCTGCAAAGGTTAATTTTTTAGGTTTCTTGAGAAAATGTCCAGCTTTGAACCTAAAAATTTCTCTTTATCTACTATGACGGTGTATCTCTCTTTGAAAGAGAAATGGACGACGAAACTAATTATTCATTCATATCATTTATTCTCAGCAATAAAAGCTTTGAAAAAGTCACTTTCAAGAAGTTTTTTCACAAGACTACTTGAGTTTTTAACAAGTCGATTAATATCTTCTTTAGTCGCGTGATCAATATGTAAACCTGCTATGACGACAACATTTTTATCAAAATCAAAATTCTTTATTAATTCTGTTGCAACGTCCTCGGCAATAACGTTATCTTTGTGCCCTTCATCCGTCCAGATTGTATAGTTGACGTTCTTACTCTTATTAGGGCAAGCTATGACAACAGAACCAATATGTGGTTTTACCCCACCGCCAATAATAACTGTTAAATCATCACCTGAAGTAATAGCGTGTAGATTAACTTTAAATTTGCCTTCATCGATTGTGTCGTTAAATTGATTTTTCATGAGAGATTCCTTCTAGAGAATACTCCTTAATATTATTGCTAAAGACTATTGCTTCATATGCTTTTTTTACAATTCTACGAACTCTTTGTTCATTATCTTCAAAGAAAAGAAGGTGACTTTTGCATCCAGATTTACAGTCAGATGCACCAAATCCTCTTACAATTGTTTTTCCACCTAATGATAAGAGTTCTTTGATTATGATGCATTCATATTTTCTATTTGATTCACAAAGTATTATATGGCTTATTTGAGATTCCTTTGCATTAAGAAAGTAATCAATATGCCAGTGCAGGGTTTTTATTTCAGATATGTGGCGTAGTAATCGACCTCTGAGACCCACCGCTCCTTTTCCGAGAGCAGAACCGGTATATATATAGTTTCCTTTGGGGAATTTATATATTCCCAATTTTCCAACGTTTATTTCAATTGCTTGATTCAATTGCATAATCAGTGTATATGTACCTGTTTTTCCTTGATCTATTGGAATCATAATACTCATTTTTTTGGCCATGTAACAAGCTGTGGAGTTTTTGGAAGTTCATCGCCAATATATTTTTTGATTTCATTTGGCCAATTCTCGTAATCGAAACCATGCCTTATAACGAAGACATATGCCCATCGTGAGGGACCTATGCCTACGCAACCTGTCCATACATCTTTTCCTGCTTTATCTTTAAAATTGAATCTTCCTGCATAGAAGTCAGTGTGAACATGATAGGATGATATTTCTAGTTCTGCTTCTGGTCTGCTAGTCGTTTCAAAAGGTAGGATTGCTGTTAGGTCATATGTCTTCACAAATTCCTCGGTTTCATCTTTTTCTGCAGCACCTGCATGCTCAAGATAAACTGCTGTGGTCTTATCAATCCGGTACTCTAAATCAAAGATTTCATCAATTAATTCAATCGACCGTTCTAGAATTTCGTCTCTTATTTCAATGGTTTTCTTTGGTGTAGACATGTACGTGAATTCTATTCGATGAAACTCGTTTAGACGTTCTAAACCTTTTAATCCTCCTCCTTCCCACCTCCATGTCGGACCATTTCTATCAAAGAACAGTATGGGATTATTTTCAAGGTCATCAACGTCTACTATTTCCTTTTGAAAGATTTCATAGAAAGGCTCACACTGGGCATAAGAGAGACCAAACATAGGTGGTCTGAGCATTTTTTGTAGCATTTCAGGATTAGTAGTACCTGTGATTTCAACATAGTCTACATATTCTTCAAAGTCTTTAGGATTCCTACTTGTCGGAGGACATACCCAAAATAGTTCATTTGGAATTGCTAGATGTCCTTTTTTTCTTTCAACCTCTAATGGAATTAATCGTGGAAAAATAGTCTCAACAAATCCCATCGGTTTAATAACTTTATCAATTACCAGTTGTTCAATAGCGCGGATAAGTGCTGTAAAGGGAGGCATAATCGTCCAGACGCCGGCACCTGGGAACTCTTTTACCCATCCTCTTCCTACGGCTTCTTCAGTAGGATCCATCTTAATTCTATACTTGTCTAATTTTTTTTCACTTCGCCTGACAGTCTCAGAAAATGCAGCTTTACCTCCCATCTTCTGTGCTCTGACTTTTTCTTCCATTCGATTAAGCAATTTATCAATATAGTTCTTTTTTAGTGCTGTTTCATCAATATCCTTTGGATTTAAAATGATATGAGCCTGATTACCCTCAAAGTCGATTTTATCAGTAAATGGAAGAGTCATTGGCTCTAATGGCGCTTCTTCCAGTTCCATGGTGATTTCAAATCGTTGAATCTCAATATTTCTTACACCTAATTGGTAGCGCTTCCCCAAAAATGTTGTTAATTCCTTATTGAGTCGCATAATACCCGTATGTACCCTTACATATCTACCACTGTTTAGGCTTAAAAAAACACCTTCTGGCTTTATCTGATATCCTTCTATTGTTGTTCCTTCATTTTCTTTCCCTTCTGGAGTACCTTTTTTCAAGAAATCTTTATTTGCTTTATCGAAGAAATCTTTTAATAATTCTTCTGCATCAGCAGGCAGTTTTTTACTAAATTCAAAGAACACATCCGCCTCAAATCTCATTAAATACACCTAGCGAATTCATTGCTTAAACATCACTTGGACTGTATTGGTTTTTATTTTTAAATTCTATTTTCGATGAAAAACTTTGGTAGAAAAAAAGAATCTCTCTCAAACAGGTAAATTTCAAGTCTTTAGTGAATAGTAGAATGGAATTTGATGTATTTAATTCTTTAAGTCTAAATGATAGGAAAGTTCTCGTGATATGGTAACCTTTATCGATTATTTGGGCGATTTCAAAAACACTATATCATTTTTCTTGAAGTCATAGGGCACCCTTTTGGTTTCATGATCAAAAATTGGTGATTTTTTTACGCGCATGTGTCTCTTAAGTTCGCCATCGATTTCCTCGATCTCTAATCGCACAACTGCGTCATAGAAATGCTCAAAAGATGCTATTTCCCTATCTAGATGCATTTTAGTTCCAATAACATCGATAGTAATGCCATTTTCAACTTTCGATATCTGAGTTATTTCCTTTGAAAGCTTATACGTCTTTTCGAACCCAAAAGTCATTACAATGGTCGAAAGAGAATAGGTTGCGCTTCTGACGAGAGCTTTCCGGTTCCTACGATTCGTTTCAAAATTGTCACGATAGTCTTGCCAAACTCCATAGATAATATCCATGACCCTGTTAATGTTGGTGGGTTCACCGATCGTAATAATTGACTTAGAGAAGTCTCGAACATATTCTTCTCCCTTCGTCCAGAAATCTATCAATTTACCCATCTTAAATAATTCTTTTTGTATGATTCCGAATCCTTCAAATTTCTGAAGGATAGTTTCTGCAGAATGATCAAAACTATACAAAAAACAGACTTCTTTCTGCTGCACTCCTTCATATAACCACTTTTCAATAAACAATAGGGAACCGGTACCTGTATCCGCCTCAAGTAAAATCTGAGTCCCTCTTGGCACCCCTCCACCCAAGAGTTTATCTAGTTCTTTGATACCGCTTGAAGCTAATTCAATTGGCAAGACAGGTTACTCTCCAAGGATATAACTAGGTGATGATATAAAAGTACTACTAATCTTGGTCCTTATATTGTAGGATTGCTTCTTCGTATGCCCTTCCGTCGATTTCCATTCCACCCGAAAATAATTGGATTTTCTTTTGATGGAGAATGGTATCTAATTCTCTATTTTTCTCTTGCATGTCTTCATCTCGCAAAAATGAAATCGGTAAATTAACAGACAATGGGCGAATCGGAGGTATATGTCGAGTACTTTTTAAAGGAAACAAAACACCGCTTTTTGCTGCCATTATTACATTATTTTTGTTTACAATAGGTGGCACGAGCGCTCCTACAACATCTTTTTTTTCGATCTCAATTTTTGAACTATATTTAATTTCAATATTAAAATGGAATTTGAATAGAATCTCTATAAGAATAAGATGATTGTAAATCTCTACTAGGTCCTTGATTGTATGTTTACTGTTAATAAGAATGGATTTTTCCTTTGTTATCAACGCACCAGTAACTGTGTCTTCATTTACCCGTTTTATAGCCTCCCTGGGATCGTTCACATACCTAATGTTGAATTTATCTAATCTCTGCATGCTTTCAATCAATTCGATTAAAGAAATATCCTGATTAGAAATAAATAACCTACACCATCGATCAACTCGGACATCTTCATACGCAACGAAATAGCAAAGAGCAGTTTTACACGAAAGCTTTTTCAGGGCCGCAAGGCGGTGCATTCCATCTAAAACAACCATACTATTCTTTTCTACAATAATAGGGTCTTTCTGAAAACCATCCTTTTCTATTTCTTGCGCTAATTGATTAACTATTTTAAAAGCCGTTTTTTCATGAGGCTGAAGGGAATCAAGTTTTTCTAATCTGATGTCAGATTCAACAGTATTGCGAATCTGTGAAGAATTCATGTTTTTCCCCAAATAGACTTTAGTTAATGATGGCAAATCGTGCTATAAAAACTACATAAGATTTGAATGCGAAACTTTACTTGCTTTTCAATTATTTCCTTAACTCTGCTTTTCATAATGATCCTGTTAGTCATTATAATCAAATGTATTAAAAGCGTATTTTCCACGATGTTCTTTCTGTATGTAATCCGATGTTACGTTTAATTTTTCAAATTCATTTTTACGGATAGAAAGAATCATATTTCTTTATTTTTGGTAATTTAACTTACTGTAGTTGTTTCTTGTGTTTTTAATAAGCGTAAGCGTACCAGATAAAGGCGTTTACTAGGAATTCTCTCATTTAGAAAATCCCATAAGATAGATGTATTTATTCAAAAAAGACACCGACATTTTGACAAACTCTTTTTATAATCCCGATGAAAATTTATTTTTGAAATAATATAGCGACAAAATTAAATAATAAAGAAAAACGTGATATACATCGGCATCTGAAAGGGGTGTGTATCTTTGTGGCATTATCTGGGAGACATCTGTTGATTATTTCATGTTCGAAAACAAAGAATAAACAACGGAGAAACGATGCAGCAGTAAAACTCCCCGCGATAAAAGGATA
>Ga0180437_10006327_pt1 | contig 15817 bp, 12 predicted proteins | sample SS_ome_4_FD_132410 | JGI IMG/M metagenome (GOLD analysis project Ga0180437, IMG submission 132410) | Hypersaline lake sediment archaeal communities from the Salton Sea, California, USA - SS_3_D_1 metaG | ecosystem: Environmental > Aquatic > Non-marine Saline and Alkaline > Hypersaline >...
CGGTCACTCCACCGGTCCCCACGTCCACTTTGAGATCCGGGTTGATGGCAAGCGCGTTGACCCCAGCGGCTATCTGCCCCCCACCCCGCCGCACTGATCGCCTCTATTGTGTTGGTGAAAATGAACAGAACTGCTGTCATCAAATGCGCTGACTAATCGTTCGCTCATTTGATCAGCTTGGTTTTCGTCGGCTCAATCAGAATGCCTCATCCTCTTTACACACCGACGATCGTTCAGGACAGCCTCCCGTCCAGTAATCGCTGATACAAGCTCACCAGTTGATCGTTCAATTTATTGATATCGTAATACCTCGCAACATAATCTCTGCCAGCCCACCCCATCCCAGGCCAGATCTCCGGATGCTCGATAAAGTATTCCAGTTTTTCTGCCAACGCCTTCACATCGCGCTCAGGGACGAGGAATCCAAATTCACCGTCTCGGACCAGTTCAGGTATTCCGCTGTGCTGGGTGCTGAGTATAGGCAACCCTTGTGATAATGCTTCCATTAATATGACCGGTATCCCCTCCTGATCACCGTTTTTGCTGGTCACACTTGGAGCCAACAATATGTCTGCACTGTGCATCAATTCTACAATTTCTTCCTGTCGCTTCCAGCCTAGAAGTTTGACATGCCCATTAATGTTTAGTACGTCTATCAGACTTTGTAGCTCACTTCTTAAAGGACCATCACCGGCTATTCTATATTCTACATGGGGATACTTTTTAAGTACTTTTGCGACTGCCTGAATACCATATTGCACTCCTTTCTTCTCAACAAGGCGGGCAACTGTGAGTATATGTACCTTGCCATCTTCTCTGGGTTTGCGAGGGGTGAAAGCAAATCTGCCTGTGTCTATTCCCATTCTATGGACAGCAATTCGTTGCTCTTCACAGCCTAATTTGATCAACTCCTCTTTCCATCTTTTGCTTATGGGTAAGAAGAAGTCGCCTGCCCTAAAAAGAGAATCATATACAGTGTCCCCTCCCTCTTTTATATACGCTGACATATCGTAACCGTGAAATGCGGTAATACACTTGCCTTTGATAGCTCCTAGTTCCTTCAATAAGGCGCCTAATTTACCGTTTGGCCCGAAATGACAATGAACGATATCGTAGCTGTGCATATCTCTACTTAAAAACGTAGCGATCTCTTGCCACGAGTATGGCGAAGTTGCTTTCTTTCCGAGCTTGAGAACATGCAATAATTTTAATAAAAGTTTTGGTTTCTTAAAAAAACCAATTATTACAATAAAGGTAGTTTTTAAGATGCGCAGTAAATTATTTGCTGACATTGCTTGGTAAGAATTGCAGTAGAATGTACGATCCAACAAGTGGTACTTTTCTACATCTGCATGTATGAAGGGTTCGTCTCTATGGATTTTAGCATAGATAGTGACATCATGCCCACGGTCTAGTAGGCCAGTGATTTGATTCAAGATAAAGGTTTGGGATAAGCTTGGGAATTTAGTAACGATAAAGGCGACTTTCATGACTGGAATACCTAATTTCTGGCTCCTATGGGAATGATCACTCACACTCTCGACATAGAGCCCCGTTCCCCTGCCCTAACGCAGGCTACATTTTTCCATCCATCAAGCCCAGCAGCGACCTCAGGAAAATCGAGACAACGCGTCGGCGCCTGATCAAAAAGGGACGGTAGCGCAATGCCGTGAGGATCCGACGGACAGCTAGCTTACAGTGGCCAGTAAAGTAGTCTTGATGAGCCAATCTGACGTTCACATAACTCAGTACACGCGCTCGAACGCGCCCCAGTCGTTGCGCTTGAGCCGGCAGGTTCTGGAGGACCGTGTCCACATAGAGGATAGGGGCACTGACGGGCAGGTTCACGGCGCAACAGCCCAACAATCTAGTAAAATCTTCTGTTTGTTCGAATCTTGTAGGGTCCAAGGCCATAGCTTCGGCGAACTGGCTCTTGGCATAGGCAATGTTACCAACGCCATAGTTCCGCATAGCCAGCCCAGCATAGATCTGACTGAGAAGACGTGAGCGGTAGCGCCGGAGGCCATCAGCACAAGCAGGCAAGTGATCCAGCACGCCTGCCACAAACTGGAATGGGTCGCTGACGCGGTGGTTCAGGGCATGTTCACAGACAAGTCGTGAGAGTTCCTCCGGGCGTTCACAAAGTTGAGGGCGCAAGGCCAGGGCTGCAGCCAGATTTCGCCGCGCATCATCCCATTGACCGGCGTCATAGTACCGACAACTGATCCAGAAGCGGATCTTTCCATGCGCTTGCTCCTTTACGGCTGCCACGTCCGCTGGCAACTGCGGATTGGAAAACACCTTTTCCAAGACGGCAAACATTCCTTGCTCGAGCTTGGCCACATCAGACATCATACTCTTCCGATGAATCCGATAGGCCCCAAGGAGCTCTTGAACACAGACGAACCGGTAGCCAGCCTGCGCAATCCGCAGCCACATGTCCCAGTCAGCAGTAATGGAGGGTATTTCTTCATCGAACAGCCCAACCTGATCGAAACAATGGCGACGGATCAGCGGTGCACCCACCCATAGGAAATTGCTGCATACGAGTCTCTGTAAGACTTCTCCTTCTGGCAATAACCCAGCTATATGCAAATAATTGCCATCTTCATCGGCATAATAGAAACGACAATGGACCAGGCCGACTTGGGGTTGAGAGGCCAGAACCTGTACCTGACGCTCGATCTTGGTGGGTAGGATCAGATCATCGTCATCTAGGAAGGTGAGGTACTCTCCAGAGGCAGCCCGAATGCCTGTGTTGCGGGCCGCCGCTACGTCCTGATTGGCTTGTTTCAGGTAGGTGACTCGCCCAGCATATTGTGCTACCACCTCGACCGTATCGTCCGTTGAACCATCGTCCACCACAATGATTTCTATATTCGGATATGTCTGCGCCAACACGCTCTCTATCGCCACCCGCAACAGCTTGGATCGGTTGTAGGTGGGGATGATGACGGAAACGCGCGGTGAGTGAGGAACTCTTGTTTCTGTGCCGACGATCATAGATTACTCCGCTATCCTATCAGGATACCTCGAAAGTTGGCAGGCTGGCATGGCGCACTGATACATCCTCCATTTCCCAGCGATGCGGCGGGCGCAGAATGCCCTTCTCGCCCCCGGTTAGACGGACAATCAACGGATAGACGTGCCAGTGATAGTCATAAGCGTAGGCCCACTCTCGCTCGTAGATGCCAACGTCAACATAGTACTGCCCACCGATGAGGTCGAGGCGATCAATGTGGAAGGTGATCTGTCCCGGCCCATGGACTGTGGGTAGGTGAGTACCCGACGCTTCTGTGCTGGTATCATAGCAGACCAGCCCATCCTCCCGGCTGACGGTGATGCCAAAGATCGGTTCGGGGATCGGGTCAGGGGCCAGGTATTCAATCTCCACGCGCAAAGGATCACCGCTGTCTAGTTCTGTGACCGGAAAGCCCGCCAGATCGAGCAGGCGCACGGCCACGATCTCCATCTCCATTGAACCAAAGCGGTTCTCATTGACCTGTAGCTCCGCACCTGTGGAAGTGCGCACGACAGGCCGCGCGGCTGGCGTACGCCGCCTCGTCTCGGCTGACATTTCTGCTACATACTGGCCGGCCACCACGTCCGCCGGGCCATAGGCCACGAGTTTGCCTCGACGGAGCCACAGCGCCTCGTCACAGAGTTGTTGGATCGAGTTGGTGTCGTGAGAGACGAGAACGATGGTGCGGCCCTCGTCTTTGAACTGGGCGATTCGGTCGAGGCACTTGCGCTGAAACACCAGGTCGCCGACCGCCAGGATTTCGTCAATCAGCAAAATCTCGGGGTCCGTATGGACAGCCACGGCGAAGCCCAGTCGCATCTGCATGCCGGTGCTGTAGGTGCGCAGGGGATTGTCAATGAACGTTTCCAGTTCGGCAAAGTCCACAATCGCGTCAAACCGTCGGGCCACCTCATAGCGAGTCAGGCCAGCAATCACACCGTTGATAAAGACATTCTCGCGCCCGGTCAAATCCGGGTGAAAGCCAGCTCCCAGATCGAGCAGGGCGCCGATCCGCCCATGAGCCTCCACGTTGCCTTGATCGGGACGCCCGACGCCGCCGATAAGCCGCAGCAGCGTTGATTTGCCCGCCCCGTTGGGACCGATCACCCCGACCATGCGCCCAGGAGCGACGCTGAAGCTCACGTCGCGTAGAGCCCAGAACCGCTCTGCTGGTGCTATCCGGCGCAGGCCGCGCAGGCCGCGCAGGAGCACCTCCTTGAGGGTGGTGGGGCGGTCGGCGTGATAACGGCGGAAACTCTTGCTCAGATTCTGGACGATAATGGCTTTGGGCATCTACAACTCCTCCACGAAGCGGTAGCTCGCCCGTGTAAAGACCGTACGCCCGAGCCAGAGCAACACTCCAACGAATACACCGAGTGCCAGCAGAAAGCGAAGATCTGGCAGGTTCCCCTGAATCAAGATCGCTCGGTAAGCCGTGATCAGATGAAACATCGGATTGAGATAGTAGAATATTTGATAGCGTCCCGAGACAACGCTGGCGTCGTAAAAGACGGGTGTAAGATAAAAGAGTAAAATCAGGAACACGCCCAGGAGGTGCTGTGTGTCGCGAAAGGTGACCTGAACAGCGGCCGCCAGATAACCCAGGCCTAGGAGCAGCAGAAACTGGAACAGGATCACAAGGGGCAGCGTCAGGATCGCGCCCGTTAGTCTCCCGCCACCGAGCAGGAGAAAGAGCAGCGGAACAGGAAGCGCCAATAGAAAGTGGATCAAGTTCGCTGTCACCGTAACCACCGGCAGGATCGCCGCTGGGAAGCCAGGCCGTTTGATGAGCTCACGATTACCGGTAATGGCGCCAGTTGTCGCTATCACTGCGCTCTGGAACCAGCTCCAGGCCAGCACGCCGGTAAAGACGAACGAGGGATAGTTCGGAATGTCGAGCGACAGCACGCGATGGGAAAGAAAGATAAAGACCAGCATTTGGAACAACGGATTGAGGAGCGACCAGACAATCCCCAAAACTGAGCGCTTGTAGCGCAACTTCATGTCGCGGACGACCAGCTCACGCAGCAGATCATAGATGTAGAGGGATTTTCGTACGTGAGGCGAAGCAACAGGATTTCTCATCAATGAACCTCCGTAATTGCAAATTGCTGTCGCTTTATATCACAGGCCAAGCTTTGCGACGAACTCTGGCAAACCGTCGGAGCCGCTCACCTCTATGCGAGGTAGTGCCAGTAGGGAGTCGTGGTACCCACTGCGCTCCGGCCGGCAGGACAGACCAAAGACGTAGCCGCAGGCTCCAACCAAGTGCTCGATCACCCGGTCAACGTCGCCGTACGGGTACGCGAAAGCCTTGATCGGGACGCCAAGACCGCGCTCGAGGATCGCCCGCGAGCGCGCAGCCTGGCGAACAACCTCCACCAGCGAAAGCGCGGTGAGAGGCCGGTGGCTGGCTGAGTGAGAACCAAACTCGACCCCTTCGTCCTGGAGTTGGCGGATCTCTTTCCAACCGAGTAGTGCGACTTCCTCGCCACACACGCGATCCCAGCGGTTCGATCCCCCAACTTCCTCCGCGACGAGAAAGACGATGGCCGAGAAGCCATAGCTCTTCAGCAGGGGCCAGGCGTAGGTCAGGAAGTCGAGGTAGCCATCGTCAAAGGTGATGACCACCGCTTGGCCTGGGAGCGGCCGGCGCGCTGCCATCGCCGCGCGCCACTCCTCCAACCGAACGCTGTGGAACCCAGCGTCACGCAGGTACTGGAGCTGCTCCTCGAAGGCCTGGGGCGTGACTGGGTGGCGGCGGGCCATCGCAGGCGAACCACTCAGCGTGACGCGGTGATACACAAGGATGGGGAGCCGATCGGTAATGGCGGTCTGGACATCACCGTTGCCCTGCGGGGAACCACTGGGCGAGAGGACGTGGCGGTGGAGAACTGTCCGCACCCGCTTCAAGAGGTGAAGATAGATGCCCCTCGCCCCCGCAGTCGGTTTCTGCACGCACCCAGGCAGACGCTGGATCAGGTCCGGCGCGTAGACCACACGCGCCGGCGGCTCGCCCGGTTGGGGAACCTGGACCACAGGTTCGCTAGCGACCTCGGCGGCTTCTACGAGCTCACGGACAGCCGCCACAGGAAGGATCGCTCGCCGGGAGGCGCTCGTTCCAAATACCTCGGGGGTGCGCCGGCCGAGCACCACGCTAGGCTCGCCGGGCGACAGCACACCCCCGAGAGCACGGGCCGAGCCCGGCGCGTCCGGCCAGCCTGGGAGCGGCGCGGCCTCAGAGGCAGCGGCGGCCAGACGCTCGCGGAGCGATTCCGGGCCCGCCATAGGCTGGCCGAGCAGGCCCTCGCGCACAGCCGCGCGGCAGAGTTCGAAGCCACTGGCGCTTGTAAGCGCTGCCCGTAGCTCCTGGGCACGCACGATATTCTGCTCAACAGGGACGGTCACGACCCCCAGCGCAACTCCACCCACCGTCAACACCACATCAAGCTCATGGCCGGAGACCTCCAGGTCAGGAAGGTCTGCGCTGACCTCGACTGTGAACCAGTCGTCGGCGGCACAGCGTTGTGCGGCCGCCTCTTCTGACGCCTGCGGGTCGTAGAAACGCTCGTTCGGCCAGTCCGGTCGTGCCCAGATCTCCTGCAAGAATACCGCCCAGCCTACTCGATCGTGTGCCTCCGGCCAGAACGTGCCCTCGTTCTTGTGAAGTCTTTCCGCGAGGCGCAGGTCTCCCCGCCAGAGCGACAGGCTGGTCGGTCCCCGCTCCACATTGAGACCACGATAGACCGTGCGCTCGAAGAACCGGCCAAGAATCGGCCAGGCGAACTCGGCCGCGATGGCATCGGCAAGGATGTGGCTGGGTACAAGTCCATCGCACACGGGGAGGTCGATCGTGCCGATGCGCGTTCCCTCGAGCTCGACGGTGCACTGGAGACGCTCGACTGGCGCGGGGAGAAGAATGTCGGAGATCGGCTCTGTGACCTCGATCCGGACCGCGTGCGTGGCCCCAACGGTCAGTGGCTGCGCAGCCGTTGAATGCTCCAGGATCAAGCGCTCTAGAGCAGTGCGGGCGCGTCGAGCCAACCCAGGAGCCTCCGATTGCTCCTCGAGCGCGAGCAGGAACTCGTCAATAAGCTGCTCGAGACTAGGCCAGAGCTCGGCCCAAGCAGCAAGCGTCTGGCATCTGCCGAACGGCACAGCCCGAAAAAGGCCATCAGCGATATCTAATGGATCAAGTCCTGGGTACCGGTCTTCTTTGACTGCGTTGAGCAAGGGCCGGGCATCCTCACCGCGGCCGAGAACAAGGCCGGCAGGCCAACAGACCCAGTTCAGCCTCACAACGGGGAGATCCTGTACAGGCAAGCCATCCGCATGAGCAGGATCTGGGTTTAGCACGCGCGGGTCAGACGAATGCCCAAGATTGATCACGCGCAGGCCATCAGTGAGAGCCCGAAGCGATGCGCTGTTCGAAACCGAGCCTGGCCGCATGCGGTAGCACCCGAGCACCTCGTGAATCGCACCGAAGCGGGCACCAGTACGGGCGATGCGTTGCCAGAAATCATGGTCTTGACACGTACGAAAGGAGATGTCGAACCCCCCGATGGCCTCGACAAGCGACCGACGGACAACGCAAGCGAAGAGTGGAAAGGGACAGCGGCGCGCAAACACCGCAAACAGGTCGCCCGACTGGCGGCACGGCTCCTGGTCAATGAACTTGCCATTGAGCGCGACACGGGTCCAGCCACAGTAAACGGCGTCGAGCGTAGGGTCGGCAAGCAACGCCTCTGTCATTCGTTTAAGGTGGTGGGGAAGCAACCAATCATCGGCGTCGAGAAAGAGCAGCCAGTCGAAACGGGCTAGACCAATACCCGTGTTCCGGGCTGCGCACCCACCCATCTGTGGCTGGCTGACAACACGGATCCGGGCGTCACCCTCCGCAAAGCTCGCGGCGATGGCTGCCGTTCCGTCGGTCGATCCGTCGTCAACGACGATTGCCTCCCAGCCCGAGTAGGTCTGGGCAAGGAGGGACTCAAGCGTCTCGGCGATTGTTTCCGCCGCGTTATGCGCCGGTATGATTACAGATACGTTCATGCAACTTCCCTCGGGACTTCCAGCACCCCATTGTGGTCAAGGCTGAAATCCCAACAACTGAGATACGAGATGCTCCCAGCGTAGACGGTCGAGCACAAAATGATCATCCTCATACTCCAACTCATACCATTCAGCCATCATCGCCGACTGGGCGATGGCGAGGTCATCTAAATCCCCAGACTCAAGCTGGCGCTTATCAAATAGCACGTGCGAGATACCAAGCTGGTGCATCGTCTGAATAGCCTGTCGTTCCTGACCCCGTGTTGCCCCCCAAATGGCTGCATGGGCTATTGTGGCATCGCTGGCAATTCGGTCCCGCTCACTATAGAAGTGGTCGCCGCCGCTAAATGTGAGCACACACGCGCCATCGGGAAGATAGGTATTGATATGGCGCCAAGCAGTGTAAGAGGGCACCTTTCGGGCCAGGTAATCTTCCCGGGGTTCGCGGCCAACCACCACGCCCAGCGGCACTTCGTGTACTACGTGGGTGAGCCAACCGTCCCACATTACCCGGTCCCGTTCATGCAGCGAGGTAAAGGGGGGTAGATTAAGCAGCAGCAAGCCGGCCACCCCCCCGTAGGCAATCGCTTTACACCATTTCAGCCCCCGCAGCAGTTCCGCCAGTCGCCCGCATGCCTCAGCGGCCAACACAGCCAGCAGCGGTGTGACTGGAACCAGAAAACGCATTTGAAAACTGCTGACCGGTGAGGCCCAAAGGGCGATATAGGCCAACACAATAGCAACCAGCCAAAGCGTAGCTCCAGCGCGGCGGCGCAACAATAAAGCCGGTAACAGGAGTAGGAACATGGGGCCAAGAGTGCCACCATAGCGAGCGGCATGGACGGTCATGTTCCAGGACAACAGCAGTAGATTCAGCGGAGTGCGGGGGTCGCCAAAATGATTTTCAAAATTAGTCAGCCCCCGCTCTGTGATGTCGCTCCAACGCTCAGGCGGAAACGCGCCAAAAACGTTGTACAGGTCTGGGAAAAATGGGTTGCCGGCGGCGAACCAACTCCGTATGTACCACGGGAGGGGCAGCAACAGGCTCAGCCCAGCCAGCAAAATGGCCGGGGCCAAGGCATGGCGCAGATTGCGGTCCTGAAGCCAGAGCCAAAACGCCAGACCGCTCACGGCCAGGACCCACACGAACAGAGCAAGATGCTTGGTGGCCAATGCCAGTCCCAAATTAAGTGCTGCCAGCGCCAGCCATTGCCAGCGTCGCCCTTCCACATAGCGCAGCAGCGCATAAATAACCAAGCCAGTGTGGAAGGCAAGCGCCAAGTCAATATAGGCTGTCGTTGCTTCCCAGAGCACCGTAGGGACAGTGACAAAAAGCGCGACGGCCAGCCAGGGTGAGGCCAATGGCATGAAACGGCGCGTCAATTGATATGTGAGCAATCCCGTTAGCAGCAAGCAAGCGAAGTGCAGTAACTTGGCAGCAACGGGGCCACCCCATATCATGCCCCCGCTAAAGACCAATTCCCAAGTGAGGGGGTAGAGCGAGATGTAATCTACGACGGTATCTACCGGTCGACCTTGCTCCAGCCAAAGCTTAGGCAACCAGAGGTGATACCAGAGGGCGTCCCACTCAATCTCCGGGGCCAGCCCCCCCACGAAGGCGATCAGAACCGCCAGCAGGGCAATCGCTTGCCAGACCTTATCTCTGACACGACGACGCGCTGTGAAGACAGATTTGACCAACGTCTCGATCTTCTGCCGATCGAAGCGTGTCAATTGCCAGCCGAACCCCAGACTGCCGCCCAGCAACACTGTAGCCAGGAGAATTTGCATGCTTATCGGATAGTAAAGGCCCAGTACGGCCAGCCCCAGCGAGAAATACGGTACCGCCCCAAGGCCGACAGCAGTGTGATAGAGCAATCCTTCACGCCAGTCTTCTGGGTGCCAGCGGAGCAGCCGGCATATGCCTATGCCTAATACCTGTGCAGCTAGTAGCACTAGCCCAGCCCCAAAGATGGCAGCCAGCGCCCGCGTCAGTGCCTCTCCGAAGGCGGGCAGGCCCCAGGCTGAGGGGCCTGTCGCAAACAAGTGCCAGAGTGGCAGAACAAGAGCCAATGAACGATTATCTGCCACCCAGGCCGAAGGACCTACTGTAAACAGATGCCAAAGCCGTTTATAGTAGACCATCAGCAGCACCACGGCCCAAAGCAACCAGAGCGCCGCCAATATGCGCTGACACCAAGCACGGTAAGTTACAGCCAACTTTGTTAATACCATTCTCTATTACATTTTTACTTCAGCAATTTTGGCTTCCTGCCGTGGCGCAAAGTTCTAAAATTTCTCACGGGAGAGTCTCTTGGATAGTATAGTGCCTGGCCTCTAATCCCTGGTGGGCGACGGTGACCTGCTTGGCGTGCGCCCGTGCTGCTCTGTAAGCCAGCGGACTCAGCAGCGCCCCTGCCAACTCGATGGCAACCAGATGCCGTGGAAACTTGCCCGGCCGACTTAGGCGGTGAAAGAACCACCGACCTAGCCAGTGGCGGACGGCAAAACGCAGGATCGAACGTCTGCTCACGGTACGGTTGCGCGCACAGGTGAGCAGATAAGCGCCGAAAGAGCGGCCATTGTTGTAGAGCAACCGGCGCAGCGAGGCAAAGTCTCGCTGACGGATATGCCAGACCAGCGCCGCTGGCTCGTAGACGAGGTGGTAACCCCGCGCGACAAGGCGGTGGAACATCTCGATGTCGCCGCCGCCCCCGCTGGGCGTGCCGACACCGAGCGCTACATCGAAAGGACCAATCTCGTCAAAGAGCTTGCGGCGGAAAGCCATGTTAGATCCGGCGCCAAAGTCCCTCGCCGACAACAATCTCCAGTTCGTCAATCCGTTCCGCCGAATAGTCTGGCGCCGGAGCTCGCGGCCCATCCCGTAGCTATCCTCGAAGCGGACCTGCGCTTTTGTTTCCAGTTCAGCCGGGACGACGAGCCCGGTCACCGCCATCACCTCCGGCTCTGCGAAGGCGTGGGCAATGGCTCGCAGCCAGCCGCGATCCGGACGCGCGTCGTCACCGGTGAAGGCAATGATATCGTAGCGCGCCTCAGCGATTCCACGATTGCGCGCCCAGTCCAGGCCGGGTCTCTCCTCACGGACGTAACGGACCGGAAGGCGGGCTACGAGCCGAGAGGTATCGTCGCTACGCGAGGCGTTGTCCACGACGATGATCTCATAGTCCGGATAATCAAGCGCCAAGAGCGCCTGGAGACAAGGCTCGAGCAAGTCGGACCGATCACGGGTGCAGACGATAACGCTGATCGGCGGTAATGGCGTGCTGCCGGCCGCTCTGGGGACGATCAGCTCCCTGAGCACAAGCGGCAAAAGCTTCCAACCAAGCTGTTCGGTGATAGCCTCGCGTAGCCCCTCGGCAGAGACAACTGGCTGGTGCACGGTTATGCGGATCCATCCCACAGGTCGCCCTTGATAACGCACCAGGACGCGCAACCTATCGTATCTCTCTATACCCCAGACGGGTTTGATCCCCTCCGAGAGTTCAAAATCAAGTATTTTCGTTGGCATAGACAGTCTCCGAAGACTGAACTGAAGACTCAGCAAACAACCGATCAGCGTCTATGGCTTTGCCCGCCGCGCCCTCTAACGCCAATGCTCTGAGCAACGGCCAAGCCAAGTCAGTTGCCAGAATGGGACGCAGGTGGGCGCCGCGTAGCCGCTCAGCACCCGGCTGCGAAGGAATGCGGCCCACAGGCCATGGGCCGTAGCGGATACGGGTGCCCGCTGGCCGCTCCTTGTCCAGGCGCCGCTCCGCCGCCTCTAGCCCCTCACGGAGATCAAGTTCGATCTCGTGGACACTCTCATCGGCGCGGACCAGGCCATACTGCAGAAAGCTGGCCAGTTCCCGCCGGGTTCCCAATTCCTCCGCGACCCCCCGCCAGTACCAATAGTCGAGCAGTTCATCTAAGCGTCGGCGCCAGCGACTGCGTAACCGCATCCACTCCAAAATGTCGAGGGTGCACCGGAGGCTGGCGGCCAGTCTGTCACCACCCTCCGGCCAGGCAAAGGCAAGGAAGTGCAACCTACGACTCAGGGACGACCAAGGTTCCCAAAAGTGAGCCAACGGCATGGATGGGCATAACTCTGGGTAGCGTCGCCCGATCATCACATCGGCCCGGCCCTCCTGGTATTTTCGTTGGAGCGAACGGTTGAGATCACTTGTTTCATGGTGGTACCCCAGTGCATCGGCGGCAAAGGTGAGGGACGCACCCGCTTTGATTAAACGGACTCCCAGTTCGTAATCCTCGTGACACCGAAGAGCGGGATCAAATCCGCCTACGCGGGCGAATAGCTCTGCTTCGAGCGAGAAATTACCGCTGAGTAGATTCCAATAGCCATAGCGATGGCCGGGTTTGCGCATGGGCTGGAACATCGCCTCCAGCCAGACCCAAAGCCCGGTGCGGAAAAAGTCGGTCGGCTCCTGGATAACAGGAGGTAAGTAGCCGATGACCACCCGGTCTGGCTGGCGGGCGTGAGCTCGCACGTGTGCCTCAATCAGAGACGGCGCTGACTCGATATCATCATCAAGGAAGATAAGGAGCCGCCCCCTGGCTTGGGCTGCCCCCTGGTTGCGCGCTACGGACGGGCCCTGGTTCAGTTGCTCGATCACGCGCAGGGTAAATGGCGCTTCGTAATGACACAGCATTTCTGCTGTCCCATCAGTGCAGCCATCAGTCACCACGATGATCTCTACCTGTTGTAGGGGGTAGGTCTGGGCACATAGAGCATCGAGCGTCCGCTGTAAAGAAATGCTACGATTGTAGGTCGGAATAATGACAGTGACGGTTGGTTCAACCTTCATGGTTGTATAGCCTCTTCAGTCGTCTACGAGAGGAAAGGTAAGCCCAGGGGCCGGTAGCACAGCCGCGCAGTTCGGCCAGGAGCAAGTCGAGTGGTATGCTGCCTGGCCGCTGCAGGAGCGAACGGACCAGCGCTGGAAGCTGGGTGTGCCGGAACCAGCCCCAGGCCAGCTTGAGCACCGTCAGCTCTCTTTCAAACAGCAAATGACGGGTCCAGAGAGCGTAAACCCCTACGCCATAGCCGTAGAGCGTCTGGCGCAACTCCTCCCAGGTGCGTCGGTGGCGATGCCAGTTCAGGACCGCTGGGTCGTAAACGATACGGTATCCGGCGGCCAGGATCCGCGAGAACATCTCGGTGTCTCCGCCTGAGCGGGTAAGTGTCCCAGCATCAAGGGCTTCATCAAAGGGGCCAACAAGTTCTATTACGCTGCGACGAAAGGCCATGTTAGCTCCAGCACCGACGCGCCCTGCTGCCAGTGGGCTGATCCTCTTCTGATCAAAGATGGTACGTCCGAAGCCACGGCCAAAGGCGCTGTAGCGCTCAAACCATTCCTGAGCTTTGGTCTCCAGTTCCAGGGGCATGGTCAGCCCGGTTACGCAGAGAACGAGTGGATCGTCGAAATTACGGAGGAGGGCGCGCAGCCAGCCGCGATCGGGCACGGTGTCATCGTCGGTAAAGGCGACGACCTCGTGCCGCGCCTCGCGCAGCGCCCGGTTTCGGGCGACATCCAGACCGGGGCGCTCCTCGCGCACGTATCGGACGCGCCCATAGCTCTCCACAAGGCAACGTGTCATCTCAGTTGATGGACAGTTGTCAACTATCAGCACTTCCTGTCCGTCGTCGGGCAGACGCATGATCGCCTCCAGACAACGTCGCAAATCCTCAGGCCGGTCGCGGGTGCAGACTGCCACCGTCGCCGTTGGAGGCGCGGCGTTCGTTGCCCGTGCTTCCTCCCACCCCAACCAGTCATGGAGCCAGCGCTCCCAAAGGGTCCTACCTGCAGCGTCCACCAAAGCATCGCGTAACTTGGCGCCGCCGATTCGCCCGCCGATGACCGGCAGCACCACCTGGCCGACAGGATGTCCACGCAGCCGGATCAGAATCAGTGCCCGGCCGTAGGATCCTGGTACAGTGATAGCGGGAGGAAGGTGCTGAAGGTCAAGGTCAAGAACCGCGGTAGGCATCGTCACTCAGCGAGTCTGACAGATGAGTATTCCATTGGTTGGCGGCTGCACCGATGGGCTTCGCGTCATTATTACGGAGGCTCTGTCTCCACATTGATGCTTTACCCATATCCATTTTCTTCCACATAGATGAGCTTACTTCCTTGCTGACTGAAACGAAAGTCTATAGGGCGCAGTTCCGGCAGAGCTTCGCAGATCCCGGGGTGCCGTTCTGGCGGCGCGTAGAGCAGCAGAAACCCTCCACCGCCTGCCCCCAGGATCTTTCCGCCGATGGCCCCTTGCGCTCGGGCCCGCTCGTACCACTCGTCAATGCACGGTTTGGTGATGCCGCTGGCCAGTTTGCGCTTCTCCATCCAGCCGGTATGCAGCACCTCGCCAAAACCCCCCAGGTCGTTGCGCAGCAGGGCGTCTCGCATCTGCTCGGCCAGGCCGACCATCCGGCGCAGGCTGGTCCGTTTCTCCTCGTCAGTTAGGGTGTTGTGGGATTGCTCACGCAGAATGTCGTCGGCATTGCGGACCAGGCCAGTGTAGAGCATCAACAGCCCCTCTTGCAATCGCTGCCAGGTTTCTGGAGCACAGACTATTGGATCAATGAACACACTTCCATCGGAATTGAAACAAATGAACTTTAACCCACCATAGGCGGCGATGTACTGATCCTGCTTGCCGATGGGCTTGCTGCAGCGCTCGATCTCGATGATACACGCTTCGCGGGCCAGCCGTTCCGCCCCGGCAAAATAGTGCCGGTAAGCATACAAAGCGTTGAGAAGTCCCACTGTATAGGTGCTCGACGAACCCAGCCCCGTCCCTCTCGAAGGAATATCCGAGATAGATGTAATCTCGATTCCCCTATCAATCCGAACCAGCTTGAGCGCCTCGCGGATCAACTCGTGCTTCAAATCGTCAACGTGGCTCACAATCTCTGTCTGCGAATAGCTGGCACGGATCTTGTCATCAAACTTGGGATTGACCGTAATATAGATGTATTTGTTGATGGTTGTGCTCAGCACAGCGCCGCCTTCCTGGTGGTAGAAGGCGGGCAAATCACTCCCTCCACCGACGAAACTGATCCGCAGCGGCGTTCGTGAGATAATCATGTTGTTACTAGCCCCCTCTTTTCCTTGCTCTCTGGGGAAAAAACAATGTAGACGTTCGTTATGACTATCTACAGTATAATAGCTAAAGGTTAGAAAGGAGTAAATGAAAAGTTAGAGTTTGGTAAGAAACGCCCCCCTGTTCAGCGTATGCCGTCAAAAGAGGAATCTCTTCCAAGCCATCAAGAGGGGCACGGAAGGATTCCTGAGCAAGAAGGTGAGATCCAAGGCTCTTCGTGGATTCATTGAGAGGCGTCATGAGGGAAATAGAAGAGAGTGAGCACTCAGCGCAGATTCTGAGCGCCATAGACAACCAACGAGCTCCATGGGAAATGATTTCCTCACGGCGCTCGCTCATTCCAAGTCGAACCGCCAGAAATCTATTGTCAAACGATGGGGAAGGGGATCATACTGACAGAGTAACAGCCTCCACAGCCTGGTCAACTGGCGCTTCAGAGTTCAAGAGCGCCTGGCGAGCCACTGCTTGGGCAACAGTCTCGGCCAGTTGCAGGGCGCGCAAGCCATCGCTGCCTGGCACCTGGCTGGGGCGGTTCTCACGCACACAGTCCACGAAATGGCGCAGTTCCAACATCAGGGGCTCGAACATGGGGACGTGGATGCGCTCAATGATGCTCTCCTGACG
>Ga0180437_10006328_pt1 | contig 15816 bp, 29 predicted proteins | sample SS_ome_4_FD_132410 | JGI IMG/M metagenome (GOLD analysis project Ga0180437, IMG submission 132410) | Hypersaline lake sediment archaeal communities from the Salton Sea, California, USA - SS_3_D_1 metaG | ecosystem: Environmental > Aquatic > Non-marine Saline and Alkaline > Hypersaline >...
GAGAATCAAAATGAAAAAATCAGCCAAATCAACCAAAACCAACAAAAAAGAAAATCTTTACAAATCTCCCATCGGCCTGAGCTATTTCACCCTTGAACAGCAGGAAGAGTTTTCACAGATGGATGATGAATCAAACCCTGAATTCACTTTTTCCTGCACCAACAATAATATCCTGGTTCTGATTGCCACCGGTCAAATCGATGCCCGCGCAATGGCATGGAAAACTTTGGCAGACAAGGGATTGGATGAAAAAGGTAACTGGGTTGGATTTGATCAAGCCCGGAGAATCTTTGAAGCGAATGTTAGCCAGAATATCAAAATATACTAATCTCCCTGGGGGCTTCGGCCCCCTTTTCTTTTAAAGGAATAAAACAATGATGAAAGAAGAGTTTGAAGAAATGGCAAAAGTTGAAATCTGTACCGGTGATTATGAAATAGTTGAAATGGTGTATAACTGCCATCCTTGTGATTTCACCAAAAAAGAAATCGTTGATCTTTTTAGGATGGGCGGGCTTTTCCTGATTAAAGAACTTTATCCAAGATCAAAAGAAATTTCTGATCTTGAGGAGCAGGCAAAAGCAATACAGGACAGAATCAATTCACTTTCAAAATAAAGGATATCAAGATGAACAAATCATTAGTTAAAGAAATTGCTGATTACTGGACAAATCACCCTAATATGGATGTAAATCAAATTTATCTCCATTTTAAAAAAGCCAGAGCCAAGGATGTCCGAGCAGCTCGCCGGTTGGTTGATAAAGGAGATTGCCAGGATATGAAAGTCTGGTGTGAATTCGGTGCGCATGATTGCATCACTTTTGATGAAACCCGGTTAACAGATGATTTTGATGAAATGCGTTTGGAATTCCTTGAAGCAATCGAGGAGCATATGCATTCCCAGGAAATCTCCTTTTATGAAATTGATGATACCCTTGTTGATTATAATGAAGTTCAGGTGACCGTCTGTGATGATGAGGGTGAAATCATTGCAAATGGATGGATTAAGGAAATTTAACTAATCCTGGGGGCTTCGGCCCCCTATTCTTTTAAAGGGGGTAAAAATGAAAACTACAACGCTGAAAGAAATAATTGAAATGCTCAAAACTCTAACCCCGGCTGAACTTGAATATATCAAAAACCATATTGATGAAATCTGCCCAAGAAAAGCAGATTGAAAGGAATACAATGGCAAAATTTAAAGCTGTGATATTTGTTAAGGGTGATCAGGAAAGCTGGATGATCATAGGTGAAAACGCATTTGTTTTTGAATCAATCAAAAGAAAAGCTGCCAGGCGCTTACCCGGATTCTGTGATATTCTGGCTAAAAATAAAGGGAATTCAACAATGTTGGCATTAGTTAATGGTAGGGGTGAGCCCCTTGCTATGGGGCATGTTTTGCCCTGCTAAATCCTTTCTTAAATCCTTTCTGAATCAGGCTGTTTCGTTTATTCGATTCAGCCTGTTTTCCTTTTATTTCATTTTTTTATAAAAATGTTGTTTTTTTCGCGTGACTTTCCTGAAAAACTCTATATAATCCTTAACATGATCAACACAAACAACATAAAACAAAGGAAACAGAAAATGACTGAATTATTAACCGGAACAAGAATCCTGAACAACAGAAAATTCACCGTAGTTTCAAAAGATGATGAAAACGTTGATATGGAATATGACTACCGGGTGATTCTTCATCAGGAAGAAAACGAACTCTTGATTGATGAAGTCTGTGAAGGGGATTCCAATTTCTGCATAGCCTGGATGCTTGAAAAATGCGACATGGCTTTCGCTGATAATATGGAAAACGATCATGAAATCATTATTGAAAAAGGTTACTCCATGACCGGACATGAATGTTCTTTTCTGGTTGGGGACAGAATCCGCGCTTGGGATTTTGAACCGATGCCCGGCAGGGAAGATGCTTATGTTGAGGGAACTTTCAAGGGTTATTCAGATGATGGCAGAATGATCGTCACCAACATCACAAAAGATACCCTTTACGGCCCTGGGGCTTCCTTTGAAAAATCACCTGCCAGGGAAGAAATCCTTACCCCTCCTTTCGGTAAAGTGCTCTTCGGTGAATGGAATGGCAGAATCACCAAATTATAAATTAAACGGGGGCTTCGGCCCCCACATCAAATAAAATTAAACAAGGAGAAAAATCATGGGAACCCGCCTTTATATCAATCACTCTGAAGAAGAACTTTGTGAAATTGTTGGAGCAACTAAAGCTGATTATGATGCGCTGACCAAAAATGAACAAGATATGGATTCTGATAAATTTTATGATTGGCTGTTTTCAGATGAAAATGAAAAATATAGAACTCTCCATAATTTCAATCTTTATGGATTCGGTAAATTTGATCTTTCTTTGGTTCCCGCTGATTCCATGTATGGTGGATCTGAATTCAAGGTTGATAAATGCCTGGAAATCTGGTCAACCGCCTCAAATCAAAATCCTGGCAATGTTGATCTGGATATCATCAAAGAAGCCATAAAGGAGCATGGGCTCTGTTGGGGGTAAATCAACAAGAAAAGCCCCGTGAATTAACGCGGGGCCTTTCTAATCAAAAACCTAGTCACCAAATTACTTACCTAATTTTCTTTTCAATTAATCACCCCCTTTCCCTAAAATTCTGCCGGTATTTCTTTCAATATTTACCAAACTGATATCATCCCAAAGTTCAACCATAAGATGATCCTTTTCAGAAGTGATCTCAGGGATAAAACCAAGATGCTGCTCACACCATACTTTTATTTTTGGAATGATGCACCGGCCCTCCATAAGTCCAACCGCTCTCTGAAAAGTTGGGCTGACCCTGGCAGTAAAAATCTTAATCCTTATTCCCTGAGCATGCATTTCCTTTACTCTTCTCACCATTGGAATAATTGGATCACCAATATGATTGGGTCCTATCCATTTATCAATAGTGGCAAGAGTTCCGTCCAGATCAACCCCTATCCAGGGTTCACCCATATATTCAAGATCATTTAAAGGGGGCAAGGGCTTATTCATACTTCCTCCTAATTTTTAAGCATTGGGGTTTTGTCCTCATCACCCTGGCGTAAAACCTGCTGTTCTCCCAGCATATTCACAATAGCTTGAACATTCGTTCCCAGGGCTTCCACCGAAATATCCGCCAGGATTAAAAGGGATACATACATTTTTTTATTGCAAAGTTTGCATTTGATTTTACCCAGCATGGTAACATCCCGATTCCATCCACGGATATCAATTATATTTTCATGCTTGCAATTAAAACACCGAATCCTTGGCCTTTTTTCTTCCCCACTTGTGATGATTTTTCCCATGATCATTCTCCTTTTAAATCGTCTTTATCACCCCGGTAAGCATTCCATTTAACCATGCTCTGCCACTTTTCCGTTTTATACTGATCCATCTCTTCCTGGGATACTATCCCCTTTGCTTTCAGAATATCGATTACAGCGAGAATATGCCCTAATTCCTGAATCAGTTTGCGTCGATTAGTCCAGCCAGATCCTGCGGGCCATTCATCCTCAAAGCCAAATCGGATTATCTTTGATTTCATCTGGCCAACTTCACATAATTCTTCCCCAAGGTGTTCAAGGGTCAACTTATCATCTGGAAAGCTGGTAATCAAATCTATGATTGTTTTAGCCATTTCGGAACCGCCTCCACTTTTAATCTTTGAAAATAGAGTTTAACATCATTCATGGCATTGATCTCTTTAAAGATCTTGACGGCATTACCAAAGACAAATTGAGTATTGATAGCTTCCAAATAAGCATTACACCTCCACCAAAAAAGATAAATCGTGTTATACTGCTTTGTGATGAATCTTTCTTGATCATTATCAAGAAATAGCTCATGCTCTTTAATCAGCTGTTTAATCTCCTTGTTAAGATTATGCGACCATTGCCCCCACTCAATCATGATTTCCGCCTGAAACTCCTTTCTTTGCTCATCCGTCATAGAAATGAAACGGCCGTCTTTTATCCGGTCTTCGATAAAATCTTTGTAATTCTCTACTAAAACGAATACTTCAATTGGATCAGCATTTCTGATCTGTTTTGAAGTCCAGGTTAATTCTTTTCTTTTTGCTTCAATTGTATCCATCATAATTCCCCCTTTATCACATCAAATTTCCATATGGAGCTGTGGACTATTTCCATGCCGGGCAGCAATTCATCAACCGCCTTTTGAACCCCTGGAAAATGGTGAGAATAATCATGTCCCATTAGTGCCCCACCATTTCTGATTTTAGGGAGCCAGAAAAGAATATCTGAATAAGTATGCGCATAAGTGTGATTTCCATCAATGAAAACCAGATCAACCGAATTATCATCAAATTGAAGAGAGGCTTCTAATGATTTTTCCCTGATCACCTCAACAAAATCATAAGCAATCTCTAATTTCTTAACATCATGATATCGGTTGTCCCAGTCCCATTGTTTTACCTCTGCCAGACTTCCGGCTCCCTCCCCTTTATATTCTTTCCAGGGATCCACCAACCAATAATTATTCAGATTGCAATGGGCGCAAATCAGCTTGGCAGTCGTTCCTTTATTGACCCCAACTTCCACAATTTCTTTCCATTGCTTTCTGTGGATAATGGGCCAAAGGACATTATAAATCGTTTGTTTTCCCAAGTTTCTCCTCCTGCTCCATTAAGCATTGTTTTATATAATTGGCCAGATCAAGTACTTCTTGATAAGCATCCATTAATGGATTCCGCCCATTATTGGTTTTCAAGGTTTCCCCATATTTCACAATACCGACCTGACGCCTGGCTTCAAGATCTTTTATCACTTCATCAATCACCGATCTGCCTTTTCCTGGGATTGGCTGAGGTTCTCCTTTTGTGGGATCAAATAAAGCATCATAATCCCCGCCGCATTCCCGGCAAAACGCCCTGATTCCACCTGTATCATCTGCCCCGGGTTCCATTTGCCCACATTGGGCAGTAATTTTACCTCTTTTGATCATCTTTCCGCATCCACTCATTTTAATCACTCCACTTCTGTTCCAATTTCGTCAATAGATAAAACGTCCAGTCCATTTTTATTCAATCTTTCTTTAATCTTTTCCAGATGGTGGATAACCACATCAACTGATTCCACTTTGGTGAATACCAAAAGAGTATGCGCATCAATTCTTTGAACAGCATCACCCTCAGAAGCAAATTCAGTAATCAATCTGCCAATATCCCCAGGGGCAGTTTCAGTCAGGAAAAGGGTGGGATATGTGAATTTGGCATTATCCGTAAGTGTCCTGCCATTCCCAACCTCAATATCACCCGTCCCAAATTGAATAACATTTGCTCCATCATCATTTTTGTAAATCATAAAACCCTCACTTTTGAAATATTATTGAATTGTTCCACATGAAAGACTCGATCTGCCCCGTCTATAATATCTTCCCGGGCCGCTCGTTCATCATTGACGCAAATAATCTGAATATTCAATTTCTGTGAGATTGTCTGCATCAATTCAATTACCCTTTTATTTTCCTTTTCCCCTTTTAGCCTTTGAAAAGGTTCATCCAGAAAAAGAATCCGTCTGTATTTTTCAGCCATTGAAAGGGACGCAGCCCTGAGACTGAAAGCGGCCACATCTGCCGCTCCAAGTCCGGAGAAAGCTAAAGGATCAATCAATTTACCTTTTTTCTTAAAGGACATGGTGCATTCAGGTCGATCTCTTTTGATTTCAAAATGGGTATCAAAATCATATTTTGTATCAAAAACGGAATTGAGCCCGGTGGCCACCATATCATTAAGATTGAATTCCAATTGCTTCTGAGTTTCGGCCGTGACCTCTTTTAAGAAGATATATGCCTTTTCTTTATTCAGAATCCTTTTATTAATGGCGGAGATTTCCCGTTTTAAGCCAGTTACTTCCTTTTTGATATAATCCCTTTCGGATAACCTGGAATCAAGTTTTTTGCGTAATTTCCTGAGATTCATCATTTCCCCCAATTATCATACAAAGCAAACCCGGCTTCATGATCTTTAAATTTATCCAATCTGGTATCATATAATCGAGTTGTCCAGACCACTCTTTTTAGCATCACATCAAGAATCTTTCTACGGGATTTATCGGCCCTGATATGGAGATCAAGCAGCCCACAATTAAGAAAGTGGAGTACATGTACCACTGGGTTCAAAATTTTCTGAGGATCATCACCAATAATTTCGGTTGTCCTTTTATGTACCTGTTTTATCAATCCATCATTCAAATTGCTTCTATAGGTTGCCCCCGCCTGAATAGAAGCCTCTTGGAGTTTCTTACCCCGCCAGACATGAGCAGGAGTTTCAGCATCATTTAATATCTGAGTGCCAACCCCAACCCCAATACCAAAAATTGCTAAACTGCGAACCATCCCGTTCATTAGTCCTCCAATAGATATTCTATTTGTTCGATTTGTTCCATTTTATCAGCCAGCTGTTTCTTCGCCTTTTTCTGTTTCTTTTTCAGTTGTTTGATTCTATTCTTGACCACCTGAGATACTTCACCATCATCAAGAGAATCATCGCCAAGGCTTTCCTTTAAGGATTTAAACAGGGTAGAAATCGACCCATTTAAAGTCAATTCTTCCTTTTCCAACTTTTTTAAATTCCTTTGCATTTTCAGCAATTTTCTTTGTTCATCCATTTTATCTCCCACACCACTTAAAAATATATTTCTGAACCGGTTTTGATATATCATTCGCCTGAATGGCGTTATCAACATTGTCGTCCCAATCAAGATCTTTCAACCAATCATTCGACAAAGATGAAATGAAAGCCTCTCCCCTGGCTTCCTTTTCCTTGATAATATCAATATGATCTCTGACAATCACATCTTTCCTGATTTTCAAGAAATGTCTGACCACTTTATTACTTGTTGCATTCCAGAGGAACACGCACGGCTTATGCTGGGCCTGATCAGCCTTGTGCCGGGTTAGTGATCCCGGATTGACCAATAATTGATTTTTCCGCTTAGCGGTAAAAGTTTGATGATTATCTCCGGTCAAAATCAAGTCCGCTTTTGGAAACATTCTGAACACCTTAGACACCTGTGGTGCTGGGCAATCAGGAAAAGGCAGATCATCTTTCCAGACCAGCATATGGGCTATAACGATTTTCCGCCCTTTACACTCCATATAAACGATTTTCTTTGGATCGAAGCCCCAATGCCCCTGCCCTTTTAAAAAGGTAAATTTTCCGCCTCTTACCATTGATTCAAAGGCGCTTTTGTGGATGAGTTCCAGGTTATGCTGTGGGAGATCATGCTGGCCAGCCACCCCTGCCATCTTTTTTGGCAGAATGCTTAAACAATGATTAATCAGTTCAGGTGATCCTTTCCAATGCTCAAACAAATCACCAGCAAAGAAAACAGGACAGTTATGCTTCTTTTGGAGTTCCTGAATCTGCTTTATCTTTTTAGCCTGGGCATTGAAGTGAATATCAGTCCGGCATGGTGGATTACGTTCTTTTTCCATCATATGCCAATCACTTGTTAAAATGGCATCGACCTGATCATTTCTTTTAATCATTTTCTTCAGTCGCTTTCAATTCTTCAATCTCTTTTAAACCTTTTTCAATCGTTTTCAATCTTTCAGCCAGTTCTTCATACTCCTTGTCAATTTTGAGAATTTTATCAATCTTATGAAGCAAGGATAAATACCGTGCAGTTTTTGAGATCTGGCCGGCCAAATAATTTGATTCGTATTGCTGGTGAACCGCTTCTCGAATATCGATCATTTCTTGAATCGACCCTCTAAAATTAGCATGGGTATCTGTTGGATGCATCGTCTTTTCCCCTCTCATTTCTTTACAAAGTTTGCATGAGCAATATGAAGTCATACCTTCTCCTTTTCCACCGCTGAATTGCAAAGCGGGCAAATATCAGGAAATCTTGACTTGAATAAAGCCCGTTCTTTTTTCAGCTGTTTTTTGATAACTCCTTTTCTTTTAAGACCATAGATTATCTCTGCCCACTTGCCCTCTACTTTATCAATATCTTCCTGATTTTTATCAATTATCTGAACAAGGGCCAGACCCCTGTTAACAAGAGGCATCCCTTTTAGTGCGTGTTGGATCCAATTCAATCTTTTTTGATATTTTGAAATCTTACCCAGCCTGGTCAAGAACGTCTTTTGCTCTTGTTCGATTTTTTCGTGCGTGTCAATCAAATTCAGGGCCTGTTCAACTTTTGGCATTATTTTCAGCTTTTTTCTTATTTTTGTGATCTTTGCCCTAATTTGGTCAACCTTGTTCAAGCCTTGTTCCAGAGATTCCATAATTTCTTGGTACGTGTCTATCCGATTTTGCAATTTTTCAGCATGGATGATCAGCTGTTTCAATTGGTCAAGTTTGGTAAATTTGATCAATTCCTTTTCTTTGTCTTTGATGGCTTTTTCTAACCTTTTCTTTTCCATCAGATCCTTACCAAGATCAGCCTTACCATTAGCCAGGGCTTTATCTATTCCGCCCAGGTTAGCCACTTCATTCAGATGGCGGGCTATATCGCCGGAATTCTCAGACAAAAGAAATATAGGGGCTTTCTTTTCCAATTGCTTCTGTACGTTGATCTTTCGATTGATTCGTAAAACATCACTTATTTCCTGGGGAACCGATGTGCCGAATGCTGTAAAAGTAGTTATCTTTTCAGTTTCTCGGTTTTTAATCTGATACTGAGCCTTATCATCTTTTTTATATCTAACTATTGCTTCTGCGAATTTCAAAGATACAAGGGTTTTGCCACCCCACCACGATTGAAAATCATCACCCATTGGTCTATTTTCTAAGACCTTTAATATGGCGTCCATCATGGCGCTTTTTCCATGATCAGAAGGACCGATTATCATATTCACCCCAGGATGAAATTTAAAGATCTGCTTTTTATATGATAACCAGTTTTTCAAGGTAATCGATTCAAGGTGATCACTCATTTTCTTTTACCTTTTGTTTCAGATTCGGGTTAGGTCTGATCACCGGAATTTCATCAAAAATCTCCACCCCAACTTCATAAAACTGAACTTCCTTTTCCGCTTCCGGTAGCATCACATATCCCATGAGCTGGATTTGATTGTCCAACACTTTTTGAAGATGATTAATCATAGAAGAATACCCCATGACATTAATGATTGTGATCAGTACTATAAAAACACCAAGCATCTGTTTCATTTCTTTTTCCTTTCATGAATCGCATTAGCCGCTTCTAAAAGTTTTCGCCATTTATTTGATAATTTTGCCCGGTAAACATAGTAGGCTTTCCTTTTGCCATCCACCTTTTTAAACTTCTTTTTTATTCCTGACTTTGGAAAGGCCGGCAACTTCCTCGCCCTGGGAAATATTTCAAAATAATATTTACAAATCCGGTCATAATCTCTTTTACCAAAAGTTGGCGCTTTCGGTTTTTCAGTGTGATGGATATAGCATTGCCGGCAGGGTGGATTTTTAAGGTATTCTCCCAAGGCAATCAATAGATCAGGAAAGGGCATCATATTTTGAAGCCCTTGCCGTAAATATTTCTTGTAAGCAATCCCCTCAAAGGTATTTACATTCCCATGAATCAAGCCCCTAACTAATCCCCTGCCATCTGGCCCAGGCGTTTGAGCTTTCAGCTTATGTTTGTGATCCATAGCCATTTCACTCAATGGGAATCGTTTGCCAATCACTGGGCATTTTTTAGCCTGATCATGATAAAGCATTTCACGCATCATCGTAGAATCACTCTGCTTCAATTGGATGAATTTACCGGGTGGTCTATTTCTCCGGATAATTTGTGGATTCCTTTTAACCATTTTTCCGCCTTAAATGATCAAGCATTTTGTTATATTTCTTTAAAGCCTTTGGCTTCAATTTCTTATAACTCGGTGGATCCTTTTCCGTCCACTTTGCCACCAAATATGGTTCAGGATTATCTGAGTCCAGACAGAAAACGAAAAGCCCGGGTCTCCCAGGAGTAAGAAAGGCAGCAATAAATTGTGGATGGGGACCAGATTCATATTTACGTTGAGCCCCTTGCTCCAGACTGGCAATATAAAAGGCTTGACCAAGGATATACGGCGGTTTAAATTCCTTTAAGGGTTCTTGCGCCAATTGTGGGATTGGCCCCATATAAGCAAAGACTCGGTGATTAAGTCCCCACTTTCCTTTGCTATAATGAGCTACCGTTGCCCCGGCTACTTCTTTGGTATGGCTCCATGCCTGGTTATATTCATAGTAAACCATATAGATTCCGTCTTTAGTCGGGGTATCCCCCTGAACGAGCTTTGGTAAAAACTCTTTCCCTGGTAAATACATTGTTGGGGTCAGAATAGATTTTTTCTTTTTCCCCATCCGGGATCCTCTTTTTTTCCTTTTTAAAATATTCGGAAATATTTCCGGTGGATTCCTTTTGATCATGATGGCACCTTATACAGATTTTTAGGAGTTACTAAAAAACAATGTGAATCATCACCCGGGTAAAATGGATTTTGGACATAAGCCATTTTTGAAGTAAAACTTACAATATGTGTAAATCTTACTCTTTTGACCGCCCAATTAATCCATACCACCTTGTCACCAACTTCAAGATTATTTCCTTTTCCATCTAACATAGTATCACCCATATTTTGGGAGTCGGCCGAGACTCAATTTCTTATCAATTATCTTAGCTGCTTTTGCAGTAGTCTTAAACAAAATGATCTCCCGTTTCTTTTTCTTTTTTTCAATATGCTCAATGATTTTTTTCTTAGTTCCCTTAAATTTGAGTTCCTTACAATCAATCTTAGTCTTTGATTTTTTCCAGTAGCCAACTTTCACAAGGAAATGCAGGCAGGCTGAAACGTCATCAATTCCATAATCAGGATAAATTGGAAAATCACACTCACTCTTTTTCCCGGTGAATTTATTCTTGGTTATCTTTGCCCGAGTGTCCACCCCAATATCATATTTAATACCATTCACCGTTTGAGTGATTGCCCCGATATAGGTGAGCCAGGCTTCAATGGATGCATAAAATTTCAAAGCCTTTCCGCCAGATCTGTATTGCTTGACGAAACTCATTGCTGATAGATTATCCCGGGTCTGTGAAATGATAATCAAAACAGATTTAGTCCTTTTCAGCCTGGAGCAAATATGCCTGAATAGCTGAGATGCTTTCTTTTGTTTGCTTGCGCCAAAAGTTCCCTTGATTTTTGATAATTCCTTGTTTTTCCGGTGTTCCCTATTTTTGAGTTCTTTTTCAATTTCAGCGTCAGAATCAATGGCATCGAATGAATCAAGAACATAAATAAATGGAATTCCGGTGGCCTCGGCAACATCACAGGCATCCATAACGTAATCATAGAAATTTTCAATCGTTGTGGACATTTCACCATCTTCCGTGGGGGCTTCAACCCTGGCGGCAAATTTGGGGCCAAACAATTTAACATGATCAAATGAATCGGCAAACTCAGCATCATCATAAATCATTCTGTATTTATCAAATTTTTTCATAGTTGATGCCCAGGCAAGACCACTTAAAACACTTATTGATTTCCCTGAGCTTGAATCACCAATAATATTTGCCATTGTTCCCTGTTTGAAAGCACCGTCATACCGCCCTGAGCACCGAATATTGAAAAGGACCGAACCAAAAGGAACCCACAAAACTTTGCCTTTTTCTTTCTTTTCTTTTTTAGAAGCCTTGATGAGCTGTGATTTCAGTTTCTTTTTAGTCACCTTTTTCTTAGACGGTTTCTTTTTAGTCACCTTTTTCTTAGACGGTTTCTTTTTAGTCACCTTATTAGGCTCTTTTGTGGGAGGTGGATTCCTTTTCATATTCCGTCTTTAACCCCTTTGATTATTTCTTCAATGATTTCTTTATCAATCCGGTGGCTAAGCAAATCCTGCTCAGTCTCTTTGCAAAAAACGGTCAGATTCTTTGACCCGGGCGTATCAAGGAAGGCCTGTTTTGCTTTGTTTGATGCGTTTTCAATCATTTCTGATAGACTGGGCTGCTTATCCAAATAATCATTGATTAATTCAAGCAAAATGGCCGTCCTTGGAGTTCCTTTCTCCAATGAAAGCATGGCAAGCCGGTGAGCATTCTTTTTATCAATATGAACGCCGACCAGCTTTTTACCCATCAGGCTCTTTTCAGTCTGTGGCATGAATACTCTTGTCATCGGTTTTTCTCCTTAAAAAAGGGGGACCGGAGCCCCCCAAGGTTTTACTTATTGACTGAATTCCTTAACGGGGTTTCACTCATCATCCTGCATGGCATCATATTTATCGAAGCACTTGTTGTATGATTTGCATTCTTTTTCATTGCATTCATCATGATCACCCCATTCTTCGCCGTATTGATAAGCAAAGGGGCACTTCATGGCTTTTTTGGTGGAATTCCCTTTTTTCTTTTTATTCTTTTTCTTTTTCTTTTTCTTTTTAGCAGCCGCCTTTTTAGCAGCCGCCTTTTTAGCAGCCGCCTTTTCCTTTTTCAGTCGAGCCTTTTTCTGTTTGGGAGTTTCCTCGTCTTCGTCATCATCATCATCGTCATCATCATCATCGTCGTCATCATCGTCGTCATCGTCTTCGTCGTCATCGTCTTCGTCGTCATCATCGTCGTCATCATCGTCGTCATCATAGTCATCGTCGTCATCATCGTCGTCATCATCGTCGTCATCATAGTCATCGTCATCATCATCGTCATCATCCGGTGGATCAATTTCGAGTTCAACGGCAATCAGTTCCCTGAGTTCATCTTCGTCTTCATAATCTAATTCGTCGGGATCCTCCCCAAGATCTTCGTAAACCTCGAGCAGCTCGTCCTCTTCCATATCTTCCAGATCTTCCCAGGTCAATTCAGGCTCAGTCTTTTTGCTTTTCTTTTTATTCCGTTTCAAGTTTTTCTTTCCCTTTTTCTTTCCCTTTTTCTTTTTCTTGTCGGCGCCGCCTTCAAGCAATTCAACCAGTTCATCATACGACAGAATATTTGGAACGACCATATCATCCAGACATGGATTTGTATTAAGGATTTTTTCCTTGTAATCTTTCCTTGGATCGAAATCAATTCTGTCTGCGCATGGATATTTCACGGCCCCTTTTCCATCACCGAATGACTCCTGAATCATCCTGACTCTCAGGGTATATCCCCCTTCCAGGCAGGCAAAATTGTTCCAGTCTTCCTCGCCCATTTCAATCTCTTTATCGACCGCTTCAAAGAAGTTGGCATCTGAAACATCCCAAATCAGTTTTTTGCCTTTGAATTTTTTGGAACCGGCTTTAACCTTGATGATGAAAAGAGATCTCCTGGCGGTACTGAATTTGCCAGCCTTTTTATTGTCAATATCAGGATCATCATAAATTTCCTGTCTTTTTTCACAAATCGGGCAGGGCTTTCCAATGGTCTGCGGGCACAAAGCCGGTTTTCTGGATGCACCGACATTCCTATGAAGCCTATAAGGATACCGGTACCAGACATCTTCCTCCATCGCTTCATATTCAGGATGAAGTTTCATATCTTTGACCACATATGGAAGAATATCCAATTTATATGTGGTATCCGCTTCCTCATTAAACCAGCCCCATTTTTTAGGAAGAGTTAACCAAGATTTTCCAGACTTCCGAGCCGCCCGTGATTTCTTAGCTCCTTTCCCCATTGATGATCCTCTGCCTTTTCTTTTCTTACCCATCTTTAATTCTCCTTTATATTTGAATTAGAGGTTTCTTGAAATTTTTTCTTTAATGCTTCTAATCTGTGATCAATTTCGGTATTCATTCCACTTACCAAACCAGCACCGAACGAATACCCTGCCATTCTGAAAAATGAGGGAGAAAGCCAAAAAACAACCCCCACAATTATCAAAATTAAAATTACTGATTCAAGGGTTATCATTTTGAATTCCTTTTTATCCCCTGACCGATCTTTTTACTTCGCCTTTTCATCCTGGCTTCACGGTCAGCTTTTTTAACGAGTTCACGATTAATATTCCGAGGAACTTCTGGCCCGGCAAAATATCCTTGACCATGGAGATTGACCAGTTGTTCCAGCGCCTTTGTCTTAGTGAAATGCAACAGATCTTTCATGCTTTCTGCGGTTGTGTGCTCCTCCTCTGCTTCAAGTAATCTGGTTTCTGCTTTTATCCATTTCCTTTTTGCCGTCAAGTAATTTGGATGCGTCCGATAATAAGCCTCGGCTTCCTGTCCGGTCGCCTTGGATTTACCTATGCATTTTTCAGGCTTGTCATGGCATCTTTGGATCAATTTTGATCTGACGTTTTTCACTTTTTCATGAGCAAGTTTTTCTTTTTCGGTAGCCCGGATCACTTTCCGTTTCATCCGGCTCACCTGTTCAATATATTCCCTTTCAAGATCAGGATGACCCAGCCATTCAATATCAAGGGCATCAATATCTATCTTGGAATCTACTGCATAATCAAGTTCTCTCATATCTGCCTCTCTTAGATCACATCTAATTCATCCGGCTCACCACATTTCACACATAAAACTTTTATGTGGGCCGCGCCTACTGGAATATCCAAAGGCCTTATATCATAAATAATATGTAACTGATACTCTTCACAATTCAGACAAAGAGTAACACATCTTTCGGTGGTATCTACCTCACTGATAAGTTTTTCATCAGAATACCCAATATATTTTTGAGCTTCAGCAAGATCCATTCTTTTCCCCTTTCCCATTAACAGGGCGGTTCAATCCTTTTACAGACATTATATGAAAACTGGGTAATCATCGGCCAGCCCGCATCATAAGTAGGCTTATAAACGAACCATCCCAGGATATAAGACCCCTGCTCATTCCCATTGATCAGAACTGTATTCGCATATCCCATAACAGCCCGCCGGATATCCTCCGGTAATATATCCTGTTTAGCCAAACTTTTAAGAATCTTTCTGCAGGCATCCCAGTCAGATCCCTCCGCCATCAGAGCCCTACACAATTCAATGATTTCGGCATTCTCCTCCAGATTTTCAGCTTTAAGGGTTTTAATCTTTTTCTTATCTGATTTAAGATTTATGATTTTCCCTAAAAGAGTCAAGGAATCCCTGGGCATCCCATAAGATACCTTGTGAAGTTTCTTGATTACCGGTTTACTGACTTCTTTCTTTTCCCCCTTAGCCACCCTTTTGACCAATTTTGTCGTTCCTTTAAGATCAAGAGGACCAACCCTGAATTCGGTTGATCTGGAGCGAATGGTGGGTAACAGCATTTCAGGATTGGTCGTACAAAGAATCCAATAAACATAATCCGGCGGTTCTTCCAATGATTTCAAAATGGCGTTTTGGGCTTCATTCTTTTCAGATGATCCGCCTTTTCCCAACATGTGAACTTCATCAATCAAATATACCTTACAATCGCCATTCTTGGGAGAGTAGACCAAAGTATCCCGGAGATCACGAACCGTCCCTATTCCCCTAAAAACAGCCGTGTCAAGCTCTTTATAATCACCATCTCCACAATTCAATTCTTTACGGATGATTCTACCAAGGGTCGTTTTACCGCATCCCCTGGGGCCGGTCAATAAAATACAATGCGGGAGTTTCCCAGCATCAAGCAATTCCTTGATTGTCTCCACCGTTTCGTCATTGCCCAAAAATGTCTTAAATTTTTTAGGTCTATATTTAACTTTAATATCTGGCATTCAATTCCCCCTTTTAAAGATTTTTAAAATCAATCTATATCCCATAATACAATGTAATTTTGAATCTGGATCAGAATTTATCAAGCAGCCTTTAATTCAAGTACTTTCGAGTCTTGAGCCCAATTGGCATCAACATCAAAAACATTAGCCTCAACCACCATTGGCACATTTATCCATTTCCACTGTTTAGGAAGCCATTCGCAAGCCACTTCTTGGACTATTTCA
>Ga0180437_10006330_pt1 | contig 15815 bp, 28 predicted proteins | sample SS_ome_4_FD_132410 | JGI IMG/M metagenome (GOLD analysis project Ga0180437, IMG submission 132410) | Hypersaline lake sediment archaeal communities from the Salton Sea, California, USA - SS_3_D_1 metaG | ecosystem: Environmental > Aquatic > Non-marine Saline and Alkaline > Hypersaline >...
CCCGAACGGCCCGCCAACGAGGGCCAAGGAGAACCTGCCATGTCCACGAAAACCGACGACCTTCTACAACAACTGATTGACAAAACCGGCCCGCTCGGCAATGCCCGGCTCGCCAAGTATTACGAGACGTGCATCACGGATGCAGCCGTTGCCGCTCTGGTTGTCCGGCCGACAACTACCTCGCTGCTGACGCTCCACAACGGCGAGAACTACGGCGGCAACAGCCTCATCATGGATCGCCTGTTCTGTTTCCAGCTCGTTTCGGGTGCGGCGGCCAGCTACTACACGATGTGGTACTGTCTGCACGCGCCGGCCATCAACGTCGCCAAAGGCGCGAACGAACTAACCGCCATCACCGAATGGGGAACTGGTGACGGGCGTGATTCGCAATTTGGCACGGTCCGCGCCGAGGTTGACGCCACTGTTATTGATGACGGCTGGTTTCCGTGCGGCGGAACTGGCCCCGTCGAGGCGACTGGTGTTCTGCCGGGCGGTGGAACGGAATGGGAATGCAACGGTCGGCTGGTCGTTCCGCCTGGACACTCGCTCAGTATGCACGTTTCCGCATCGAGCGTAAACGAGGATTTCACCGTTGGCGCGGCGTGGTGGCGGATGAAGTTCTAGGAGTCTCCCGTGCTCTGGTCTGCCCCAACATCAACGAGCGGCCTGGCGGATGACCTGCTTGCGGTCAAGTCGTGGTGCCATATCGTTGACGGCAACGCGACCAGCGACGACCAATTGCGCGACATGATCCAAGATGCCATGCGGTGCGTCGAGACGTACCAGCGTCGGCAACTGCTGACGGCCACCTATGCCGTCACGATGGACGACTGGCCGGCCAACGGCGTTATCGAGATTCGTGATAAGCTGCCGATCGCAACGATTGTCTCGGTGCAATACAAGGACGCAGACGGAGACACCCAGACCGTCACCGCCACCAACTATCACACGTCGTTGCCGCGCAACAGCCCGGCCAGAATCCAGCCGATCAGCGGCTACGCATGGCCAACATTACAGACGGGTGCGTTGGAGCGGGTGACGGTCAACTTGACCGCGGGCTACGGAAACGCTCACCAAGTACCGATGACGACCCGCGCAGCAATACGCGATCTTGTTGCCGAGATGGTCGAGAACCGCGGCCCTACGGTTACGGGTACGATCGTTGCCGAAATACCCGGCAAGCTCAAACGTAATTTAGATGCGGAGTGCTGGACGATCAGCGGATACTGAAATGACACTGTGCGGCCTGTTGACGATTACGAGCACGTGGCGGCTTAGTGGCTGGCCCGTCGCCGTGGAGGAAACCCGATGCCCGGAAAACGACGCGGCGCCGGTGACCTTCGTTGGCTGGTGACCATCCGCAAGCCGAATGCGACTGACGACGCGGCGAACTATCCGGTGCCGGATTGGACGACAGACGCGGGAGTAATCGCCCGCGACGTTCCCGCCGAGTGGATTGCCGTCAGCGGCGGGGAACGAGTGCGAGGCGTGCAGGTTGTCGCAACGGCGAACGTCGTGGTGATGCTGCGTTACCAAGAGCGACTCGACCCGAGCTATACGCCGGCCGTGATGGACTATCGGATTTATCGGCAATCGACCAGTGAATTCATTGAAATTGTGTTTGCCGCCGACCCATACGGGACGAGGCAATGGTTGGCGGTGCAAGGTGTGCGGAAGGTGCTGTGATGGGAATGGACCCGGCATTTCTCGGAGTCGGATCAACGAGTCAGCCGTTCTCCATGACGATTGACGGCGTGGAAGAACTTGCCCAGTTATTTCACGAGTTGCCCATTAAGATTCACAAGAAGGTAATGGGGCAAGCCCTAACCGCAGCATCCCGGCCCGTGCGGAAAGAAATGCGGCGGCGGCTCAAATCACAAGGCACGGAACGAACGCGGGCATTATGGAAAGCGGTCGGAACGAAATTGGCGAAAGTTCGAGGCACGTCAACGCGGCTTCTCGTCGTTGGGATTCGTAGTATGCCGCAGACGGATGACAAGGGCAACAAAATCAACCCCGTCAAATATGCGCATCTAGTCGAATTCGGAACGGAGGCCCACACGATCAATCCCCGACTCGCAGGAATTGGCGTTAGCACCGTGCTCGGCCCGTTGCCCAACGGAAAGTTCGCACCGGAAGTGCATCACCCTGGAGCCAAGGAAAAACCGTTCATTCGCCCGGCATGGGACAGCCAGAAGGCCGCAGCCGTTCGGGCCTTTGAACTGAAATTTGAGGAACGGCTAACAATCGAACTGGCCAAGGACAAACAAAAAGCTCACCTCTGGCCACCCGGACACAAGTTTGCAAAACGATGAGCGACATCCGCAAAGCGTACACGCAATACCTCGAAACCAAAGCGGCCGTAACCGCGTTGGTGACGGCTACACGTATTCGCCCGCAGTTTCTTCCGCAGAACGACACGGAGCCGGTTATCGTCGTCCGCATCATCAGCGGCGAAAGCGACCAGCACTTGACGGGCGGCTGCGGCTCCGCACAGACGCGGATGCAGATTGATTGCTTCGCGGACGATCCGACCGAAGCATACGCGGTGCGGGAGGCGGTGCGAGTCAGCACGCCACCGAGCTGCGGCGCACAGTGGGGAGTCGGTGACGACCTCGTGACCGTTACCGATCTGGCTCACGAGAACTTTGGAGAGCGGGACGAATACCCGATAGACGGCAGCAGCCGGCCGCGGTGTGTTGCTCATTTCGATCTTGTTGTGCAGCATCACGAAGCTGTACCAGCATAAGGAGTGTAATTATGACCGCAGTTGCGACGGGAGGCGGCACGACCCTTGCGTTGGCTACGACCGGCGCGAGCACAACGATTACCGCCCGCATCCGCTCCATCGAGGGACATACCGAAGAAATCCCCGAAGTGGATGACACGGACCTGACAACGACCAGCTACAGCGAGGTTGTGCCTGGTGATCTTGTCGATCCGGGGTCGTTCACCTACGTCGCCATTTTCGATCCTACGGTTGCGATGGCATCGGTCGGTGTGGCCGAGACGTTTACCATCACCAGGCCGGATTCATCGACGGTAATTGGGACGGCATTCATCAAAGCCATTCAACATCCGAGCTATGCGCAGAACGAGCCGCAATTGGCGACGGTGACAATCAGACTGGACGGCAAGACCGGCCCGACTTACGCAACTTAACCGGAGGCATTTCGATGGCTGATCTAAGTTTGACCGCCGCCAATGTTGTCGGCTCAACCGGGTACGGCAGCGAGCCGGGCACCTACGGCGAGGCCGTAACCGCCGGGCAAGTATGCTACCTCAAAGCGGCTGACGGCAAATTCTGGGTAGCCGATTGCACCACTTCGGCCGCAACCGCGACGGTGCGCGGCATCGCAATGCAAAGCGCCGCAGCCAGCCAACCCGGTCGGCTGCAAACGTCCGGCGGCATCACGATCGGCGCCGTTGTGACTGTCGGAACGATTTACGTCCTGTCGGCATCGGGGCTGATTTGCCCGGCCGCCGATCTCGCAACGGCAGATTGGGTTTCGATCATTGGCGTCGGCACCACGGCCTCCGTCATCACGCTCGGAATAAACAACAGCGGGGTACAGGTGCCAGCATGATTACCACCGGACAACTACGGTTCCGCCAGCAGTTCGGCCGCAACCCGCGCATCAGCCGCGACCCGATCGACATGGGCCAATTGATTATCGAGGACGAGGACGGCGTGCGGCTGGGGTACGTCTCAACGGTCATTGACGACCCGCCGGTGAATCTAATCGTCCGAGTCAGCGACGAAGACGCGGAGGAAATCGGGCGGCAAACGGAAGCGGAATTGAAAAAGCCGATCCGTCGCAACGCAGACGGAACGATGGCGGTTTGTATGCCGCCGCGAATTACGGAGCGGGTGTTGCGCCGAGTCAGCAAGCTGCTCGGCCCCGATGCGATACCGTATGAAGTCGAAGTTACGCAGGACGTTCCAACCGACGAAGATCAAGATGAGGACGAGGACGAATGGCAGACAACGGATTCGTAACGCGGGCGGAACTGCAAACGTATAAGCCGCGGTACAAGGCGATCGACGTGCCGAGCGGCAAGCGGTTCCGCGTGCAGTCGTTGCCCGAAGGTCCGTTATCCAAACTGGAAGCGTTCATTTTCCAACTGCCGGGCACGCCGGAAAAACTACAATCCGCCAAGTGGCGGCAGATCAACGAGGAAGGACGCCGCCGCGTACTGCAACAGTGTCTCGTGGACGGCGACGGCAACCGGCTGTATAGCGACACGACCGCCGATCTGGACGCCATCGGCAGCGAATTAGACGGAGCCGACGCGAATGCAATCTGGGCGGAAGTACAGACGTTCATTGGCCTGGAAACGCAACAGGCCCAGCAGATCAATACTGAGGTACTGGTAAAAAACTTGCTGGATGCCATCGTCGGCGGTTCGCGGTCCGTCTAGCCGATCGTCTCGGCTGGCTCGACGTGGACGCGATGTTGGCGCAGATGAGCAGGGCACAATTCAACGAACGGCTGGCCGCCGATATGATCGACAACCGTGAGGCCGAAGAACTGTTAGGTGGAATCAGAGAGCTACAACCGAAGCACACCGAACACAATGAAGACGCTTGGCTGCGGGCTCAGTGTGGACTATGAAACTTGCCGCTCTAATCGCCGTTTCTATTCTCGCCGTTTCTATCGGTATCCTCCGCTATTGTGCCGCAGCCTGGTGGCTCTACCAGTTGGCCGGGGGGTGACCGGTGGCTTCTACAGTCGGCACCCTCGCCATCAACATCGTTAGCCGTCATGCAAAGGCGGTACAGGGCATGAAGTCCGTGGGCCGTCAGGCCAAGGCAACGCAGGGCAGCTTTGCCGGTTTGAAGTCAAGCGTTGTCGGATTGGCCGCCGGTTTTTTTAGTGTCGGCGCAGCCATCAGCGCGTTGCATAAAGTCTGGTCGCTGCTGACGGACGCCTTCCGCGAGATGGACGAAATCGCCAAGCTATCGGACCGTACCGGTGTCGCCATTGATATGCTTGTCGGATTGCAGCACGCCGCCGCGCAAACCGGCACAACTACGGAAATGGTGACCAAGGCAATCCAACGACAAAACAAAGTACTCGGCGAAGCTGCGGCGGGATACACAGCAAACGCTAAGCTACTCAGAGGACTCGGCCTAGACCTTCAGCGATTGGCCGCGATGGACCCAGGGCAGGCGTTCATGGAAATCGCAGAACAGATTTCGAGGATCGAATCACCAATGCGGCGGGCTGCCATTGCCCAACAGATCTACGGGCGGAGCGGTCAGGAGATGATGAATCTTCTCATGAAGGGCAAGGCGGGACTCATAGAGTACATCGATGAAGCCGAGCGACTTGGCCTGACGTTCAGTCGCGAGGAAGCCGCCAAGATCGAAGAATATAACGACGCGATGGACAAGCTACACAAGACCGTGCAAGGACTGTTCCGCGAGATAGGGCCCGAGACATCAGAAGCACTTTTGGCATTTGCCGAAGCCATCACGCCACTCATGCGGGAACTGTCGGGAATCGTCGCGTATCTAGCAGAAAACATGGAACGCACTAAAAGCGCAGCGTTGGCGCACCCATTCCTTGCACTCATCGGCCTTGTCGGTGGCGCATTCGAGGAAGAGGAGCAAGCGGCTGAGAACGTAGGCACCGCACATAAAAAGGCCGCATCCGCCGCCGAAGATGCACAACAGCGAATGCAGGACGCGAGCAAAAAGACAACCGAGCAATTGAAAGAACAAGCAGCGGCGGCAGAAGATGCGGCTAAGCAACCGGAAGTAAGGTCAGAAGACGCCCCCCGCGGCCAAGCGGGCGGCACGATGACCAATAAGCAGATCCGCGAGCGGCTCGGCACAGACGCAATCGGCATGCGCACCCGCACCTACGGCGAGCGGCGAGATGAAGAAGTGGCACGCAAGCAAGCGGAAGAACAAAGGAAAACCAACAAGTTGCTATTCGAGCAACTGCAAGAGCAGAAGCAGACTAACGACGCGCTGGCAGATGCCATCGGCACCGGCGACGAAATAGAAGTCGTGGTGAATCGACTATGACCGTTACATCGACATCCCTGCTCCGCGCACAGCCGACCGGACAAGTCAAGCTCGGCGGTGCCAACACGTACACGACCGTTCACCGTGTCGTGACCGACGACGTAGACGACGGCGTGCAGACTGTTGCGGCAGCGATCGGAACCGTGGGGGAAACGACATACGCGGAAGGTGACGAGACGGACACGGGCGCATACCTGCAAAGCGTCAGCCCAAAACGGGACAAAGACAAATCGCTGTATTGGATCGTCACGAGTCAATGGGCACCGAACGACAGCGACGACCCCGACAACCACCTCAACGAAGACGGCGAGTTGGAAGCCGACCCGACGAAGTGGATAGACGACGTTAGTTTTTCGACAAGCTACGAGTCCAGGCCGCTGCTCGAGGCAGTCTATCGCGGGCCTAATGCGATGGATCATATCGGCAGACCGATCGGCAGCGGCGGTCCGGTTGTCAATTCGGCTGGCGCGTTGATCGACCCGCCGCTGGAAACGCAGCACCCGATCCGCACGCATCACATCAGCCAATACGCGGCGACGTATCCCGAATGGAAAGTTGCCGCATTCCAGAACGCCGTCAACAGCCAAATCCTGACGTACACGCTGAACGTACCGGACCCGGAACTGGGCCACCATCCTCTGCAATATAACAAGCAATGGGACATCGCTACCGCCCGCGTGGATTCGATCACCGGGACGTGGGGCCGCAAAAACGGCATCTTCTACTGGCGCACGGACATCAATGTATCTGAGGACCGTAGCACCTGGCGGCTGCAAATTCCTGACGCTGGATTCGAGCGCGCATGGGATGTGAATTACGATCCCGTTGAAACAACCGGCGAGGCAATTCACGTCGTAGCCCTAACTGACGTGCACGGGCAACCAGTCCGGCACCCGGTTCGGCTCGACGGGTTTGGAGCCGTGCTCGGCTCAACGCAGCCGACGAAATACCTCATCTATTCCAAATACATCGAAACCCCAATGGGCCAATTATTCCAGTAGCAGGAGATGATACGATGGCCGAAACACAACGCAACGCACGGTCCGCGAGCAAGGTGATTGAAGACAAAGATTACGTGTTCACCGGAACCGTTGATTTCACCGGCGCCACCACGGGCATTTCCCGCACGGAACTGGACGAGGATAGCCTGGCCGTCTACACGCTCAAACCCGAGGACTGGCGGAAGTTCGATGACATGGACGCCATCCTGCCGACGACGCCACTAAGCGACGACCTCGGCCTCGTACACGGGACATTCGGCACCAACTCGCCGACACTCCAGACTGAGGACCACAAGGCCAACGGGGCGGCGACAGCCAACAAGGCCCGGATTACGTTTGCCTTGCCTCCCGAATACGTCAGCGGCGGAACAATCACCATCCGGGCACACTGCGGCATGAAAACCACGATCGCTGACCAGGCGGCTACGATCGACTTCTCGTGCTACGCCAGCGATGAGGAGGAGGGCATCAGCGCCGACCTTGTGACGACTGCCGCCACTGCGATGAATAGTGTCACGCTGGCCGATAAAGATTTTGCCGTAACCGCAACCGGGCGAGCGGCCGGCGACTTGCTCGACATCCAGGTGACAACCAGCGTGGACGACGACGCGACCGGCACCGCTGTTATCGGGCTGATTGGTGCCGTCAAAATCTTGCTTGACGTAAAGGGCTAACGTGGCGAAGCGAACCATTCACACGCTCGACCTGGAATCATTCCGTAAGTTGAAAGCCGATCACGAGCGGCTCGCGGGCATCGTCCAGAACTTACGCCGTGACGTGGCCGGGTTGGCGAATCGGCAACTGGCTCCGATTCCCTGGGAGTTCGGGCACGCGAACGCGCAAATTGACGAAGAAACTTCCGGCACGATCGACTTGATGAGTCTCGATAGCAGCGGTGCCCGCGATGACATCAGCTATGACGTGACGGCTCACGATTATCTGGACCTTGGCATCGAGGCCAACGCGCGGGCACAAATACGCCGGCATCGGCGGACGGGCAAGCTGGTGTTCCGTGCCGAGCCGCCGGACCCGCCGGTTCTGATGCTGTTTGGCCGCCACTATCACAGCGCCGGGTCGCTTGGACAATCTGAATTCGACAATACTTATGATGGGCAGATCAAATGGTCGTGGGACGCCGGGCCAGGCACCGCATCGACGAGCGATGCGAGGGCTGCTGTTGACATTCACTCGCCGTCCTCGTGGGGCGATGCGGGATTCACTTGCGAGCCTGGCTGTTGGACGTTCCACTGGTGCGGGACGTACAAACTGAACGATAGTTCGTTCAGCTACAACGACGATTTCTACGATACCGCGCAAACGTCCGTTGCGGATGCCCATCAGCACGACTACGACAAGCGCGACTTGCACAATGATCTACTGGTAACGCTAGAGATGACTTTACAGCGGCGCGCTTCCGCATCCGATTCATGGGCAAACATCGCAACGGTTTCCCAGCCCTTGTCATTTGGGCTTCTGAGCAACACCTACGGATACAATAATTCCCACAGCTTTACCGGATTCACTCTCGACGTATTTACGAGCCAGCAGCAGTGTCGGCAGTTGCATGGTATGACGGTGCACGTCGGGACCGCGCCGGTTGTAACCGTGACATCCGGGCACCTCCTCGCACAGCGGCACATGAGCTACGAAGCCTAGAGCCGCCGCCGTTTCTTCCCCCATCCCCCCCCGGATCGTGCCGTTGACAATGCCGGGGCGGCTGGGTAGATTGGGGGTTGTCTGAGACAGCAGGCCCACAATCCACGATTGCCGGTAATCACCGCCGCCCGGTTGCTGTCTCAGCCGGGCGGTTTTTTATTGGAGGTGTGGGGATGGCCGCTAACTTGCCGGTTGTGCCGAAAGTCGGCGCCAAAGTGTCAATCGCCGTGGTCCAAGACATCGAGCAGCAAATCGCGTTACACGTTGCCGAGATAGACGACGTGGAAACGCTCGATGAATACCGACTGCGGGCGGCGGCGCTGGAGAAGTATCTGCGAGACAAGGAATTGCAACGGCCGATGCTGGGGGCACAACGGCGAGTGGAGGCACGTATAGGGCAACTGCTTGGGACTGGGACGGCTGGAGGCAGAGGAAAAAAGGGTCCGCACGCGGACACTATTGACAAGCAACGGCGGGAAGAATTCCGCATCTTATCCCACGCCTTTGACGGCTGCGAATTAACCGATGACGAATGGCGAAAGTCCCGCCGCGCTCTGGTGTCCCTTGTCCGCAACCGTCTCGGCATGATGCCAGAGACACCAGACCTTCCCGCGGGTGTGTTCCGTTGCATCGTAGCCGATCCGCCGTGGCGGCTCGACACCGGGCCGGATGTATTCCACGGGACGGGGGAACGTGGGCACGATCATTTGACATACGAACAGATGGGGCTCGACCAGATCAAGGCGTTGCCAGTCGAAGACCGATCTGCCGACGATGCCCATTTGTATCTGTGGACTACGAACAAATACGTGGAGGCATCCTACCAAGTGGCGAGGGCGTGGGGATTCAAACCGTCTGTGTTGCTTGTCTGGGCAAAGACACCGCGGGGCGTGGGACTCGGGGACGCTTACCGACTGACGACCGAGTTTATTCTGTACGCCCGCCGCGGGTCGCTCAAGGAAAAACAAATCTGTGATAGAACGTGGTTCAACTGGAAACGCGGCAAGCACTCAGAGAAGCCGGCCGAGTTCTACGAGTTGGTTGAATCCATGACGCCAGCGAAGGCCAGCGAGCGGCTTGAAATGTTTGCCCGCACAAAGCGGCGCGGCTGGCAAGTATGGGGAAACGAAGTATGACCGATCATTGCGGCGACGTAAACGGTGATCGTAAGTTGGGCGAATTCTGGGAGCGCGAGTTTTGCAAGATGATGGCGGATACTGGCGTGATGCTGACCCCGCACCAGATCGGCCGCGAAGCATCCGCGCAGGCGTACTCTATACGCGAGGATAAATGGAACCTGTTCACACTGCCGGATATCACGATTTGGTCGGCACCAGGCGAACACCACGAAATCAAACACAAGACGGTGACGAAGTATGGGTCATACGGGCTAGAAGAATACCGGCTGCAGGCGCTCATTGACTTCGCCTACGAAACGACGCAAGCCGTTTATTACACGATCCACGACCACGGCGGAAACCGTTGCGGCAACACCAACCGGCGGGAAGAATGGGTGAGTGCCGATGTGCGCAAGTTACACGACGCATCACATTACGAGAGCATCGGGCCGAGCTATGTTGGCGGTCGTAAAAAGATGGTCAACGTATGGTACTGGAATCGCAAATTATTCCATCCTTTATTCTACAGCGGCACGGATCGACTATTTATCTGCCAGCAAGAGTTGTTTAGCGTAGACGCCGACCAAGGTTGACACCGTACCCACCCCCGGCTACAATCACGGGTGGAGGTTATCTATGTCTCGACGAATTCCTGACGACTTGATGACGCAATCGGAAGCCGCCCGGCGAGTGGACGTGAAGCGGCAGTCGCTCAACCGAGCCATCCAGCGCGGGGACGTGGATACGTGGGACGGCATCCCCGGAATCCGGCTGGTTCGGCTGTCTCGGGTGGTGCGCTGGTCGGAAAAATTCGGAAAACTTCCGCAGCCGGTTGCGGGTTCTGCGTAACTGTTTACACCGTCTACGTTTAGGTATTTCCCCAAATCCGAGAAATCCGAGCGGAAAACACCCTTATGCGGTTGACACTATCAACCGTGCGTATACAATAAGGACATGACAACACCACACACCACCAACGGGAGCGAGACGATGACCAAGAAGTACGAAGTGAACGCAAACGGAAACCGCAGTTACCAAAGCAACAGCGCGGCGGAAGTCGCCGACGTGGCCGTGACGTGGAAGCGGCAAGGACACGAGCCGAAAGCGTATGCGATTCTCGTTGGCGACCGAATCGAGACGCGAGAGGCGGAGATCACGACGAAGCGAGCGACGGCCAAGGCGCTTCACCGCGATGAATGGCACGTCCTGTCAGCAGCCGACCGCCTCGCGGACATCGAGGCTCGCAGCCGGCAGACCGAGGATCGGCTGGTTGACATGGGATTTTTCGGCAACTAACCACCCACGGGGCATCCGGGGCGACACCACCACCAACGGGAGACGAAACGATGAGTAACTTCCAACAAGAACTGATTTCTCGATTAGGGGCCAAGCGAATTGCGGCCACATTCAACGGAAATTTTCTGAACTGTTCCGTAGACATTACGAGTGCCACCGGAAAGCGGAAGGTAAAGCGACAAAAGTTCTCATTTGTTTTTGATAGCGTCGAAGATTGTCAGGGTAGTCGAATCGTTTCAGGATCGCTAAAAGGCGCTTACTGCGAGATATACGCAGGCCAAGCCGCCGCAGTGATCGTTGATTACTCAAACGAAATCGGGGCACTGGAAATCAACTGACCACCACGGGGCATCTACACCACCTTACGGGAGACACGGGACCATGAAACTTGCCGCTTTAATCGCCGTTTCGATACTTGCCATATCTATTGGCATCATCCGTTATTGCAGCGCAGCTTGGTGGATTTACCAGTTGGCTGAGAATAGCTCCCGATAGCCGGCGTGGTGTCCGGCCCCGACCTCACCCTGTCGCTTGCCAACGGTTTGGTGAGGGAGGGAGCGGGCACCAGGGGCACACAGGAGATGTGACGATGGGACGTGAAGTTCGACGAGTACCAGCCGACTGGGAACACCCCAAGGTTAACGACAGCTACATTCCCTTATTCGGCGATTCGTTCTCGACAGCCGCCGCCGAATGGGACGCAGGCAACCAGAAGTGGAAGGAAGGCTTCCGCGATGATTACGACGGCGGTTGGAAGCCCTTGGACGGCAGCGAAGAGGTAACCACCTACGCTAAATGGACTGGCGAGCGGCCTGTTGAGGCTGACTACATGCCCGATTGGCCAGAGGAAGAACGGACCCACTACCAGATGTACGAAACCTGCACCGAAGGCACCCCAATTTCGCCAGTGTTCGCCACGCCGGAAGAGTTGGCGCGGTGGCTCACTAATAACGGCGCGAGTGCCTTCGCAAGCCAAACTGCCAGCTACGACGGTTGGCTTCGAGTGTGTCGTGGCGGTTTTGCACCGATGGCGGTCATGGACGGCAAGGGGTTGCGATCTGGTGTAGAGGCGCTTACTGACTGACATTGCCGCTCGGCTGGAGCGGGCAGCAAATTGGCAACGGCTGCGGCCGGCTCGTAGCTGGCCCGGCGCCCGGCGGCGATGACTCGGGTCGAGCCGCCGAGGTTCAGTGGCAGCCCGCGTCCGGCTTAACAGTCGGCGCGGGCACTTGCGGCGGCAGCGACAAGGCGGCCACGACCAAAAGCGAAAGCAGTGGCGCACGGAACTACGGACGACCTAAACCGCTGCCGTCCTTAATGCACATTTACCCACCCCGGCCCCGAAACGGCGTAATGTTGTCCGGGCACGGACCCGCACGGTTGCGGCGGGGTGGGATTTTTTGGAGGTGAAATTATGGAGCCTATCTGCGTTCCTTGCCGGCGGCTGATGCAAGTTGAACAGAACAGCGTGGTGGTACACGACCCGGTTGCTGACGGATTCGACTCTACCTACTGGATGGGCGATCGCTGGGTTTGTCCAAGCTGCCAGACCCGCATCATCTTGCGGGCGCGGCGACCGTTGCCGGAAATGGACAACCCGCCGAACGACTCACTGGAGTTTCGATATGACTGAGGAACCGGACCTCTGGGCCGAACATCACGACGCTTGCGTTCGGCAGTTTACCGAGGCAGTCGAGTGGCTCGGTGCCGATTGGGTGGCGGACAATTACGAGCCGATGACGCGGCTGCGTGATGGACTGCGAGACATTGACCAGAACCGGAACACGTTCAGCGGGCCGAGCCTGGAATACATGCAAGGTTACCGGACTGGGCAGGAGTATCAAGCGAAGTTAGCCCGCGAGGCGTTGGGGGATTTGCTATGACCGCATCCGATTACTTCCCCGCCGGAACCGTAATTCACGGCCTGCACCGCGTCTACGACGTAGCCGGCGAGATGGCCCTGGACGCCGGCCAATTCGCCACGGTGATTGCCGCAGTACCAGACCCGCCGCGGCTCGTGCTGTGGATCAAGCCGCACAATCCGCAAATTGTCAGCGTCAAAAACGACGACCGTGAATTCTGCATTGTGTGGCCCTGCATGATCGGCAGAGGCACAGTCAACGGCGATGGGATGCAGGATTGGGTGTCTATTGAGGCAGCGAACCGGGCGGAACGTGAGGCACAAACACAGGCAGAACACGACCGACTTTTGACAATCCAGACGTTAGCAATTTTGGAGAAGATTTACAATGGCGAAACAGACTGACGAAAAGTACTCGCTGGTGAGCGTGGACGGGCTGAACGCAATAACTACACTGCACGCAACCGCGACCGAGGGCCGCGAGCAGCTCGCAATGGCTCGCGCCGAAGGAAACAAACCCGCCGAACTATTGGTCACCGCGGCGTTAATGCGGCGGCTTCTCGACACTTTGACGGACGATGTGTTGCTCCCGATTCAGTCGCTGCAAGGAACACCGCTCGGTTTCCTCACCGACAAAGACAGCGTGGTGCGTGATCCAAAGACCCGTGCGACGGGATACGGACTCGACGCAATCAAGATCGTTACAGCGCAAGCTCTGGCGGCTGGTGCGCGACTGATCGGCAATGAGGTAAATATCATCGGCGGCAAGATGTACCTCACCAAGCAGTTCGCAAAGCGGCAACTCGACGAGAACCCTGACATCACCGAACTCGACTGGCACGACGGCGGATTTGAGATGATCGACGAACGGACGGCCGCCGTTCCGATGTGGGCGACGTGGAGGCAAAACGGCAAAGTTCAGCGGGCCGAGTTGCTGGTGCAGGAACGCGATGGAAAGAAATACGACGAACGAATCAAGGTGCGAGTCAACAAGGGGATGGGACACGATGCCGTGATCGGCAAGGCCGAGAAGCGACTGTTTGCGTACATCCACAAGATTGCGACCGGTGAATCCATGTTGGAGGATGAACCGGTCGAAGATGTAAACGTGATCGACGGTGACTCCTACCCCACCCCCGAGCCACCCGACCAAGAGCCGAACCGACCCACGGCCGAGGATGCCACGGACGGCGCCCCGCCGCTGGAGGACTGGCAAGAGCGGATCGTCGATGCCTTCGCCAAGTGTAAGACGACCGCAGCCGAATCGAAGTTGTACCAGAAATACCTTGACATGGCCGACCCATCCATCATGGACTGGGTGGACAGTTGCTACGAGGCGACCGTCAAGCGGCTGTCTGAACCGAAGCCGAAGCAGGGGCAGTTGATCGACTAACCGACCCGCGGTCGAAACGAGCGAGCCTGCCGGCCGGCAACGACTCCGAATAAAGAAATAGACCGGCACTTTACTGAAACACACAAGCCGATAGTAGGCGACGTGTTTTAGCCCGCCGTTTTAGGCACGCAAGCCGCGGCGGGCAATTTACTCCAACCCGAAAGGAAACCATGAGCATAGAACTAGCACTATCCAACACGTTGCTACCGGCAATCGACTGTTCACGCGGTCCGTGCGACGACATTCAGGACGACCCCGACGACGAAGACGATCTTTGGTTTGACGAGTGGTTTCGTGACCAAGAGGATTGATTCTGTGGCAAAAGGACTATCACCGACGCAGCGAACCTTACGCGAACTCCGCAATCAGGGCCGCGTTTGCGGAATTGTCGAGCGGTTCAACAGTTTCGTTGGCCCGCAAGGCATCCGCCAGGACTTCCTCGGGTTCATCGACATCATCAGTCTCGACCCGGAACGCGGATTCGTTGCTGTGCAGTGCTGCGCCGGAAGCGGACACGCAAAGCACCGGAAGAAAATCGTCGAGGACTGCGCCGACAACGCAGCGGCCTGGCTCGAAACCGGGGGCGTGATCGAGTTGTGGAGTTGGGCGAAACGGAAGCTAAAGCGCGGCGGCAAGGCGATGCGATGGATGCCGCGAGTTGAGGTGATTACGGCAGCGGATATTGCCGGCTGACGGGACTGGAGGTGGGGACTATGGCTGTGTCATTGTTGTTTGATAAATGGGACGGCATTGCCCGCAGCGCAGAGTTATCCGAGTGCGGACGCTACCGCTGGTGGTTATCACGCGCGCTTCCCGGTGATGGGCAGGGCGTCGTGTGTTTCGTAATGCTGAATCCATCGACGGCGGACGGCAAACTGGACGATCCTACTATTCGCCGGTGCATCGGGTTTGCGCGTGCATGGGGATTCGGTCGCTTGTCGGTGCGTAATTTGTTTGCCTTACGCGCGACCGATCCATCTGAATTAGCAACGGCAAATGATCCGACGGGTGGCGAGCGTGGCGACAACGAATTGATGGCGGCGCGAACTGCGGATTTGGTTGTTTGCGCGTGGGGTGCTCACCGCTTTGCTAGGCAGCGAGCGATTCAGGCGATTGGCATGTGGGGGAAAACGCCGCTTAGTTGCCTTGGCACGACCAAACACGGATATCCGAGGCATCCGTTGTTCGTGCGGGCGAACAAAGAATTGGAGCCCTACCGACCTTGACACCCCCGACTGACGGGGCTGGAGGTGATGACGATGAAGATGACCTTCCAGCATACGACACGCCTTGACGGTCAGCCGTGCGATGATTGCGGCGAAACCATTGTTGAGGTCGGCTACTGGAACTGGCGGCCACACGCGATCGTAAGGCGGCTATGTGAAGACTGCTACGCGAAGCGCTGCGACCGGTCCTCGTCACTGCCAACCAACCTTGACACCCCCGACTGAAC
>Ga0180437_10006334_pt1 | contig 15810 bp, 18 predicted proteins | sample SS_ome_4_FD_132410 | JGI IMG/M metagenome (GOLD analysis project Ga0180437, IMG submission 132410) | Hypersaline lake sediment archaeal communities from the Salton Sea, California, USA - SS_3_D_1 metaG | ecosystem: Environmental > Aquatic > Non-marine Saline and Alkaline > Hypersaline >...
AATAAAATATTTCTGACGCGCCCAGCCTTTAATAAAATGGGATTTGATTTCGTTATTCATGTGGAAAATATGAGATTTTCAAATAACAAGGATAATCCAAGTCATAAAGACATATTTAATGATCTGAAAAAGAAAAAAAGCGCATCATTAGATAAATATCAAATTCTATATAATGCAATTAATGATGTATATAATTGTGTTGATCCTGATATTGTGTTAAAAAATATTGGTAATCTCACCTTTAATGTTGGATATGATGTTGAAATGATACTGAAAGTTATTAAATGGTTTTTTATTGAACAAGATATAAGATATTGGAATTATAGTGGAAGGCATATGTTTAAAGAAGGTGTAGATAAAATATAATTAACATATTTTTTTAAAAACTAAGAAATAAGTGTGCATAATAACAGAGCAAGGTCGATTTTTCACTTGGAAAGCTGTAGGCGATAATCTATGATGTATGAAGATAAAAAGATCTATCAAATCAAAATTTGATAATCTCTGTATCCAAGTATAATGATGTGGATAGAATTTTCTTTCCTTTGTTTGATATTGATCTGCACATTTAACAATTAATTTTCCGTCTTCCTTTAACCATTCGGGGAATTTCGTATTAGCGACATCCATGAACCAAAGTAGATCTTCATATGACTGAATGTAATCTCCATAATCTTTTCTTCGTGGATCTGTGGAACCTTTGTATCCAAAGAAATAAGGTGGATCATAGATAATCCCGTCGAATTTTAAGTCAAATTCGAGGTCTTTAACATCGGATATGATTTCTTGTCCATAATCTTTAACATCAGAAAAAATGATTTTTCCATATCTATCTAATTTTGATTTCCCATGTAAATCGGTCTTCACAAATTCGGTCCAAAGATATTTTTTACCACAGGTTGGATCTAGAATTTTTTTCTTTGTTGACGGAGGAATATGAAAAGTCAGTATCTCTTCGAAGTATTCACCTAATTGTTTTCCAGCATTATGTGAAATTGGATATCGTGCCATATCACTCCTCTCTTAACGCATTACCGCGGCATTCCTCAAGAACTTCTTTTGTCTCCTCAGGAAAATCCATCATCCTACTATCAATAATTGTTTTCAACATGAATTTTCGATATTCTCTTTCATTCAATTTTGGATAATAAATTCTAAAACGACCACCTTTCCCCGTTGTCTCTCGATATTGGAGTACACCTTGTTCCACCATTCGATCAAGGAAAAAAATTACAGAAGCTCTGGAAATAGATTTTCCCACTTCTGCTAATTTATTGTTCACATATTCCCATGTTGACCCTGAACCTTGGCCTTCCTCTCCAATATCCCAAATATGCCTTAATGCGATTTCTTCATACTCTTTGAGAGTCTTTCTGAGTTTCTTTTTTGACGGATCGAATTTAAAACGTTTCATAACCAACAATCCTTAATTTCTCCCCCTTTTAAAATAAGCGAAATAGTTCTGAAGAAAAAAATGGAAAGTCATTTGTCACTCACCGTCGCGCGCGCCTTTGAAACATTGATTATTGAACTAAATTCATGAGACTTTGCTGGTACATCTCGTACCAGTTCTGCAAATTTAGAAGCTTTCTCGGTTATCACGTATAGAGGTCGACGCTTTTGAACCTCTACTTTACAAAGATAACCATTATCTAACATCCATTGGAGGCTAGGAGCCATCTTGACTTCATTCTCTTTCTTGACCTCTTTCGAGATTTCGTTGAAAGCTTCGGTGTTGATCTTTGGTATTTGATATAATCCGACAAGCATCTGTTTCGCGAGATCCTCCTTCTTCACACTAGGCGATGAGGACGTTGTGGGGATTGACTTCGTTATCTCCTGTGTGTACCATTTTAAAGAGACCCAATTCTTTCCATCGAATATGAGTTCATCATCTTCGTCTATAGGTTCTCCCATTGGCAATCCTATTTCTTCTTCTTGACTTTCTTTTCCTTTGGACATTTTTATCCAATTATAAATATAATTACTTATAGTTAACTTTTATTACCGAACAAATCTTCTAATGAACTAACTGTAAAGACTTTACCGCAATCTGGACACGTTAGTTTTATAGATCCTGCTTTCTTCTTCAGATATTCAATTTTTCTTTGGCATTTGGGACAATATGTAATATTCCAGTCTTTTTTAGGAGGTTGATAATAATCATGTTTTCTGATAAGTTTTTCCGCCTCAATAAATCTCCTTGCAATATCTTCGTCCTTTTTTGATGAGTAATTATCATTCATAATATAAAATATAGGTTTAAAGTTATAACTTTAATTATTTAAAACATATTATTAATGTAGATCCCAGATCCATAATTCTTTTTATAGACAATCAATTAAAAATTAACTAGATATCATATATTAGTGGTCCATTAATTTGAGAAAGTCGAGAAAGTAGGAGAACGCCCCAAAAGCCATACTAGTTGGGATCCAGCTAATGGGGAAGTATTATCTCATACCTCGAATACTTTCTCAAATTTTTATTAGCAGCAATATATATAAAATTACGGAAAGTTACAAACACATTTGTCACACGTGCGCACATCATATTTCTGAATACAAAAATAATCATTCACAATATTAAAAAACAACCAGTTCCTTTTTTCTTTGCTTTTTGACATTTTCGCGCGCGCGAAAATTACTCTAGGCACAGCAACAATCATGAGTGCATGAGAGGAGCTAGAACAATTACATTACTTGCATGTACGAGATATACAATAAAAATTAGATATTAAGAAATTATATATTGATTCATGTACAATTCTTTCAAATAAATGCCATGAAGGTACATCTGGAATAAAAGTTATTTTTCTTCCCTTAAATTTTAAAGTATCAAGCTTTTCTACTCTTAATTTAAATGGAAATGGTAATGTTTCATATGGTTCCAGAGAGCCTTTTGGAGGACTTTTACCATGATGGTAAAATGAAGATCTCACCATATTATAAATATTATTCAATACATCATTAAGTTCTTTTTTAGATATTCTTTTACTAAAAAATGGATTATAAATAAAAAACCATTTTAACATATGTTCTATTTCTCTTTTTTCATCTTCATTTAAAATATATTTGTCTTCAAAATATAATTTTATTTTATATAAAATATCTTCATTAAACAAATCAGATAACATATCAATAATTTGGTTACCATGATTTTTATACATTTTTTTATAATGTCCTAAAAGTGATATTTTATAATTAAAGTCACTATATTTTTCTTCAGATAAATCTTCTTCCCATGCAATTGAATCAAAACTGTCATAAAAAGAACTAGATAAATTTTCTTCTATAAAATGAATAAATTTACGTTTAGACATAGGATCTGAACGTGTAATTTTCTTTATAATTTCATTTTTTAACGTTTCATTTACTGAATATTTTTTGAATATCTTTTCCCATCCCCGTTCGCTTGCATATTTAGTTAGATTAACATTTAGATCATTTTTTTTAACAAACTTACTACTAAAATTATCAATTGAAGATGTTAACAAAGAATATGATAAGCCTACATCTATTGGAAAAGTAAGAAGAGCTAAATGATACAATCTAAGGCTTCTTAAAATTCTATAAAAATCTTCTTCAGAAATTTCTTTTAATATTTTATAGAGAGTATTTAATTTTTCTATTCCTTCTTCAAATCTACTTGAAGATAGTTGTTTTGCTTTAAAAGTAGGCAAAGACAATCGTAAAAATAAATCCCAAATAGTAATTTTTCCATCTTCTAGTATCCCCCAATGCCTAGAACCAGCTAATCTTTTCCGAAATACAAATGAGAGAAGACAAGCTATAGATTCAGATAGATAGGGTTTTAAACCATCTTCAATAAAACCTTTTGAATCTACAGTAAGTATATGTACCTCTGCATCAGAGATTCTCTTTTTCACATAGTATGATATCCCAATTTTTTCATTATCATATTTCGTTTGAAAAGGTATTTCAGAATATAATATGCCATATACATTATCATGAACATAAAAATCTTCATTGCCAATAGAATCTGGTGGATTTAATAGTAGCCACAATGCATAAGCACATGACTCGAACCTGATAGTTTCTGCTTGAATCAGAGACATTTCAAGTTATTTACCAAAGTTATACTATAGAAAAATTGCGCACACCGCGAGGTAGGATAGTTGGATTTTTATTTAGGGTTGGCTTTCCTTGTAGAATTTTCTGGACCTTTCATTGGAGTAATTTTAGGATTTGTAATAAATAGATGTTGGGAATAGAAAAAATCTCAAGAAATAATTTTTGAATTTTCACCATTAATAATTGAAGAGTTTAAAAAAAATTATCAGATACAAATCTTATTAGAATCGAGGATAAAGAAAATTATTTTCCTTTTTTTCAAAGTACTCACATTGAACTATTTAAAAAAGATTTATGGAGATGGAGTGCAAAAAATAATGCTGACTTTCCTAAAATATTATACACAATAAGAGAAATTCAAAGATTTTTACCTCGAAAAGGTGATGAATTTGTAAAAGACAATTTATTTCACTTATATCATATGTTAGAACAATTATTGACATCACAACCTAAACTATTTAATATCGAAAAAAATTATCGTCCTGAACAATACTACTCGGAATTTTATCGCGGGCGCCCATAAGCTGTATTGTCGAGAAAACTTAAGGACATATACACTATTTCTTAATATCATTCCCTAAACAATTATATAGAATGAAAACTAACCATTATATAATGGGATTTAAAACATCACTAAATTTACTAATATTTTTATTATTAATAGTATCTTTATTAGTAAATGTATCTAATAATAGGGTATACTGTATATCCAATACAGGTTCTTCTGGAGACCTAGAAGACAGTATTCCAGTACGTATTGATGGTGAAATTGTGGGCTGGGACCCTGCCTATGTACCACCAATCACCGTGTTTGAGACCAGAGAATGGGACGCTGACCTCGATCTGAATAATGATGGAGACAAGGATGACATTGTTATCAGATACTATGACGGTGATGCGAAGGAATTAGTCAACACCGGAATCGAAGGATTAGACCCTGATGTGTGGGGAGCATATGCAGCCTGCCATGTTTCCGAAATCATGGTAGGAACTGACATGAATTCAGATGGAGACCTACTAGACAACTTCATAGCATACTACAATCTGATAGCCGAAATACCATATATAACAGACGTTGAAGGCAGTTCCGTTTCATTATTTGGGCTCACAAGTGTATTCGAAACCTATGAGAAATGGTTCGGCGCTGACCTCAATGGCGATAATGACACGGAAGACCACGTTATAAGATATTATAACTTTAAAACAGGAGTCACAACAAATACTGGTGAAGTTGGTACAAATCCTGACCTCAATCGATATGTAATGGCTTTTCAAACAAATGAAAAATGGATTAACGAAGATTTGAACGGTGATGGTGTAATCAAGGATTATTTTATCCGATATATTTCACGAGGAGAAATATCGACACTTGAAGAACCAGGGTATAATCCATCTGTAAGCCCGTACTTCATAGCATTTGAAGTCAATGAAGAGAGTGTGGGAGCTGATATTAATGGTGACGGTGACGTTAAGGATAACCTAATACGGTATTATTCTTACTATGAAAATGCCTATTGGACTGTAGGAGAAGGTCGTTGTCCTGAGATAAAACACATTAGCCATAGCAGATATTTAATTGAATATCTCGAAGGTCAATATAATATTCCGCATGAACATGCAACAAATCCCATTAATACGAAATCCATTTTGTTCACTTGTTCTGGGCGCTACATGTATTTAGGAGATTCATTCGTGATCTCAGGACAGTTGAAACCCCCAGTAAGTGGAGCTGAAATAAATCTTATTATAACAAAACCAGATGAAACAACAATAACAAAAACATTGTATACTGAAAATGATGGATCATTTAACACCTCTTGGACATTTAATGAATATGGAACTTGGTACATTGGCACTAGCAATGACCCACGTAGAATGAAATTTTTAATAGATAGAGATCCCTCTCTATTTGCACATATACAGATTGTTGTGTGGCAGCACGAAAAATCGCGACCGGGTGAAAATTACCACCATCGTCCTAGCGGTGTACGAGTTTATTCAACGAGTACACCTAAAGGACAACCTTCCTTGAGTGGAATATCCGGCCGTGATGGTAATATATTTTGGGATAATGTTGCCCCGGGAGATTATTCTTTCCAAGTAAATGAGACAGATTATGTTTCAAATAATGGTTCGGTAATTTCTACAGATATTATAAATGTTGAACTGGGTAAAAAATATACAATAATTAATATAGTATTAGAAAAGGGCGAGTTAGAAGATATGAGCACAAACATAGTTACTCAAGAATCAGAAATTCCTATTAAAACAGAACCTATAATAAAATCAGGAATTCCCATTAAATCTATCATAATTGATGTAATATTGGTTGTTAGTATTATCCTCATTGTGTTAATTATTCGTGTACGAAGGATTTTCTAAAAATTGATTTATGAGAATGCATACGCGCGCGAGACTTAAGCGAATGTACGCCTTTCATTTAAGCCACTCCCTCCATTGTTTTGAGAAATCTAAATCAAAATATGGCGAAATGAATAATTTTCCTTCTTTTTTATTTACAATACCAAGATGTTCTAATTGAGCCTTTAATTTATAGAATAGATACTCTGTTGTATTATACTCCACATAAAAATTATGTCTACTTTCATCAGATACATCAAATCCATCATTTATTGCTCTCTTTAAAATTTCTTCCACTAGAATTGTATGTTTTCCAAAGACTTCCACAAGTAATTTTGGGAATTCTACCATTTTAACACCTCATAATTCTGAAAAATTTTATGAAGGAAAATAAAAGGAATGAAACTCAGCAATTACATTTTAGAAAAAATAACAAAAATAAACTATCTTGGATTGTCAAAGTCCTATCAAACATTTCTAATTTTTTTAGTTCTGATTTTTTTAAGAACTATCTTTATGGTTTTCTCCGACTCCCTTCGTGTCGCTTGTGAGAATAATGTTTCTTTCAAGATCTTCGCCTTCTATGGAGCATTCTTTTAAAAGGAAGAGTAAGCATCAAATTTATTTTTAGGTGAATACATTTTTCGTTTTTAGCATTTTTAATTCGTTTTATGCACTAGTTTAAGAATCATTGGATTAAATCAAGAACTTCATTTTCTTTAAATAAATATTGAAGTTGTTCTTCTGAAGGTTGTTTTGGAGTAATAGATATCTTGATGAGTTTACCTCGTTTGTATAATTCTGCATAATTTTTAGCAAGCAGATCATCGTCAATCCACGAAACATCATTAGATCTTTGAAGGAAATGAATAACTTGTTCTTCGTCGATGTCTGCATATTGTATAAGTTGTTTTACTTTCTTAAGCTGGAGATATGTTGAAATTGATATGTAATATGAAGGTAAATAGAGAAGAAACATCTCTTTGAGATTTGTATCCCATGCTTTGATGAGTTCCAAAGGGAACATATCATCTAACGAAGGAGATAATTCGAGCCAGACCCTTCCCTGATGCTTGAGAGAATCTTCTACTCCTTTATGCAATTCAACAACTCCCATTTTTTCCATTGATTTGTTAAGCAACTGAGATAGAGTAATCGCTGTAACTCCCGTCTTACGTTGAATTTCGTTGAGGTATGCTTCCTCATATGGTTTGGAAATTGTATAGAGATACAATACCACACGGACTGCACGAATTTTTTCTGCTAGTTTTACTGCTAAAACCGATGGTGTCAGTATACTGTCTAAAATGGTATCTAATGACAAATCTTGCATAATATTGGTAGAATTTTTAATACTATTGACATAATATCGGAATAAATCGAGGTCAATATGCCTCATTCGGAAGTAGGTTCTTTCGTCTTGCTCATTCATATTTTCATACACTCCAAATAACATTCATATCAAAAATTATGAATAGAAAAAGGAAATAAAGTAAATGACAATAAATTTTAGTTACATGAATCAAAAGTATATCCTTTATTGATTTATTTATGTGCTCAAAGTTACTATACGTTGAAAGTGAAAATTTAATTATGGAAAAAATACAAATAAATATAGACATGAAAATAAATTTTATTAAATAAGATATATTTAATTTAAATATACATGCGCGCAAAGAACAGATGCCCGTACAAATTGCCGTAAAATCAACCATATCATTCATTTATTAAAAAATACCTCCTTATTAGGTAAGACAACTTAGGTATAATAAGTGATAGTAGAAAAGAAAAAATTTGTAGTCCAATATTTTTATGTTAGTAATGTATGGAATAACATTGTTTGTGGTTTTAAAATATGTAAGGTATGTAATCTTTTTTACTATTATAGGACATATTTTTATAAATAATAATGTAAAATATAACCAAAAGGCTACATAGGTTACATATGAGAAATAGTTGTACAAGGTTACATAGGTTACATATAACAATGTTAAACTAAACCCTTCTTCTCAGCTGGTTTGATACCTTTCCAACTATATTTTTGTCTTCCCTCAATCGATGGATAAGAACTTGTTATTTTTTCATAATATTTTGTGATTGTTTTACTCACTCTATCTTTTGTCCATAAAGGTAGCCTTGCCATTATACAATATTCATGTAAATCTTTAATAAAATCTTCTTTTGGATAATACCCTTCTGTATCATATGCAACCCAACTCGATTGAAGGAAAGTATATAATGGATCACTTAATCTTTTCCATAAGTTTCTTCTGTTTTCAATTGGTGATATATCTGTAAATTTGTTGTTATTTAATATCCTTAATAAACCTTTTAACGTCCAATTTAAGAAACCAGATAATTCAGGAGTTAATTTATCTAAGATATTAGGATCGGTTCTTTTATCATTTCCTTTAAATTGTTCGAAGAATTGAATAATTATCCATCTCCTATGGAAAGCATCGCTATCATCATAACAATAAGGGATTGTATTACAACTCCAGAGATGTTTGCAATAACTATTAAAATAGAATGGGTGTTGGTGTTTCCTTTCACCCATTACTCTATCTCCACCAGTTACACGTTTAAATTTACCTGTATTTGTTAAGTCTTTAGCTTCTATGTCTGCATCTAAATTTGCCATCTTGTTATATAATTCTGCTACATACCATGAACCATGACACAAATCATAAACGCTTATTGAAGTAATGTTTTCTTCACCAAGAAATATCTGTACATAATTTATGAAAGTACTTTTACCGTTATAACCATCACCTAATAACATCATGACATAATCAAATGGAAAAGTTCTGTATAACATATATCCTATATATTCTTGAATCCATGTCTTCGCTGTTTGATTTCCTGAAAGAATTTGGTCTAAAAATAAATTAACATTTAGACACATATCTTCTGGTTTATAGTCAACTGGAATTCTGTTTACTACATAAAATTTTGGGTCGTTGTTGATAAATATGATGTCAAAGTCTTGTTTTGTTTTTATTATTTCTAATATTCCGTTCTTTACAGGAATATATTTCGGGTCTAATTTAAAATCATTTCTATTAATTGCTGATTTCATTTTAATGTCAAAAATAACTTCTTGTACATATCTTGATTTACCCATTTCTTCTAATATTTTTGTAGTTTCTTCCTTTAATAATGATTCACCATCTGCACGATATCTTTCTTGATTAATATCATAGAGAAATATTTCTCCATGTCCATTTCTATCACGCATTGTCTTAATATGATGTATTGTCCTTAAATATGCAGATACCAATATAGTTTTTAATTTACCATTATTATAAAAAATGTTTTTTCCATCTTCTTCATACCAATGTCTAACAGCCTCAGGACCAGAATTTAGAAAATCTTCCTCTTTTAAGCCCTCTTTGCTTTTTTCCCTGTGAAGATTAAATGGGTCATTAAATTCTAGAAATAATTCGTCTTTTATTGAAGGAGGTGTCATTAAAATCCCTCCTCCTTAATGTCGTAGTAACTAATATAGACATGATAATCGCCATCTATGCCTTTTTTGATTTTAGATATGCGTTGTATCTTTAGAATTGATATAAGCTTAGCTTGAAGTCTAGCAAGTCTTGCTAAATCTTCGTCTTGAATTTTAATATACCGAGGTTCTTCTCTATGCTTTGACATATAAAATCGTACTCTTCATACTATTTTCCTTCTATTCTTCGTACAAATAACAGTGAATCTCTTAAAATTGAAGTCAAGAATGAATATGAAAATAGATTAAAAATATCTATCTTATTCTTCTATTGTTTTCTTAGACACCTCCATTCCAAAAAAAGAATCAGAAGGTTGTGGAGGTGCATCTTGAGGCATAGGTGCTGAAACTCGGTTTCCTGCCATTCTTTCATGTTCTGCTTCAAGAGCCAGTTGTTCTTGTCTTCGATTTTCCTCAAGCTCCATTTGCCTTTGACGTTTAAATTCCTCAAATCGAGGATCTGCACTAATGCCAGCAGAGTCTCCTAACACAGATTTTCCTATCTTTTTCTGTGACATTATATTATCTCCTTAACTAATATTTCAGCCAAAACTTTATACAAATTAACTTTATTATAATAAAGATTCTTTTGATTGAGTAGATTTATTATCTTTTCAACCACAAAGTTTAATGAATGTAATTTTATGTTAGAAATAATTTGTTTAATTGGTATCTTAATTGTGTGAGAGTTAATAAAAAGTATATAGCCTTCTGCAGTTTCAATATGGACTTCTTCTGGTTTTGAAAGACCTACAACATCAGCATAATCTAACCAATTCTCAAAAAGGGTTCTAGCTACTCGGGAACGATAACCAGCAGGTATTAACTCGTATTTTTCATTCGAAGATTCATCTAAATTGATACTTCTAACAAAATTCGGCAATTTCATCACTTATTAATTTTTATGAACTTTTCTTAACGTCATATATTTATATCTTTTTCTGATATTTAACTTTATGTCAAATACGTATTATACTGTTAAATGTCTAGTTGTCTCTTTCACCATAATTTATCTCATCATTTAATGCGTCTTAACATTTAATATGAATTCTAATCATTTGTTTGTTATATCAAAGGGGTATGCATATTCTGACACTCCAATCTGACGTTCGAGTTTAGCAACACTAGAAAACATCCTAGGAATATGTGTGCTCAAGAGTATTAGATCTAATACTGTTGTTTTGTCCATTGCTTTAACCTGTGGAATGGTGTATGATAGTGGTTTATGGCCATTGGTGGTTTTTGCTTCAAGATTAATGTTGATTAATGCTGTTGCGTACGCCCATGCTTGTTTAAATTTATGGAGATTAAGGATACTATAACAACTATTAATTTGACAACAATTTCTAAGCTCAAATCGCCTGAAATAACGTAAAAGGATAAGAAAATCTTTGATATGATTCTAAAACCGTCAAAGGTGCTATGATATTTAGAAAAAATGGCAAATGTATTTGGCGTGGAATTGCTTACCAATTATTCATTCCAGATATGTTTTTTATACAATTTTTCGTATTCCTTTAAATTATATACTAATAATTTGTCAAAGAAAGGAGAACTTCCTCCATAAGGCTTCGCATATGCTGCTAATCTAGTCAAACTCGAAGCGTCTGTTGAATCTATATATCTTTTGACTATTTTTAAAAAATTTATATCAAATACTCCTAATAGATGTAAATAATTTTCCGAGCCAATTATTTCTCTTATTGCTCTAAAATATCTTACAGCTTTCTCTTTGTCAATTGTAGTTCTTCCTTTTGTTGGTAGAGAGCCAAATGCAAACATATCATATCCTAAATTAACTAAATAATCACATGTATTTTGAAGGCTTGATAGGTTATACGATTGAATCACCGCCATAACGTCAACCTCCCAACCATATTCCTCTTGAAATTTTTCCTTTATGTTTATAGCTATTTTTGCATTTTCATTAGAAATTCTTACAGCTTCTCTCATCTCACATAAGGTTGGTTTCTTACCTGTTATTTCTTCTATTCTTTTTGGTGGTTCATCAAATGTAAATATGATATCAGGAAAAGCTAAGAATTGATTTTTCATACATTCATATTGGTTTTTTGGTCTTCCTTTTTTTAAATATCCTCCACTTTCTATCATAATCAATTGTTTATTTCTATCTAAAGTTATTTTTTTAGGAATTGGTGTTTTATTATAGCCAATAAGAATATCTTTTGACCAAGCATATTGAGGAGAATTATTACCTACTACATTAAACCACATAGGTTTCTTCCTCTTTTTTATTTTTTCTCTAGTTCTTCTTTCCATTTCTCTATCCCCTTCCATGTACAATCTATAATAAAACCTTCAACCGATGCAGGTAGTTTAAAATTTAATTTTAACAGTTTACTATATAATTTTCGTGCCATATTATAACCCTTATATTCTAATTCTATAGTGTATTTTCCTTTTCTATTTACAACTTTCATATTTTTTTTAAATATTTTTTCTTCATTATTTTCCTCATACAATAAATTTTCTCTTATAAAAGTCCATGATATATCTTCGTCATTATAAAGATTATACTCCCGTACAAATAACTCAATGTCTGGATAGATTTCAGCAAATTTAATAGACTGCCGTATATATCCTGTTGACTTTCCTAACATTTTTGATAATTCTGAAATAAAGCGACCATTGCCTTTACTATGTTTTTTATAATCATCGTGATTTACGATAAAAATTCCAAATTCTGAATGACCCAAAACAGTTTGAACACGTTTATCATCAATCCTAGCTATGATTTTTAAACAACCGTCAATCAGTTCTTGACTGATCTGAATTTTTTCTTCTTTTTCGGACTCCATTTGAATCCCTCAGGGAGAAAATTTGATTATCGGCTTCTCCCGTCTGATTTATAATCTCTGGCGTTCTGGTAATAATCTTTCGAAAAATGTTAAACGTAATTATAAGCATTTAAGATGATTTTTCTTTAATCTTAAGGAGATTTCTTATCATCTCGAAAGGATTTCTTATTACTTTAAAAAAACATGTTTATTCTTGTTTATGCACACAATTATTAACATGAATAAATCAATTTTGAATTCTTAAAGTCTTCTTCATTCCTTTTAGATACAACTGCACATCTTCATTAGCTCCGAGAGCTTCGATGTCCTTTGACCATTGTTTAACCATAGACTTCTGTAATTGAATCATTTCTTTAAATTGATCTGAGAATACCTCTATTTCTTTTTTTAAAATAACAATTTCTTTATTTAATTTTTTATTATCTAACTCTAAATCGATTATTTTATTTACAGCTTTTTGCGTTTTTTCATTGAGTAAAGCTATTTCTTCACTTTCTATACTTCCAAAAACTGTAAGCAAAACTTCGACTTTTCGATAATGAATCTCTAAATTCTGCCAAGGCATGTTACGATATGCTTCGGAAATTTCTTTTTTATGTCCCATAAAGATGTGACGTATATTATCATCTATTCCAGCTTGATAACAAGCCGTTGAGAAAATTGAACGTAATCTCTTAGGACGATATGGATTTTGAGAGTTATCTGAAATCTTTATTCCCATTTTCACAGTTGCTTGTTTAAAATTAGCAGCTATATGAGATGGTCGAACTCTCCTGCCTGTCGTCGTAATAAAGATTTTCTCATATGATTCCGAATTTTTACGTTCTGTCGTAATATACCTTCGAAGTAAATTTGTAGCTTCTTCAGAAAAGAAAGTTCTAAAAGGATAAACTGTTTTTCCTCTATTCCCTTCCCAGAATAACCTTTTACGCCTTTCTTGAGATTGTATAAATTCTATGTTTAACTCAAGTAAATCACCAATATCTTGTGAAGTAGAAACAAGGCTCAAAGCGATGACTTGATCCCTGAAACTTAAATGCGATAAAAAGACCCTAAACTCATCCCAATTAGGTATAATTTCATCATTCCCATTTGGAAGAAATACCGCATATTTTTGATCATTTTTTCTAGTCTTTGATACAAACGATTTTCTTCGTTCCCTAGGAAGCCAGATTCGGTTATGAGTATAGAACCCTCGAATTATACCAAATGCCTTATGATTGGCTGTTACTTCTTGCGAATATCTTTCTCGTGGACCAAGAACTCGTTTCGAATATCCTCGAATTTCCTTACCCTGGAGCCAATCTTCGAAGGAATAAAGAGTATCCAGAATATGAAATGGGCCTTCTTTTTCATCCTCTTCAATTATTTTGTTAGCTTGAGATATGATTTCATCGGGCGTAATTAACCCTTCAACATTGTCTTTAGAGTTCATAAATTGGAGGAATTGCTTCATCGCAGCGTCATAGCCAGATTTCATATTCTGTGAAAGTTCTTCTTTCTTGCTTCGTTTACTAACTGCTTTAATCCAGAATTGATAAGTTGTGTAATCTTCGAAATTTGGACTTGAAATAATCTTCGTCATCGTCTCCGGTATTATAATTCTCGGAAGTCATCTATAACTTTTATTATTTTTTTCCATCTTTACCATGCTTTAGAACGATGGGAGAAAAACCTTGAACGTCCGTTCTAAACCCTAGAACGGAGGTCCAAAGGGGCGTAGATCCCCTGAAAAATGGGGAAACGCGTCCTATCCCTGCCTGTTCTTCTCCCTCTCCTCCTCCCACTGCCCGAAGTCCTTGGGGGGCTGGATTATATCCTCCTCCGGCTTCCTCTGGAGCCGGGCGGCTCCCGCGGGGCAGCCGGTGACGCAGAGGCCGCAGCCGATGCACTTGTCACGGTCGACGACGGCCAATCCGTCCTCCAGCCTGACGGCCCTCACCTGGCACCTGTCGACGCAGACCCCGCATCCGATGCAGGCGTCCGCGTCCACCTCGCCGTAGTAGTTGGCGGCGGCCACGGAGTTCTCGATGCCGTGCTCGTTGATGCCCCTGAGTATCCCGCAGCAGCAGCCGCAGCAGTTGCAGACGTAGCTGAGGCCCTCCATGACGTTGCTGACGGTGTGGACGAGGCCGAGCTCCTCCGCCCTGTCGAGGAGGGCGAGGGCCTCCTCCTGGGTTATGTCCCCGGGGCGGGGGCTGCGCTCGTACCCCGTGAAGCTGAGGCAGAGGTCCAGGGGGAAGTCGCACCTGCGGCCCAGCTGCTCCTGCTGAGCCCTGCAGATGCAGTCCCTGACACTGAAGGTCTTCATGGAGAGGATCAGCGCCCTCACGTCCTCGTAGGGCATGATCCACTCGGTCTTCACCGTCCCCTGGGCGGGGAGCACCCGGTGGATCGCGGGCTGGGGCCTCATGATCCCCTCGACACCGCCCTGGGCGAAGTACTCCTCGACGAGGTGGGCGAACTCGTGGTCCATCTTATGGAGGCTCGCCTCGTAGCTCCCGACGACGAAGGGGGCGAGCCTGTAGAGCCTCTCCTCCCCCCTCCTGACCTGCCAGAGGAGGCCCTTCCTCGCCATGGCCCTGAGGCTCTCGGCGGCCTCAGCCGGGGTCATCCCGATTCTGGGGGCTATGGCCTCCACCGTCTCCGCCTCCCTGGTGAGGACGCTGGCTATGCGGGCCTCCTCCTCGGTGTAGATCTTCTTGAGCACGAGGATCTCGATCTTAGAGGGAGTCCTCGGGAACCTGTTGGGCAGCCTGTCAAGCGCCTCGGCTAGCCGCTCGTAGTACTCGTCCAACGTGTAGAACCTCCGAATACCTCTGAATCCCGCATGATTTAGATTTAACCCCTTATACTAGCCGGTTTGTGAATCTTTATCTTAAGCCGTACTCAAAGCTATCCCGTCGGAGCTGATTCTGTTGAGCGAGAGGATAGAGAAGATGGAGCAGATGGCCCAGATGGAGGAGAGTTACGCCGTGGGCTACGACAGGGACGTCACCGGCCTCGGGAACGTCGCCATCGCGGAGCT
>Ga0180437_10006335_pt1 | contig 15810 bp, 12 predicted proteins | sample SS_ome_4_FD_132410 | JGI IMG/M metagenome (GOLD analysis project Ga0180437, IMG submission 132410) | Hypersaline lake sediment archaeal communities from the Salton Sea, California, USA - SS_3_D_1 metaG | ecosystem: Environmental > Aquatic > Non-marine Saline and Alkaline > Hypersaline >...
ACCTCGACACAAAGAGTTGACAATAACAGAAGGCAAGATAGGTTTCAGCTGGCTGCCTCGATCACGCGACACTGAGTAAACTCCAACGCCAGCCAGGCTCGCAGTGCCCTGCGTACCTTATTGTGATCCTCGACGATTAGAATTGTCGTCGGCATACAGTAATTCCTACAAGTGCTCCAGAGCCAGCGACGTATCTTCTCAATATTGTGGGGCAGACTTTCCAGTCTGCCGTTGGGACAGGCTAGAAAGCCTGCCCCACATATGATCTCCCCAATTTATTGAGAAGGTACCCAGCGACCACCTCTTGCACGTCCTCAAAAATTCAGCACCTGGCGCTCCGCTCCCGGAGCGCCAGGTGCTCTCAAATAGAGTATACGGTAATGTTATCTGTAGTTCCAGTTCAGGTTATAGTCCCGACTCGCTTGGTTCCTCCGTCAGCCGCCGACCACCCACTTTGCTTTCTTCGAGAATTAAGCCGGGACTCCACGGTGTGCCTAAAGCTGGCAGCACATAACGATCCAGACCCCACCAGCCCGCAGTCTTCCAGGCCAGAACCAAAAAGAAGGCAATCGCCAGCAGGATAGGATTGCTGCTGACCGTACCAGCCAGTAGATAGTTCACGTTCATGAAGCTGCCGAAGAAGGCGGCAATGCCGGTGAAGATACCCAAGATCAAGGCGATACCAACTAGCAACTCGCCCCAGGTCACCAAATGGCTCCAGAAGGCAGCATTGGGCAACACCAGGCTCTCCAGGAACCAGGCGTACCAAGCCTGAACGTCTGGGTGTGCGCCTCCCGTTTTCTCCAGAGCGCCACTGACAAACCCGGTGACAGCTGCGCCAGCTTTTTCTCCCGTCCAGACGGGATTACCCAACTTGACCCAGCCCGCATGCAACCACTCCCATCCAATGTAGAGGCGCAAGATCAGCCAGATCCAAGCCCAACGTACCTCGCCAAACAGGGCTTGTGCAACTGGCGGATCTTCAAGACGTTGAATCTTACTTCTTTGCACCTCTGTACTGTCTACCAAATCCATATTCATCTCCTTGTTTTGCATGAGTTTAAGTCGAAAAGTGACAGTCACCTGAAAACTCTGAACTCAGGTTGCCAACGCTCAGTTTACTGTACATTGCCCCATTTGTCTGTAAGGAGATTATGACATTTGATGTAAGGGAACTTTGACAAATCCTGCCCCCTGCTCAGGGGGCGCAAGAACCCAGCAGCGCAGTGTCCTGGGCACTGCCTTGAGCCTACCTAAGAGTTTGTCAAAGAAAGGCTCGCCGGAGTCTATTGTCTACAGGAGCGAGTATGGTGCTTGGAGCGGAGATCCGCTTATTCCAGGGGGGTGAGTCCGTGCTGGATGGCGAACTTGACGAGACCGGGGAGATCGCTGATACCCAACTTATGCATCAGGCGAGTGCGATAAGTCTCGACAGTCTTGACGGAGAGAGAGAGGGTGTTGGCGATCTCTGCGCTCGATTTGCCCTCGACGACGAGCTGCAGGACTTCCCGTTCGCGTGGGCTGAGGCGCGCCAGCGGGCTGTTTGCTTCGGCGGCTTGGCGCTGGCGCACGTAGTCGTCGACCAGCCTATCCGAGATTTTTTGGCTCTGGTAGCGGTGACCAGCGTGAACGGCGCGAACTGCGTTGACTACTTCGATGCCAGCCGATTCTTTCAGCAGGTAGCCGCGTGCCCCGGCTTGCAGGGCTTGAAAGATATGTTCGGTTGTGGAGTGCATGGAGAGGATGATAATCTGGGTGGAGGGACAAACTTCGCCAATTTCCCGGGATGCCTCGATGCCGTTCAACTCGGGCATAGCTATGTCCACGATCACAACGTCAGGACGGAGTTGAGTCACCTGGCGCACCGTCTCGCGCCCGTTGGCTGCATCACCGATCACTCTGATATCAGGTTGTGCCTCTAGCAGCACCCGCAGCCCGTCACGGACCACGGCGTGGTCGTCGGCCAGGAACACAGTGATACTCATGGCTTGTGTCCTCCAGAACGACTCACCTCCACGATGACCTGCGTGCCCTGCCCGGGGGCAGACTTAATCCAACAGTGGCCGCCTATAGCCTCGGCGCGCTCGGTCATAGTGAGCAGCCCCCAACCACGACCTCCTTCAGGCTCAGATAGGTGTGCCGGGTCGAAGCCGATGCCATCGTCGGCAACGACCAGGCGCAAAGTTCCACCCTCTACCTCCACTGTCACGGTTACGTGAGCAGCCTGCGCGTGCTTGGCTACGTTGGTCAGTGCCTCCTGTGTGATGCGGAATAAGGCATTCTCAACGCGCGCGGTTAACCGTGGGATAGGTTCCTCGCCTTGTACGGCAACGGCGATGTCTGTCCGCCCTGCGAACTGTTCCCCATACCAGTGCAGCGCGGCCACCATCCCATAGTCGTCCAGCACCGGCGGCCGCAGGTCGGCCATCACGTCGCGAATGCGTTGTGTCGTCTGCTCCACCAGCGACAGCGAATCATCCAGACGGGAATGCACTGAGGCCCCCGCCGCCTCAGGCATCTGGGTCCGAATGATGTTTAGATTGATTCCAAGAGCGGTCAGGTTCTGTCCCACCTGGTCGTGGAGTTCCCGCGCCAGCCGCTGCCGCTCGGCTTCCGCCACCTCGGCCAGTTGAGCGCTCAGGGCGCGCAGTCGTTCGGCATACTGCTGCAACGCCTCCTGCGCACGAACTCGTTCGGTGATGTCGCGCATAGACTCGATGATTCCCTGAAATGTGCCGTTGGCCCCCCATAACGGCGCGGCAATCACCTCAACAAAACGTCGCTCGCCGTTTGCGCGGAAGTGTTCGTGCACTACTGTGACTGGCTGACCCGATTCGCGTACCTCTTCCAGTGGGCAAGGGTGCCCTATTCCTTCGCAAGGCGCCTCACACTGATGGGAAATCTGATAGCAAAACAAAGGTGCCAATGTTCCGCTGCCTCCGGACGAAAACTCACGCGCAGCTCGATTCATCAACTTTATGCGGTAATCTTCTCCGATCACCATAATCGGCTCGGGTACGCCATCAATGATCGATTGTTGAAACGCGTGTCTTGCTTCCAATTTATCCTCCGCCGGACCCGCCCAGTGATGTCTAAGGTAATCTCAACAGATATACTCTTCGAGCGGCTGGGTTTGCCGGTCAAAATCTACGCCTCAAAAAAGGGCGTCAGAGTCGAGGCTTTTCCGCCCATCCATTCCAAGTTCCGCCAGCAGCTCTTGGTAGGTCACCGGCTCGTCCTCAAAGATATACGTGGCTGGCGTAACGACCACGCCACTACCACCGATGGCCCGCAACTGCCCCACCGCCTGCACCAGCCGTTGCTTGCGAACGATGATGCTGATGGCGTACCACTTGCCGGCATCAGCAGAGTCGCGCATGTAAACAGGGGCAATGGTGGGACCCTGCAGGCCACTTAGTTCGGATTGAGATAGAACCCTTTGCGCCACCGCTTCCGGCGATTCGCCTTGGATATTGGCGATTATGGCGTGGAAGCCGGTGGCCCTCAGATGTGCCTCGATAAATTCCAGCAACTGCTTGGCAACCATCAGCACCTCAGACCGGTTCTTAAGCGCATGGCGGTTGCCAATAAGACACGCTTCGGAGGTCAGCAGGGTTCCCCCTTCAATTTGCTTCAGGCGGTTTTCACGCAGGGTGATACCGGTAGCGGTCAGGTCGGCAATCAGATCAACGAACCCCATATGGGGCCCGGCTTCCAGTGCCCCCTCGGACCGGATGAGTTGATATGACTCTATGCCCCATTCGGCCAAAGATCGTATAACCAACCGCTCGTACTTGGTGCCAATCCGCAGCGGGCGACCTTCGCCAGCTTGTTTGCGGGCAAGAGCTGCCAAGTCCTCAACGGAGGCTATATCGTCCCATCTGTCTGGGACAGCTAGCACCAACTGGCACCCGCCGAACCCCAGCGTATCGTGCAACACGACGATCTCGTCACCCTCGCCACGATACTCAGCCACACTATCAAAGCCGGTGATACCTAAACTTACGTCGCCATACCGAACTTTGCGCACGATGTCAGTCGATCTTTGAAACCAAATCTCCAACTCAGGGATGGCCGGGATTACAGCAACGTACTGCCGCGCGTTGAACTTAGAGACATGGAGTCCGCAGTCGTCCAAGAATGTCAACGTTTCTGACTCCATACGGCCTTTGCTGGCCAGTGCCAGTCGGATTTTGCGTCGGTCGGATTCCTTGATTGCATTCATAGGCGATCACACTTTATCCAGTATGCTGGTAACACACTCCATCAAGTTAACTTCACGGGCGACTTTAAGCTCCCATGAGTCACGATATGACACAACAAAAGAGGTGATGAAACACTGACGCGATTGTACCACCGTATGATGGAGGCTGTCAACGCAACGAACAATGGTTTTCCAGTATGAAAAAGAGTCAAAATTGGGGCTTGAATCTTACGTCAATCTCTGGTATACTAAGATAGTGGCAGCGAGTGATAATTTGTCTACGAGCAGCAGGAGGCTACAATGAGCACCACTACCCCCCAACTGATGCGGTTCTTGCAGCAAGAGAACACGCGTCTGCAAGAAGAGAACAAGGCCTTGAAAGAGGAGAATCGAGCGCTCCACCGTTACATGGATGCACTGGAGGATCTTTACTGGGCTGCCCAGCAGATCATGTCGGAAGAAAACTTGCTCAGTCTGCTCGATCAGATTCTCTATAATGCAATGGTTGTTCTCAGATCAGAGGATGGCTCTTTGTTGCTCCTGGACGAAGACACAGACGAATTGGTCTTTGCCGTAGTTCATGGGGACATCCGTGGAGAGTTGCGTGGATATCGGATTGGCGGTGATATTGGCATTGCTGGCTGGGTTGCTACCGAGGGTGAACCGCTTATCGTCAACAATCCTCGCAACGATTGGCGCTTTTCGCCGCAAATCGACGAAGCGTTTGGCTTTGTTACTCGTTCAATTTTGTGCGTACCAATGATCACGAGAGGTAAGCTCGTGGGAGTGATTGAGTTACTCAACAAATATGACGGAAATAAGTTTATCGAGACCGATGCAACGCTGCTCTCGATTCTGGCCCACGTAGCTGCAACAGCTCTTGAAGACATGCGAGCGCGGCTCGAAGCTGAAGAAACTTAGCAGGGGATCGAAACAAGACAACGTAATGGAGTTTTACGCGAAGAGCGACTTAGTGTGGATAGGAACCTCTTCCCTAGCCATCCTTCTCTCCCCATTGGCGTGCCTATATCCAAAGGAAACGCCACTCAAGTTGTATTCTCTCTCTAGCCTATGGTATAATTAACAAAGTTGATTGGGTTAGTCGCCTGCTGAGTTTGATTTGATCCCGCCTGGCAGAGTGTGAAGGTCACACCAGGCTAAATGAACTTGGTTCACAGACAATTCAAGTCTACAGGAATTGGTGATTAACCATCGAAATTGATCCGATAGACCACCTTTTGGGTACGCAACAGGAGCAGATCAATGGTCGGCAAATATCGCAGTCGAGGAGACAAGCCAAGACGCCAATATTCCGAAACCGGTCTCTTCTTGACAATGACGGATAGCCGTTGGGTCTTACCTCATCGCGGGCAGATTTGGCGTCCTCCAACCGATGTGTATGAGACCGATGATAGCATCGTGGTCAAGGTCGAAGTGGCCGGCATGGCCGAAGATGACTTCGCAATTACCTTTTCCGACCGGGAGTTGATCATCGCTGGGATACGGCGGGATCCAGCGGCAAAGCTTGGGTATCACCAGATGGAGATACCCTACGGCGAATTTCGCACCGATGTTTACATAGCTGAGTCAGTTGATGTAGATGGCATCGAAGCATCTTACGAGGGTGGCTTCCTGCTGGTGAACCTTCCCAAGCCAGGCATCCATCGCATTGACATCGACCACGAATGACAACCAAATTTGAATACAAACAATCTTGCAAGGAGGCCCTCAAATGCCTAATGTGGAAGTGAGCGACCTCGAAGAACAAGTAATCACAAGTGAAGAGAAAGACTCATCGTCATCTCCAGAGATACCGGCAGAACTTCCGGTTCTTCCATTGCGGGGAGTAGTCGTTTATCCCTTGATGGTACTTCCCCTCACCGTAGGCCAGGCTCGATCCGTGCGGCTGGTTGACGAAGTGGCTGTAGGTGACCGGCTGGTGGGCTTGGTCGCGTCCAAGGATCCAGAGCTTGACGAGCCGGCGCCCGATGAGGTATATCCAATAGGCACGGCGGCTCTAATTCATCGGCTCATCAAATCACCGGACGGCACCATACGCATCATTGTGCAAGGTGTGGAACGCATTCATATTGACGAATGGACAGGTGAGGAGCCATACCTCAAGGCCAAAGTATCTTCAATTCCTGATATTCTGCCTGATGAGGGGAACGTTGAGGCTGAGGCGCTGATGCGCAACGTGGTGGATCTGTTTGGTCGTCTGGTGGCACTGGTACCACACTTGCCTGACGAACTGATGATGGCGGCTGCAAGCACCGACGATCCCCGCCAATTGGTGTACTTGATCAGTACCAGCATGCGTATGGATCTTCAAGATGCGCAGGAGATCCTCGAACTGGATCAGGTCACCGACAAACTGCGCAGGCTGACCAATACCCTCACTCACGAGTTAGAAGTGCTGGAACTGGGCAAAAAGATTCAGAGCGAGGCCCAGTCCGAGATGGAGAAGATGCAGCGCGAGTACTTTTTGCGCGAACAACTGAAGGCCATCCAGCGCGAACTGGGTGAAGGTGACGAGCAGCAACTGGAGATCGAGGAATTGCGCACCAAGATCACCGAAGCAGGTATGACTGAGGAAGCAGAAAAGGAAGCATCGCGCGAGCTTAGCCGCTTGGAAAAGTTACCCCCAGCCGCTGCCGAGTACGGCGTGATCCGCACCTATCTGGACTGGCTGACCTCGCTACCCTGGTCGGTCACAACCGACGATAACCTTGACATCTCCTATGCGCGCCAGGTGCTTGATGAAGATCACTACGATCTGGATAAAATCAAGGAGCGTATCCTGGAATACCTATCGGTGCGGAAACTGCGGTTGGAGCGAGCCGAAGAGCGAGAACAAGACGATTTGCACCCACAGGACCAAATCCGCCGCGAGCGGGAAGGCGTCATCCTGTGCTTCGTGGGTCCTCCCGGGGTAGGCAAGACATCACTCGGACAATCCATCGCCCGGGCATTAGATCGCAAGTTCACTCGTATGAGCCTGGGGGGGGTACGTGACGAAGCTGAGATCCGCGGGCACCGGCGAACGTACATTGGTGCACTTCCGGGGCGCATCATCCAGACCATCCGGCGTGTCGGATCCAAAAACCCAATCATTATGTTGGACGAAGTGGACAAGATTGGGGCTGACTGGCGTGGAGATCCCTCATCGGCGCTCTTGGAAGTGCTCGACCCAGAGCAGAATCGGGAGTTCCGCGACCATTACCTGGACGTAGCCTTTGACTTGAGTCAGGTGATGTTCATTACCACAGCCAACATCCTGGATACCATTCCTGGTCCTTTGCGTGACCGTATGGAAATCCTGCGGCTTTCTGGCTATACAGAAGAGGAAAAAATCAATATTGCCAAAGGGTATCTCGTCCCACGGCAGATCCGAGAGAATGGATTGCGGGACGCAGAGATTTCTTTCGCTGACGACGCGCTGCGCACCATCATCCGTGACTACACCCGTGAAGCCGGAGTTCGCAATCTGGAACGGCAGATCGGTGGCGTGTGCCGCAAGGTCGCTACAAAGATCGCCGAGGGTGAGACCGAGCCAGTAATCGTCGAAGCAGACCATATTGCCAGGTATCTGGGCAAACCCACCTACTTCTTCGAGGCGGCCGAACGCTGCGATATGCCTGGTGTAGCCACTGGCCTGTCGGTTACGGCGGTGGGCGGCGACATCTTGTTTATCGAGGCCACTAAGATGGCGGGGCAGAAAGGCCTGACTATCACCGGGCAACTGGGTGATGTCATGAAAGAGTCGGCTCAGGCGGCCCTGAGTTACGTTCGCTCGCAGGCAAACGACCTGGGATTTGAAGAGGACTTCTTCAGTACCAACGACATTCACGTGCACGTGCCGGCTGGCGCAGTGCCCAAAGATGGTCCTTCGGCCGGAGTGACCATCGCTACGGCCCTGACCTCGCTGTTGACTGGCCGTCCCGTTCGCGCCGATGTTGGCATGACTGGGGAGATCACCCTGCGCGGTCAGGTACTTCCTGTAGGGGGAATCAAGGAAAAGGTACTGGCCGCACACCGCGCTGGCTTGAACACGGTGATAATTCCAAAACGAAATGAGAAGGACCTGGATGACTTGCCACAGGAAATCCGTGACAAGATGCAGTTCGTGTTAGTCGATCGAGTGGACGAAGTCTTGGCTACTGCGCTACGTAATGGGCACGCTGACCCATCACCGGATGAGGACGATGGGTGCCAATGAACCAGAAATTGCATCAAGAGAGTACACCGGCGAGACCAAGCTCTTGATCATTGACGACGACCCAACTACCTGTCAACTCCTGGCACTTCAACTGGAGATGGAAGGATACGCATGTACGACACTTTCAGATCCGGAGCAGGTCCTGGACGTCATCGCAGAGGAGTCGCCGAATCTGCTACTGGTAGACTATCACCTGGGTACCCAAGATGGCCTTGACGTACTGCACACCATCCGCAACCACCAGGCGTACCGCTCTCTAACAATCGTCGTCATGTCCGCCTTGGACCACCAACAAGAATGCGAGTCGGCTGGCGCCGATGGTTTTGTGCTTAAGCCATTCAGCCTGCAAGAATTAGTGGCGACCATACAGAAGGTTCTGGAAAGGTAGAGAGGAGGAAAAGAAAAGCTAATCTATCATCTCAAAAACTGAATATGCATGCTTACACGCTTGGTTCCATAAGGGGTAGCACTACATTTCAGCCGATGATTTTGATCATTGGCCGTTATCGGGAATTGGGGGCAATTGACCTGTGTCAGTCAGCGGGTGTATTTGAAGCCCACCAATATCGGGCTGAGGGTGAATGTCTGATTGCAGGCACGATTATGCGCCTGCGGAAGGTATTTTGTCAGGAATCACTGTCAGTCCATTATTTGCTGGATAGATTTGGCCACAACGCTTCACTGAGGAAAGTCTCCGGTGTATCAGGTGGAAAATCGAGTTCCAGCCCTGGTACCCCACCCAGGACGTATTGACGAGCAACATCGATTCTGGTAGCACATTCTCCAGCATTTCATCACCGGGATTCTGCTATTCTGCCCCATCGTTTCCCGACCACATTGGGGAGGAAGGTCCTCAGCCAAACCTGCCCAGATACCACATTATTGGTCGGGTATTTGCGAGCTGCCCCCAGCGTCCACAGGGCTGGCAGTTCCAATATGTCCCGCCATTGACCAAAGGTCTGTCCAAAAATAGCCTTGATACGAGTTTTGTTCGGGGCAGTCTGACCCTTATCACGCTCTCTTTTGCATCCTCTTCCCGTCCCTTTTTGGACACCTCGACTTATTACTTGTGCTGAAACCGCCTATTACGGTCGAAGTGTTTTCAGAATCAGATATTCACACCGTCTCCCCCTTAGCCAAGCCCATCTTCAAACCTGATCCGAGGGTGTGTCCCAAAATTTGGGAAAGCACAGCGGGGCGCGGGGGGAGTCCCCCGGATTCCCCTCTGGTTTGCCCAATTGCCGAAAACTTGGCATGCACCCTAATCCAACATTAAGCGAGGTATAACATCGTGCCGAAGAAACATAACGCGAGCCGGGGCAGACGAGGGTGGCGTCGCGTAGACTTACACCTTCACACCCCTGGTTCTGCCGATTACGCTGAACCTGACGCATCCTATCTTGACATACTGCATAAGGCCGAGAGTCGTGGCCTGGACATCATCGCCTTCACCGACCACAACACGATGGTCGGCTACGGGGCGATGCAAAGAGAAATCGAAGAGCTGAAACTGCTGGAACAACTCAATCGCCTGCGGGCCGAGGAAAAACGACGCCTGGAGGAATACGAGCGACTGCTGGAGAAGATTCTGCTGTTGCCCGGCTTCGAGCTGACGGCAACCCTGGGTTTTCACATTCTGGGCATCTTTTCTCCCCAGACAACAGTGCGCGAGCTGGAGCATATATTGCTCCGTCTTAATGTGGCGCCTGACAAGCTTGACGAGGGCTCTACCGAGGTGGGGGCGACCGTCGACGTGCTTTCGGCCTATCGTATCATCAACGAGGCTGGCGGATTGGTGATCGCCGCTCATGCCAACTCCAGCCACGGGGTAGCACTTCGAGGTTTCGATTTCGGCGGACAGACCAAGATTGCCTATACCCAGGACCCACATCTGCACGCGCTGGAAGTGACCGACCTGGAGAGCAAAAGTAGACGCCGAACCGAGCTCTTTTTCAAAGGCACCAAACCCGAGTACCCCCGCCGCATGCACTGCATCCAGGGGTCGGATGCCCATCGCATCAACCGGGACCCCAAAGACAAAAACCACCTGGGCGTCGGAGATCGGGCAACGGAGGTGCTGATGAGTGAGGTTTCCTTTGAGGCGCTCCTGGAAGTCTTCCAGGGAGATGACTTCGCCCGCACGCGACCCTACCGTCCTACCCAGGCTCCCTTCGATTACGTACAGGCCGCGCGAGAACAGGGGCCCAGCATCGTCCAGTCATTCCACGAGCGGACAACCCGTCGCGGTGGACGCTTGCACGCCATCATATGCGACGTGTGTGCCTTCGCCAACACCAACGGCGGCACCATCTACCTCGGAGTGTCGTCAAACGCTAAGTCACCCACAACCGGCATTGAAAATCCCACTGAGACGATTAATACCCTCAAGACCGAGATAGAACGCAAAATCACGCCGCCCCTAAGCGTCTCGATTGATACACTGGACTCGCAGGGACGCAAAGTGTTGCGCCTGGGGATTCCGGTTGGCGACGATCCGCCCTATGCCGTGGACGAAAACAAGATCTACGTGCGCGATGAATCGGAAACCAGCATGGCCGTCCGCGACGAAATCGTGGGGCTGGTGACGAAGAAACTCCAGCCGAGCGTAGCGCCCCCGCCAGAAGAGGAGGAGGTGTCGGAAGAAGCTGTTCCGGCCAAGGCGCAAGTTGCGCCGCCCAGAACCGGGGTGGAAATTGTGCTGACTGAAGAGCGGAAAGGCAATCGTTATTACAGCATGAAAGACTTGCGCAACGGCAACGTGGTCCACAATGTCACCCAACAGTCGGCGCGCAAGCTGTGGCAATATGCCATTACCGAGTCGCTCAAACAGCCGGTCAAACCCGAGACCGTGGACTGGAAGGGCGATATCGGACTGCTCAAGCGCGTCAAGCGATCCGGCAAATGGCGCTACGACCTGGCCCAGCGCGATCCAGACGGCAAGCTGCACGTGTATTACGGCGTCACCGATGATGGGATACACGGCCCGTGGCGGGGTTTGATTGAGGAGCGGTGAGCCATGACCCAGGTTGGTATCCTCACATTGAGCGATCGAGGCGCGGCAGGTGAGTACCAGGATCGCAGCGGCCCGGTCATCCGAGAACTGGTCGTGGAGCAGCTTAGGGCGGAGGTGGTTGAATACGCCGTCATCCCCGACGATTTCAAGCGCATCCGCGACACGCTCATAGCCTGGGCTGACGAGCTCCAATTAGACCTGATCGTCACCACCGGCGGCACCGGTTTCGCCCCCCGCGACGTGACCCCAGAGGCGACCAGAGCCGCCATTGAGCGCGAAGCACCGGGGTTGGTTTTCGCCATGCTGCGCGATAGCCTGGCTGTAACGCCGCACGCTATGCTCAGCCGGGGGGTGGCCGGCATTCGCGGCCGGACGCTGATGGTCAACCTGCCCGGCAGTCCCAAGGCCGTCCGCGAAAACCTGGAGAGCATCCTGCCCGCTCTGCCCCACGCGCTGGACTTGTTGCGCGAGGCGCCGGAAGCGGAAAACAGACATAGGTTTGAGAAAACGGGTTAGAACACAGATTGGCACGCGGGTGAAGCACCGCATTTAATCGTGGATCGCTTGGAGCCAATGATTGAAATCATCGGCTGATATGGGGAAGTGCGTTTTAAACGCACTAAAGCCTTGCCTCTTAACCTGTTTTTAGCAGGTTTCGCATATCCGCGGGGCGTTTCAACGCCGCGCGACTCTGCGTGCGCATCGGCTGTCCCTAACCCTGGCGACAGAATAGAATCACCAATTGTGAGGACTCACTATGGCCCCACGCAGACGAATCCCTCAGGACATACGCGACAAACTGTTGGTAGATGCCATGCATCGCTGCTGCCTGTGCCCGCAGCACGAAGATGTTACCGACCTACACCACATCATCGCCATCAGCGAAGACGGCCCCAACACCGAAGAAAACCTCATCGTCGTCTGTCCCAACTGCCACCGCAGAATCCATTCGATCCGAAGCCGATACCCGCCGCGCCAGCTTCGTATGTACAAAGAACGCTGGGTGGGTTTATGCGCACTGGGTCTAACCCTGGAAGAACGCTTGATGCTGGCCCTGGCGGTTGACCACGAGTCGCCGCTTGATGCCGCCCTGCGCGCTGCCCGCCTTGAGACCTTCAGCCGCGACACAGATGGCAATGTCCGAATCGGCGATATCATCCTCAACCCAACCCAGGTTTCGGCGTTGAGCCGACTGCTGGCCGACCTGCCGGACGACACACCGGCCGAAACCCGTCACAAACTGGCGGCCGCTACCGGCATGACGTCCGAAGACGTGGTGCCCCCCGCCGATTTTGCCGCTCGCGCCCAGGAGTATGCCCGCCGCCAGCAGGCCCAACGCGGCGATCTGACCAGGGCGGAGGAAGAAGAATCTGTCTATATCCCGTTGCAACTCCGCTTTTCCCGCTCCACTCGCGCCCCCCAAGACGATCTCTTTCGCAAACTGGACGAGCCGACCTTTGACGACATCCAAGACGCTGTAGACGCGCCCGCCCCACGCTCCGATCCCCCGGCGCCTGCCCCGGCCATGGTGTTGTTGGGCGAGCCGGGCAGCGGTAAATCCACTTCGCTGCGCCACCTGGCCCTGATCAAGTATCGGGCTGTCCTATCCGACCCATCGTCTGCCCACCTGCCTCTCTTTGTCAACCTGGGCGATCACGCCAGCGGCTCGCCGGTCGAGTTCCTGGCCGAGCAGTGGCGCCAGGGATACGAGAGTGGTGATCTGGCGGAGGTTATGAGGGACGGCCACTTGTGGCTGCTGGTCGACGGCCTGAACGAGATGCCGGCCGCCGACGAGCGCGCTTACGAAGCGCGCATCCAGGCCTGGCGGCGCTTCTTTAAGGATGAGTTCCAGCCCGGCAACCGGGCCCTGGTCGCCTGCCGGGTGGCCGACTATGGCACCGGCCTGCATCTGCCCCGCTTGCATGTTGAACCTATGGACGACACTCGCATCGCCGATTTCGTCGCTGCTCGCTTTGAAAAGTCCTCAGACCGGGGTGAGCGCTTGTTGGCTGACTTACAGGCCGATCGCCAGGCGCGTGGCGCTGAACACGGGCTGTATGGCCTGGCCCGCAACCCCTTCTGGCTGGTGATGTTGGCCGACGTTTACCTTGAGTGCGATCAACTGCCCCGCAACCGCGCCGCCCTGGTTCAAGACTTCGTGGATCGCTGGTTGGTTCACGAGGCCGATCGTCAGCCCGAGAGGTTACTGACCGAGCGAGAGCGCGCCGCCCTGCAACTGGCTCTCGACGCACTGGCCTTTGCCAGCCTGAGCCGTGGTCAGAATACCCCCCAGCCCCAAGAGTGGGTTCTGAAACAACTGCCGGAGCAGGTCGAGTTAAGCGGTCTGCGCGTGGCTATGGCGCCCGAAACCGCGCTGAGGTTAGCCGAGGCCGCCAGCCTGTTGGAGTGTCGTGGGCGAACCGAGGCGCGCAGCGTACGCTTCTATCACCAATTGCTGCTGGAGTATTTCGCCGGACGCGAGTTGTTGCGCCGCTTCCAGAGCCAAGAGACCCACCCACGCCGAGGCCTGGAGGTTCCCGTCGGCTCCGATCAGACCGACATCTACATCATTTACGAAACCGGACTGCGCCAGTTGCTGAACCAAGTAGGTCGAGAGCACCCTGACCACGCTGAAGCGCTGATCTACCAACAACGGCTCAGCGAAAACATAGCCCAGTCGCGACGGTATGGTAACACAGACACTCGCAAAGCCGAGCGGGCCGAGATCATCGGGCATCTGAACAAATTTGCCCTGGCCACCTTGGGTCTTTCTTTTGACGAATTGTGCCACCTGAGTGTGTCCCCTGAGCAAGAGGCACGCCCCGGACGCCTACATTCCCTTTGGCACATCCCCTGGGCCGAGAAGTGGGAATTTGTGGAGAGCGAATGGGATCCGCTGGCCCCGCCACCCACCACCGGCTGGGAGGAAGCGACGGCGCTGGCCGCTGGCCGCGCCGCGCTCATCGACCCGGAGATGGATGGAGATAGTTCTTGGCCCCAGTTGACGCTGGCCGTGTTGCCCCACAACCCGCCGCTGGCTGCCCGCTGCCTGCTGGAGGCGGGTGTGTCTCCCTTGCCCGAAGCAGCACATAACGACATCACCCACCATCTACGGGCTGTCCTCGAAGACCCGGCCGTCACCGCCGGCCTCGACCCGCGCCAGCGCACGTCGCTGCGCATCGCCTGCGGGAAAGCCCTGGGCCATCTGGGCGATCCGCGCATGCTGAGCGGCGAGCGCCATACCCCTGGCGACGTCCGTTACATCCTGCCTCAATGGAGCCAGGTCATCCGCGCCGGGTCTTTCCTGATGGGCAGCCGCCGCGACGACCCCGACGCCTACCAAGATGAATACAGCCCGGCCACCGCTTTTGAGCCGCACCCGGTGGAGCTGCCTTATGATTATATGACAGGCCGCTACCCGGTCACCAACGCCGAGTACGCTTGCTTTGTCCAAGATGGCGGCTACCAGAAGGAAGATTACTGGGGGACCGAGAACGCCCGCGCCTGGCTGCGGGGCGAATTGGACCTGGCTGAACCTGCCGTAAAATACTGGCGGCTGATCGCGGCCAGGGTGCAAGCTGGGGAACTTGACCCTGACGAGTGGCTGGCCCAGCGCCGAATCGGTCCGGACGAAGCCGAGGCCTGGAAATGGGCTGCCACAGCCAGCGACGACGAATTGGAAGCAGCCGTGCGCCAGGCCTCTGGCGTGGCTGGGACAGATCAGCAACCAACGCAACCTCACTTTTGGGACGACGCGCGCTACAACAACCCCTCCCAGCCGGTGGTCGGCGTGTGCTGGTTTGAGGCTATGGCCTATTGCGCCTGGCTCACGCAACAGCTTCGAGCTTCGAGTTACGAGTTGCGAGGGTGGATCGACAGAAAACTAGGAACTCAAGACTCAAAACTCGAAACTCTCAAAGTGCGGCTGCCCAGCGAAGCGGAGTGGGAGAAGGCCGCCCGTTGGGACGGCGCGGCCGCCCGCCGCTACCCGTGGGGAGACGACTGGTACCAGTCCCGAGCCAACACCCTGGAGGGCCGTGTGTTGACCACCAGCCCGGTCGGGATCTACCCCGAGGGAGCCAGCCCCTGCGGCGCGCTGGACGTGGCCGGCAACGTCTGGGAGTGGACAGCCAGCCGCTGGGGGGTGGAAGTGGAACGCCCCGACTTCGGCTACCCCTACCGCCCGGACGACGGCCGCGAGGATGAGGAGTCGACCGACCTGCGCGTCATTCGCGGCGGTTCCTGGGGTTATGAGGCGCTCCTCGCGCGGGCGGCCTACCGCTACTGGTACTACCCAGACAATAGGTTCGACATTCTGGGGTTTCGCCTGGTCCTCCAGCTCTCCTGATCCTGGCCTGCTGGCTTGCTGGACTG
>Ga0180437_10006336_pt1 | contig 15805 bp, 13 predicted proteins | sample SS_ome_4_FD_132410 | JGI IMG/M metagenome (GOLD analysis project Ga0180437, IMG submission 132410) | Hypersaline lake sediment archaeal communities from the Salton Sea, California, USA - SS_3_D_1 metaG | ecosystem: Environmental > Aquatic > Non-marine Saline and Alkaline > Hypersaline >...
AAACGTTCTGCAAGCTACTTTGGAAGCAGAGCAGATGTCATTAGCTGCTGAGACTGCCCAGGAAGCCGTGGGCTATTATGGATAGAATGAGGGCTCGGCCCTGGCTAGCGCCAACGAGCCTGTTACAACTTCAAAAATAATAAACCTCTCCAGCCCAGAGGTAACAGTATAAATCAAGAGTGCCGAGTGCCACTCCTATCAGGTAAAATATTAAGCCCTCCTGGCTGCCTTGGCTATCTTCAGCATCTCGGCAAAGCTCTCCACCCTGGCCCTTAGCTGCTCGGCACTATAGTTCCTGCTATCGCAAAGAGCCCCTTCCAGAACCAGCACTGGAATGCCCAGCTTTTCACTGATGGTTTTTTAAGCACCGGCTGAGCGAAGCCAGCGAGACGACAGGAGTAAGGGTAATAACTATTGTGTACGCAGAGATAGACTGTGTCACAATAGCAATCTAAATTGCTTCATCAATATCGGAGCGATTATAATGAAGCCCGAGGGAAGGTGTAAAGCAGGTGGCGTTTAATTGAGGTCATGTTGCTGCATTATCGTGTCTTAGATATGACTGATGAAAAGGGGTGGATGTGTGGTAAGATTCTAAGCGAACTAGGTGCTGACGTAGTTAAGGTAGAGAGACCCGGTGGAGACCCGGCGCGGGATATTGGCCCCTTCTATCACGATATCCCTGACCCCGAGAAAAGCCTCTACTGGTTTGCTTATAACACAAATAAGAGGGGCATCACTTTAAATATCCAGACCAGACGTGGGCAGGAAATTTTTCAGCAATTAGTGACAGGCGCTGATTTCGTCATCGAATCATTCTCCCCTGGTTACCTGAGTGGTTTAGGATTAGGCTATTCTCAGCTAAGTGAAATTAATCCTAAAATAATTATGACCTCGATTACCCCATTCGGCCAGACAGGACCATACAAAGATTATAAGGGTTGTGACCTTGTGGCCATGGCTATGGGTGGCTTCATGTATGTATGTGGAGATGCGGACCGGCCTCCAGTTCGCATCAGCATTGAGCAGGCTTACCCAATTGCTGGTGCCGAAGCCGCCGCAGGTTCACTCATTGCCAATCACTACCGGATATTGACCGGAGAGGGACAACACGTCGATGTCTCCATGCAAGAATGCATTGCTCGTGAGATATTTATGGAGCTGTGTTTTTGGGATGCCCTCAGGGAGATTCCTGTAAGGGCAGGGCAATGCCGTCGCCGAATGACAGCTTACCAGCGGGATATCTGGCCCTGTAAGGATGGGCACTTAGGCTTTCGCATTCTCGGAGGTCGTTTTGGCGCGGAAACGCTTCAGGCTTTGACTGAGTGGATGGATACGGAAAATATGGCGGGGAGCTTGAAAGGGATGGATTTCGAGTCTTTAGATATGTCTAAGATGACTCCGGCGGAATCAGATGAATTGGAGAATACCCTGTGCCAGTTTTTCTTAAAGCACACCAAGGAAGAGATATACCAGAAGGCTGTGGAGAAAAACATGTTACTTTGCCCTGGCTATACTCCCAGGGACCTTGCGGAATATGAGCAACTGAAAGAGAGGAATTTCTGGGCGGAGCTACAATACCCTGAATTGGATACCACCATTAAACACCCAGATGGCTTTTTGAGATCGAGTGAAGTCAAGTGCCAGATACAAAAACGTGCTCCCTTAATCGGGGAACACAATGAGGAAATCTATGGGCAAAATCTAGGAATATCAAAAGGAGAGCTCGCCCATCTCAAGAAGGAAGGAATTATTTGAATAGTCGAGCAAAGAGCAACAGGGATAGACTTCCCCTGGAGGGAGTAAAAGTTTTAGACTTTTCAATAGCCTTTATGGGGCCGGACCTGACTCGGACTTTGTCGGCATTCGGAGCGGAGATAATCAAAGTGGAATCTATCTACCAGCATGAGCTAACAAGAGTTTCAGCACCTTTTAAGGACAATGTGGCTGGTATAAACCGCAGTTTCGTTTTTGCTGTTATGAACACTGGCAAATACAGCATAACCCTAAACCTGAAGCACCCCCGCAGCGCCGAAGTCGTTAAGAGATTAGTTACCTGGGCCGATATAGTTGTGGAAAATTTTGCTCCTGGGTCAGCTGAAAAATACGGCCTGGACTATGAGCAACTTCGCGAGCTAAAACCAGACATAACCGTGCTCAGCCTCTCTGCCCAGGGGGCGACAGGACCTTACTCCATGCATCCTGGCTACGGCTTTAACTTATTGGCTCTCTGTGGTTTCAGCCACCTTACTGGCTGGCCTGACCGCGAGGCAGCAGTTCCAGTTGGCGCCTATACCGATTTTATTTTGCCCTGGTTTGCAATTGCCGCTATTTTGGCAGCCTTGGATTATCGGCTGCGCACTGGTAAAGGACAGCATATAGGTGGATCCCAACTTGAGATTTCCCCCCAATTCCTCATCCCGGCTATTCTGGACTACACAGCCAACGGACGGGTTCAGACCCGCTGTGGGAATCGCTCGTCTTCTGCCTCCCCTCACGGGGCTTTCCGTTGCCGAGGTGATGATAGGTGGTGTGTCATTGCTGTATCTAGTGATGAGGAATGGGAAACCTTCTGTACAGTTATTGGCTCTCCCGAGTGGACAAAAGACCCCAAATTCAACACCCTGTGGGGGAGAAAGGATAACGAGGATGAGCTGGACAAATTGGTGGAGGCGTGGACAGTCTTCTTTACCGCGGAGGAAATAATGACTAGGATGCAAGCATTTGGAGTAGCCTCGGGAGTTGTGCAATCAATTAAGGATGTGGTTGACGATCCACAACTCAAGCACCGAAGGACTTTTCAATTTCTGGAGCATCCTGAGCTGGGTACCCATATTTGTGAAAACCTCGCCTTTCGCTTGTCTAAATGTAAAGTCGAATGGAAAAGACCAGCGCCCTGCTTAGGTGAACACAATGAATTCGTCTATACCAAATTGTTAGGCATGTCAGAGGAAGAGTTTGTCGAGTTGCTAAACGACGGGGTTTTTGAGTAGAGGGAAAATGATTGGCAGAAACGCTGAATCATGATGGAAAAGGAGGCATAACATGGACTATGGCTTAGCTGAAGAGCAACTAATGTTTAAAACCGCTATTCGCGACTTTCTGGAAGCGGAGTGGCCAGCGGAAGCGATGAGGGAGGCCTGGGATGACAAAAACGATTATCCTCTGGAAGTATACCGTAAAATGGGGGGCTTAGGCTGGCTAGGGCTGCTGATACCAGAAAAATATGGAGGCATGGGTTTAGGCTGGATTGAGGCAGCTATTCTGTTTGAAGAGGCAGGGCGGTTATTAATCAAGAGCCCGCTTCTTTCTACAGCTATTTTAGGAACACAGGCTTTATTGTTGCTGGGCACTGAGGAGCAGAAGAGGGAAATGCTGCCGAAGATAGCTGCCGGTGATACCATCCTCGCATGCGCCCATAGCGAACCAGATGTGAGCTATAACCTAGACTTGCTAAACACCAAAGCTGTAGCAGTGGATAATAATTTCCATATTAATGGGCAGAAGCTATTCGTCAGCAATATGCGGTGGGCAGACTATGTTATGACAATAGCCAAAGTGGAAGGAGGGACTGAGAATACTGGTGGACTCGGTATTTTCCTCGTGGATACCAAGTCCGCTGGTTTTAGCTATGAATTGATGGATGGGATAGATGAAGAGGAACTTGCTGAGGTGAATTATATAAATGTGGTAGTGGCTCAAAGGGACTTAATCGGAGGGACAAATAACGCTGGAGATATTATTGATATAATCGAAAAAACTAAACTCGCATATTCGGCCGAAATGGTCGGCGGAACTGAGAGGGCATTAGAAATCGCTATTGACTACTGCAAGACTAGGAAGCAATTTGGCAGATTCATCGGCTCTTTTCAGGCTATCCAGCATAAATTAGCTACGGTGGATATGCTGCTTGAAAGGAGTAGATGGCTTACTTACTATGCCGCCTATCTATGCTCCCAGGGCATAAACAGCACAGCAGAGATAAACATGGCATATCTGGCATCCAATGAAGCATATAGGCTAGCCAGCGCTGAGGGAATCCAGGTTCATGGTGGCCATGGCTGCATGCGTTTGTATGATATAGGACGCTTTTTTAAGAGAGCTAAGGCTCTGCAGCTTAAATTAGAGCCTTCATATGTCACCAAAAATATAATTGCTCAGATATTGGAAGAAAAAGGAGCCAAGTATGGAATTCAGATTTACTAAAGAGCAAGAGGAATGGCGAAGAGAAGTAAGAGACTTCTTCACGCGGGAAGCCCCACCGGAATCGGTTAGGAAACTCATGCTGGAGAAAAAGTGCACCAATCCGCTTTCTCTCGATTTATATATGAAGATGTCAGAAAAGGGCTGGTTTAAGAAGACCTGGCCTCAGGATTATGGTGGGGAGGGGAAAAGTCGATGGTATGACACCATACTTACTGAGGAGATGGGTTACTGTGTGATACCAAGAGGAACCTGGAATCTGTACGCCAATACAGTCCAGTTCCTTGGTAATTCTCTTATTGCTGGAGGGACAGAAGAGCAAAAAAGGAGATGGCTTCCGCTTATAGCTAATGGAGAGCTCCGGACCTCCAATGGCATCACCGAACCTAATGCCGGCAGCGATGTTTCAATAATTGAAACCACCGCTCTTGAAGAGACAACTGCAGTAGAGAAAGATGACTGCTTTGTCGTTAATGGCGCAAAGATATTTAATCAGGCTCACAATGCTGAATATATCACAGCCATAGTCAGGACTGACCCCAGTCTTCCTAAGCGGCGTGGTATGAGCGTTCTATTGATTAACCTCAAAAGCCCTGGCGTTAGTGTTGACCCGAGTCTAATAGCGATTTCTGGGTGGCTGAGGTCAGAGGTGTTCTTCCAGGATGTCCATGTTCCCAAGGCGAACCTTCTTGGGGAGAAAAATGGAGGATGGGACTACCTTATAGGGGAATATCTACCCATAGAAAGGACTTCTGTAGCCGCTGCGGACCTTGGCGAGCTATTTCGCATACTTGAAGAACTGGTTGAATATAGCAAAGAAACACGATGCAATGGGCATCTGCTGATTCAGGCTCCGCAAATTCGCTCGATGTTAGCCGACATGTGGACGGAGCTTTTGGCTTCCAGACTCCTTATATATCATACAATCTGGAAGTTGGGGAGAGGCGAGGATGTACGCCAGGACGCTAATATGGCAAAACTGTATTTTAGTGAAGTTAATGATAGGTTCTGCAATGCAGCGATGGAGATAGTAGGTCAATACGGACAATTGGAAATACTTAACCCCTACACGAGGTGGCTTGCCCTTGGAGGAAAGGTAGCCTATTTGTATAACCACTCTCGGGTCGACCAAATTGGCGGTGGAGCTTCAGAAATATTACGCGATCAGATAGCTGTGAGGAAGCTAGGGCTGTCCAGAGCATAGCAGATGCTGACAGCATATCGCCAGTGACTTTACTTTGCTGAAACGAGGGCTAAGTGAAGAGTCCACTCTGCACCAGGCTAACGAACTCTTCCTCAGTCATATTCAGGAAATTAGCACACACATATTCAGTATGCTCACCTAGGCAAGGAGCACGTCGTACCTGGGCCGGAGTCAAAGAAAGCCTAGGAGGGAGACCCATCTGCTTGAATCGTCCCATTATGGGGTGCTCTACCTCAGTGAAATAGCCTCGGCATTGTAGATGAGGGTCACGATCCATGATATCTTCCTCATCCTGTACTACCCCTGCTGCCACTCTGGCTGCTTGCAAACGGTACATTACTTCTTCAGGGGTGTAATTGACCGTCCATTCCTCCACCAGCCGGTCCAATTCAAGCTCATGTCCCTTCCTGCCCAGAAGCGTTACAAACCTGGGGTCTCTCGCCCAAACAGGGTCACCCATTGTATGACAGAGACTATGCCATTCATCATCTGTGAATACGGCAATAACACACCATCTGTCCTCCCCACGACAGCGATAGCAACCATGTGGGCAGGCATCGGGGGACGAATTTCCCTGGCGGATTTGCCGCCGTCCATTGGCGGTGTAGTCCAGAATAGCAGGGGACAGGAAGTGAAGGCTGGCTTCTACCTGCGAGTGGTCGATAAACTGGCCTTTGCCGGTACGGCGGCGATAATCCAGAGCCGCCAGAATAGAGGCAATAGCAAACCAAGGTGAAACCTCATCGGTGTAGGAAGGAGCGGGCGCAGCCCCATCCCTGTCTGGCCAGCCACTGAGATGGGCAAAACCGGCGAGACCTTTCATTGACCATCCCCAGCCAGGGTGCCTGCAAAACGGACCTGTCTGCCCCTGAGCAGTAGTGCTGAGCATTATTATCCGGGGATTTATCTTTTTTACATTAGGGTAATCCAATCCCCACTTCTCCTTTACTCCCACAGTGAAACTCTCGACCACCACGTCCGCCCACTTAAGTAATTGCTCCATCACTTCTTTCTGGCGAGGATGATTCAAGTCCATAGCCATGCTGTATTTGCCGTGGTTCACATAATTGAACAGGCCGGAGCGGTCTACTCCAGCTATCCCGTCTTTGTACGGCGTGCTCAATCTCATGATATCTGGCTTACGACTGCTTTCCAACTTTACCACCTCCGCGCCGAAAGCCCCTAGATAAGTGCAAATATAGGGGCCCACTCCTGAGATAGTGAGATCGAGCACTTTTACTCCCTGTAGAGCGCTATGTTGGTCGATGTCTGCCCGTTGCGTCATATTTGCCCCAGTGACAGTGACGAGTTTCTCAGGTGAAACTCCCAGCTCCTGATACACTTCCTGGTTATGCTCCCCAATAAGAGGGGCACGCCGCCTTATCAAACATGGGGTAAGGGTTAAACGAGCGAACGGCCCGGGGTAAGTTATAGAGATCCCCAACTCGGGATGTTTTACCTCTGTCCAGTACTCTCTTGAAGCAAGTTGCTCCTCCTTAACCAGTTCATCAGGGGTATATGCTGGTAGCAGATGGATGTGTCTTTTCACCGCCTCCTGATATAACTCTTCCTTAGTATGCTTGAGGAAAAACTTGATGAACTGCCCTTCCCAGGAATCATATTGCTCCTGGCTTATCTCGCTTACATCTATCTCTCCCCAATTAACATCCTTGAGCTTGCCAGCCATTCCCTCTTCATCCATCCACTCTATTAACTGGTTTATTGCCTTAGCATACACGCCAGTGAGTATCCTCATTCCTATCTGGCCGTCTTTGCAGGGCCAGGCTGCCCGCTGCCATGCCCGCCCCCGAAATATATAAGAGCCTGACCTTGCAATCTTGTAGTGTGCAAGTTGCCATTGGGGCAGTATCTCCGGCATGGTAGGAATTATGGATTCCTGGATAGAGATATCCACCCATTGACCCTTTCCCGTCAACTCACGATACCAGTGGGAAAGAAGTGCCCCTATGGCTGCCTGTGCCCCGGCGTGAAGATATGCTTGCTCTACACTAACCCTTACAGGGGGTCGGTCGGCGTCTCCAGTGATATACATTAACCCCCCCATAGCCATGGACACGACATCCGAGGATTTGTAATCCCTATACGGGCCAGACTGACCAAAAGGGGCGATGGATACCAGGATGATAGCCGGGTTTACTTTGCTCAACCAGGGATAGCTTAGTCCCAGCCCTTCCAAATATCCAGGGGCGAATGACTCGATGACAAAGTGCGATGTTTTGACCAGACTCTGGAAAATATCCCTCCCTTCTGACGTCTCAAGGTTGAGGGTTATTCCCCTTTTGTTGGCGTTATAAGCAAACCAGTACAAGCTTCTCTCGGGGTGAGGTATATCCCCATAGAAAGGATTTATCTTCCTGGCCTCGTCTCCCCCAGGCTTCTCTACCTTTATCACATCTGCCCCAAGATCGCCCAAAATACGACCACAGAGCATCCCCTTTTCGTCCGTCAGATCCAGGACCCGATAGGGGCCTAAGGCCAAGCTGTTTTCTTCGTCTCTGTCCAGTGTCGCCCTTTCTTGCCTGATCATGGCTATTTTGAGATACGGGCGAGAAACTGTCAAATTTTGGCACCAGGCCATTCAGCAGCTTCTCATCTTGAGCAAAGAAGAAAATCTAAATGATTGGCCTCTTTTATCGACTTCATTCATGGCTAGGCCCCTCAGGTAGTAAAACACATGGCTGTGAAAGTATGATTTTGATATCATCCACGACTCGTGCCGACCAAGAGCCGATGGCCCTAGAGAAAGCCTTCAGGTCATTGACTTTGCGCTCAGCCTTGGTTATGCTGTCTTTTTTTGGAAAGGAGGAAGACCATCAAAAAAACGATATCACTGCTCCTCCTCATAGTAATGGTGCTAGCCTGTGTTGGCCTCGCCGCTTGTCGGGCAGGCGAAGTGACAACAACATCTGATGGAGGGATACCAAAGACGGCGCCACCTGGCGGAGGAGGCTTCACCTGGAATGACATGCCCACATATCCTGGAGCTAAGCAGACGGAAAAAGCAGCCTGGGCAATTCCTCCTGGGGAGGATGGATGGCAGAGGACAGAGTGGAGATGGTATGAAACCGGCGACAGCCAGAGCCAGGTGATTGCCTTTTATCAGTCCGTAATGCCTCAGAATGGCTGGCAGCGGATGGCATCTATGGAGGTGGAGGAAGTCAGCTGGTGTGTGTACACAAAGAATAATGAGCGGGCTGGGGCTATGGTACGGGTTGGTGCAGAAGAAGGCAAGACCTACATCGGCCTCATGAGAGGTGAAGAGTAACAAGCAGATAATTTGAAAACATGGCTCTTGGCGTTTCCCAGCCGGGGCCATATTTCTCTATCCCAGGTCATGTATAAATTATCTGCTCCTGTGCATTACAGGCCGACAGTCAAAGCTAAAATAGCTATAATCCAAACAGAATGATCAATATCAACAAACCCACTAATGTTGGTTTTATTCGTATAATTTTCCTGTATAATAGGCAACGATGAAGAGGAAGCCAACTAAGCGGGAGGCTTTAATAGGCGGTATATCTCTAACAGTTACCATAGTTCTATGTATTCTTATCATTCAACATCGAAGCTACCTTGACCAAATAGCACACTGGGGCTATGTTGGTTGCTTTTTCATCAACATACTTGCCAGCGGGACCTTTGTTATTCCCGGCTTCGGCATGATTCTTACATTCACACTGGGTGGAGTATTGAATCCTCTCATAGTTGGTGCCGTAGCTGGCATTGGTGAAGCTATAGGTGCTGTTGGTGCTTACTTCACTGGATACGGTGGTGGCGGATTATTCCGCGATAATAACAACGGCATTTACCTTCGCTTCAGCAATATTATTGACCGCCACGGCTCTAAAGCCGTTTTCGTCATGGCATGTCTAATTACCCCTATTTTTTACCCCTTTGCCGTATTCTTGGGCATGCTTCGCTTTGGTTGGGCAAGATTTCTCCTCGCCACTTGGGCAGGAAGGACAATCAAAAACATGATGCTGGCCTACCTTGGATACTTCGGTCTGCGCTCTATACTGCAATGGCTGGGCTTAAATTTCTAACTTGAGTTTACCCCTTTATTTTGCTATATTTTTTGAACTGAGTGGGGCTGTAGCTCAATTGGGAGAGCGTCTGACTGGCAGTCAGAAGGTAGGGGGTTCGAATCCCCCCAGCTCCACCAGGGGTAACCATAGGCAGAACTCCCGCTAACTGTTCCTGATCGGCATGTGGCATGGGCAGATTATAATGGATAACCGCCTCATTTTTATCTACTTCGACGCGCTTAATAAACGAGCGGAGAAAGGCCTTGCTTTCGGTGATTTCTGCCTCTTCGAGTAGGCTCTTCAGGTCTTCCGCATAGGATTTCACAGTATCGGCATCTACTGGCCTGATTCTACGTACGATGTTTTCCGCATCTAATTGAAGATGAATACTCCTTAATTCATCCTGCCTTGTTCTCAGTTCTCTAATCCTCGGAGCTAAGTTCTTCTTTCCAAAATCATTCCAACAGCTTCTGCAGGCTCACTAGAGAGGCCGATAACGCGAGTAAAGAACTCCTTAGGTGGTAAAATGACCCGCCGGAATCCTACGAAGACCAAGCATCGCATTCTCATCCTGCTCCCTCTTCAAATCTTCTTAGTTGGTAAAAGTACAAGACTACTCCTTCGTCTAAATTCCAGATACACAAAACTCCTTCTAGTTTCAGGATAGCACAGGGATTTTAAGGCACAGTTAAGGTTTTGTTAAGGGGTGATTAAATTCCCCTTTTTTCACTTAAGAAATAACTTACAGGTAAAGCACATAATGTCCAGCAGAACAGTGCAGCGTTTTTAAGTGTTCACTATTAGCGCTGGCAACAACTTAGTATGTTGTTGAGCTGACCTTTATTGCACCTTTTAGCGGAATGTGTGATGCAACGAGTCGCCGTTGCACTTTTCTGACCAATTTTCATCTCAGCTTCTCAACATCCCTGCTTGATTGTTCCCAAAGATAGATGTGTATATAATCAATGAGAGATGCACGCATGAGCAAAGGCGATCCACTAGACCAACTTTGGTGTGTTCCGATAGAACCGGGAGCCCCGTTCTATCTTGAGCAGGCTTCTGAGCTTCCTCCGGCGGCACGGCGGTACCTCGAGCACACGATCGCCCCAGGTACACCCAAAATGTCAACGGTACGATTAAGGATGCACGGGGCGATTAGACTTAAAGAAGTCTGGCATCCCTTTAACGCAGACGAGGTAATTAACTGGAACGTGGGCTTTGTGTGGCGTGCGAAGGCGAAACTGAATGGCTTACCGGTCACAGGCTTTGACTGTTGGATCAATGGCAAAGGTGCTATGCGCTGGAGGCTGTTAGGTATTTTACCGATCGTAACCGCATCGGGACCTGACATGGATCGTTCAGCCCTGGAACGAATGATGATTGAGGCGGTGTGGATTCCATCTGTGTTACTAGACCCAAATGTCACCTGGGGTGAACGGGATACAACGCAGTTGACAAGCAATTTGAAGCTCAAAGGTCATCATACACATCTTGAATGGAGTCTTAACGAGCAAGGCCGGGTTCTGAGTATATCAATGCTTAGATGGGGTGATCCAGAAGGCCACGGATACAGGACAATACCATTTGGTGGAATAGCCGAGAAGGAGACCACATTCGGGGGATTTACTATCCCGTCAAAGCTAAGAATCGGCTGGTACTTTGGGACCGACCTATTTGAGTCGGAGGGTGAGTTTTTCCGCTGCACTATCGACGAAGCTACCTACCGCTGACTAAGTAATATCGTCATGAGCGTCTGCGCGCGTGTAAGAGCAGACTTTTTGATCGGTTCGAAACAAAGAGGGATAGCCTGTGCAGGACTTGAAGAGGCCAAATTGATGCTTGAAGCTTGAGCGATGGCGAACAAGTTTCCTTGGTCGTTGTTTTTCGGTTACTCGCGCCCTTCAACCAGCCAACAAACGTCCGGAATTTGCAGTAGGAGTAGCAAAAGCCTAGACTCTGCAATCGCTTCAGTGTTTAACTGACGAAAGGCTAAACTTCAGACTAGAAGTTCTGTATATTGTAGACTTCGGCCTCCAAGTGATCGTAAACCCGAGAATCTCCCGTGCCCAGCCTAGGATACGTTAATAAACTGCAACACTAATGCGGGGCCAGTATGATCTGGCATTCCCTCATCCGTTCAGGCCGTACAAGAAGAGCGAATTCAAGTCGTGAACCAATTGTGGATGGCGCTCCATACGTGTCGGAACAGCAGGGTCAGCGAACATGCCTTTGCGAAGTATTTCTAGATAGACAAGGACTGCTTCCTCTGAAAGCTGAGGATTAATATATCCTTGGTTCTTTCCGTCCTCAACAAGATCCAACATGAGCTGCTTCACTTCCGTTTGCCACATCGATTGGATTATCTGTTCTATATATGGGTCACTGAACACCATCCGCCCCAGCAATTCACCCTGAAACTGTTGCGCCACTTCTGTTTTGTCATAAATTATGAACTCAAGCTTTTCCATATAAGAACCCTGGCCATTGATCACTTTGCGATATTTGTCTAGCAGTGACCTGATGAATCCCTTTATGACTTCGCGTGTCAACCCTTCCTTGTTGCCAAAGTGATTGTAGATGGTAACCTGAGATACGCCTGCCCGTTGAGCGATGTCACCAATGCTCACCTTGCTAAATCCAAACGCTTGAAACAAGTCAAGCGCCGCGCGCAGGATAGTCCCCCTCTTCTGTTCCTTTCTGCGTTCGAAGCCGTTCACCGCTTAGCTAGAATATCAGCGTGATATATATTTTGTATTATTTGATGTCATTTTATACAAATATATTGACATTGTCAATATGTGCTTCTACAATATATGTAACAGATAGGCTGATATATTTCATAATTGTCCGATATTGAGATATAAATGGATGGGATCAAACCAAGTATAAAGCTAGACAGAGTGTCCAAAACCTACGCGCTGGGCAAAATAGACGTGGTTGCACTCAGTGACGTCTCATTTGAAATTCCTCCTGGTGAGTTCCTGGTGCTGCTTGGGCCTAGTGGCTCGGGGAAGACGACCCTCCTCAACTTAATCGGAGGGTTGGACTCCCCCACCGTTGGGCGAATTGATGTCAATGGATTCGAGGTCTCTGCGTTGAACAGGAATCAGCTGACACAGTATCGCCGCACACAAATAGGATTTATCTTCCAGACATTCAACCTGATCCCCACCCTGACTGCGAGAGAGAATGTCGAGTTCGCCGCCGAGCTGGTGAAGAATCGCATGTCAGCAGAAGAACTGTTGGAGAGTGTTGGCCTTAGATCTAGGATGAACCACTTCCCCAGCGAGCTTTCGGGTGGTGAAAACCAGCGTGTGGCTATTGCCAGGTCGCTGGCCACTGACCCACAGGTAATCCTGTGTGATGAACCTACCGGGAGCCTAGATTTTGAGACAGGGAAGCGCATTTTCAAGCTGCTCCGAGAGCTCAATCAAACGCGACTTAAGACCGTGGTGGTTGTGACACACAATTCGCCGATAGGCGAGATGGCAGACCGCATCATGAGGATGCGGGATGGACGCATTGTTGAGATCATTAGTAATCCAAATCCGCTCGATCCGGAACGACTTGAATGGTGACCGTATCGAAGCTATATCTTAAACTCCTGCGCGACCTAAAGTGGGCAAAAATACAGTACAGCGCGGTCGCGTTCATTATCTTCCTCGGGGTATGCGTATTTGTCTGTGGATACGAGGCGTACTTGAATCTGGATGTTTTCTATAATGCCTTCTTCGACCGGACGAACATGGGTGACTACTGGATATCCGTAGACAAAATAGAAAACAGAGCCGTCAAAGAGATGAACGAAATCCCCGGTGTCACAGCCAATGGGCGGATTATTGGAGACGTGAACATCGATATGGGGAACGAGACCGGTGAGAAAGTAGCAGGGTTGGTGATCTCATTGCCATCCGATGACTATCCCGAGTTGAATACAGTACAGATGGAGTCGGGTAAATATTTTAGCTCACGGTTCGGACGCGAGCTGATGGTTGAGAAGCATTTCGCCGATTACCATAACATACAGCCGGGCGATTGGCTCACGATTGAGCGCGGAGGTTCCAGAAGCAGGTTCAAAGTCATGTGTATAGCAGTCAGTCCTGAATATCTCTGGGTTACCAAAAGCCCTCAGGAGCCGATGCCCTCTCCCCGTACCTTCGGCGTCTTTTTCATGCCGAAGTCTACAGCTGAAGATCTCTTTGCCATGAAAGGTATGAGCAAGGAGATCGTTCTTTCAGTAGCGCCGGGTGTAGACAAGGGCCAAGTGCTGGACGAGGTGGAAAACATTCTGCGGAGACATCACATCAATCGACTTACCTTTGAGGATGACCCCGTTGTCGTTCGCACCAGGAAGATAGATATTGTCCGGGGTGTCCGCACCGCCTATATGACGGAGATGAAAGACCTGCCGGGCATTCAACTCCTGAGGCAGGACCTGGAAGGTTTCGCCATGCTTGCCTACCTCTTCCCTTTGTTGTTTCTCACTATGGCTTCGCTCAGTATCTACGTTCTGCTTAGTCGATTGATAGAGTCTCAGCGCATACAGATTGGTCTGATGCGGGCTATGGGATACGGCAGGTTGTCTATTCTATTTCACTATCTAGGGTTTGCACTTATCGTAGGTGTCACGGGCTCGGTGCTAGGTGTCGTCATTGGCCACCTCCTGGCAAATGGCCTCACCGGTATATATGTTTCGGAGCTCAATATACCCACTGTTGTCGTTCAGACTCACTGGGACGTGATTGCGGCAGGTATGCTCATTGGCGTTATTGTGGCACTGGTGGCAGGGCTCATTCCGGCATGGTTCACATTACGAATACAGCCCGCAGAGGCGATGCGTCCGGCAATACCTGCTTCCGGCAACAGACTGCTCATGAGGATACTCGCTTTTCTCCTAGGGCCGCTGCCCTATGCGCTGAAAGTGCCACTGCGCAACATATTTCGCAATGTCCGGCGTAGCATATTCATGGCGGCAGGAGTGGCATCAGCGGTGATTCTTATTCTGGTATCCATGTCCTTTGTGGATGCAGTAGACAGTACGTTCAGCATGCAGTTTGACGTTGTACAACGGTATGATGCGCTGGTCCACCTGCAAGGTCTAGGAAGCGCATCCACCGCCGGCTGGATACGACATCTCGATGGTGTTGAGGAAACGGCAGCCGTTTTTGATATCCCGTATCGCATACAATACGATGAGCACACCGTGGATACCAGCATTATGGGACTTCCAACGGGCTCATCGATGTACAGGCTTGTCACGGCGGATGGCTACGCCATAGACGTCGTTAGCGATGGTATACTCCTGCCGATCTCTTTCAGGGAGAGACTTGGTGCTGAGATAGGGGATACAGTTCAACTTCAACCGCTCACGGGTGTGGTAGGAGAAACTGAAAAAAGGCTGGCAGGCTACATCCAGACCTCAATAGGGGCTAAGGCTTTCATGCCGCTGCGCGAGGTGCAGAAATTACAGGATGATCTTGGAGCCGCCACTGGTGTCTTCGTGAAATTCAATGGTCCGCCGTCTGAGGAAACGCTGAAGAGGCTATACGATAACCCTGACGTGGCTGCCGTCGAGCTGGTCAGCGATAGCAAGGCCCTTATGTATGAGATGATGGAATTCTTCTGGATAATGATTGGATTCATGCTGATGATGGGAATAGCACTTGGTGCAGCTATCATCTTTAACGGCGTAACCATCAACGTCCTACAACGGACACGAGAAATGGCAGTGATGAGGGCTATAGGTCTCGGAGATTTCGTTTTGATGAACATGATATCTCTGGAGAATTTCCTCATTGGCCTAGTGGGCGTTGCCATGGGTATTCCGCTGGGACGGTATATAAGCGAGCTGTTCATGGAGGCATCGCAGAGAGGTACTGAGGACGTTTTTAGCATCGTCCTGACGATTCTTCCCAGGTCATACATTATCGCTGTAGTTGCCTCCCTCGTCGTCTTGCTCATTTCGCAGATACCCGCCCTCCTTCAGGTCTACAGGCAAAATTTGGCTACAGTCACTAAGGAATGGACAGAATGACCAACTCCAGGCAGATAGTTGAATTAGTCCGGAGACGCACATTAGGTGGCGCCCATCTGAAAATGGACAAACTGGCGCAAGACGCGCACCTTAAGTAACAAAAGCCTGTTTTGTTACTTGTTCACCAATGACTTGTGCCACAGTTCTGACTGTTTGATTCCCGAGTAGATTCTTATAACCATTAGAAAGTGAGAGCGAAGGCAAGTCTGAAAGTTCTGCCTATTGTCACCCCAGCTCCACCATCAGCTACAAAGACCATCCCACTTACCGTCTGACTAATCCAAATTCTCAGGTTCAAACAGTCATACGGGTGAAGTA
>Ga0180437_10006338_pt1 | contig 15801 bp, 14 predicted proteins | sample SS_ome_4_FD_132410 | JGI IMG/M metagenome (GOLD analysis project Ga0180437, IMG submission 132410) | Hypersaline lake sediment archaeal communities from the Salton Sea, California, USA - SS_3_D_1 metaG | ecosystem: Environmental > Aquatic > Non-marine Saline and Alkaline > Hypersaline >...
AACAGTATAAAATCACGTTTGGATCGATTATAGAGAAATTGTGCCTTAGACTATTGAAAACAATTATGTTATAAAGAAATAGAAATACCTTAATGGGACAGCACTGGGACTGTCCCCATTTTCTTGACAGGGAAAGTATGAGGGGCTATATTTCAGGGACATGGGCAGAAGGCTTTCGGGGCTCGCCGTCAACCTGAGCCTCTTAGCTCTATTCTTAATGCTCCATCCCTTATCGGGATCTTCGCCAAACTCGAATCCCCCTGACGAACGCGCATCACCTCAGGATCCGGTCCTCCTTCGTATCGGCACCACCGATCTGGTTCAGTCGGCCAACATCCTGCTGGATGCCAACCTTTCGCTCTTCGCCCACGTCTCCAATCCTACCCTCATGAAAATGAATCAGGAGATCGAGCCCGAGGGCCAGTTGGTGGAGGCCATCGAAGCTTCCGCCGACCTCAAGACCTGGACCCTGACCCTCAAGGACGATCTCTTCTGGAGCGACGGCCTCCCCGTGACCTCCGCCGACGTCCGCTTCACCTTGACCTACCTCAGAGATAAATTTCCGGCCGCCGGTTGGATTAAAAACACCGTGAGTGAGATCTCGATCGTGGACCGGCACACGGTCGTCATCCGCATCAATCGGCCCTACGGCCGCCTGGATTTCGAGTTCACGACCTATCCGCTGCTCCCCCAGCATGTCTGGGAGACCATCGAAAATCCCCTTCGCCACACCAATCCCGGACGCATCATAGGCTGCGGCCCGTTCATAATCGACCGCACCGATCTCAACCGGGGCGTCGTCGCCATGGTTCGGAATCCCCACTGGAAGGGCCCTGAATCCCAGATCGACGTGGTGGAGATCCACCTTTACAAGAACCGCGACGTCCTGGCCCTGGCCCTGGAACGAGAAGACATCGATATCTTCTACGAATACGCGTCCTCCTACCCCTATGTCAACCTAGACCGGCTGCGCGGCAGCGGCCGGTTTGAATTTCTCGAGCAGCTCAATCTAGGGCTCTATTTTTTGGGATTCAACCTGAAAAAGCCGCCCATGTCGGATCCAAAATTCCGCCGGGCCGTCGCCCTGGCGCTGGACCATGAGGAGATCCTGCGGCTTATCCTCCTGGACAACGGCCGGAAACCTCAGCTCGGATTCATCCCTCCCTCCATGCCGGCCTTCAAACCCACTCGTGAATGTGCCCTCGACCGGAAGGAGGCCGCCCGGATGCTCGATGAGGCCGGCTGCCGTGATCGCAACAGGGACGGCTTGCGTGAGCTTGGCGGCGGAAAAGACCTGCGGCTCACCCTGCTCGTGGATCCCCATAAGCCGTTCAACGCCCGGCTTTCGGAGCTGGTCGAAGAATATCTCCGCGCGGTGGGCCTTCGGGTCTCCATCAAGGCCGTTGAGGGCAGTTCCTGGGTGAGCCTAAAAGACCGCTATTCCTATGACCTGGTCATCTCCCGCACCTCGCCCTGGGGAATGCTGATGCACGCCTCCTGGGCCACGGGTTATTTCGACGCCCGCCGCACCGGCGAAGGCGTACTCCACACGGTGGACGATCCAAAATTCCTGGCGCTTTGCGACGATTTGCTGGCCGAGACAGATCCCGGCCGCTTCCGATCCCTGGCCCACCGCGTCCAGGACTATTACGCGGAAAACCTTCCCGCCGTGGCCCTGCTGTGGAACAAGATCATAACGCCCTATAATCAAGACTTCTACGGCTGGGAACTCGATCCGCTGTATGGATTGTTCAATATCGACACCCTACTCAGCGTGCGGCGCAAGCAACCGTGAAGAAATCACTCCGCTATCTGATCGCCCTCTTTGTCATCTTCACCCTAAACTTCTTCATACCCCGGGCTATGCCCGGTGATCCCCTGGCTAACCTGCTGGGGGAAGACTATGTGATCGACGAGGCCTCCCTCGCCGACCTCAGGGCGGAGCTGGGCCTGGATCGGCCGCTTCCGGTCCAATTCCTGCGCTATTGGAGCGAAATCCTACGGCTGGACCTGGGATATTCCTTCCGATTCCATGATCGTGTGACGCATGTCATCGGAGCGCGCCTGCCCTGGACGCTGCTCCTGGTCGGATCCTCAATCCTGCTGGGCGCCTGCATGGGCACCCTGTTGGGCGCATTCTCCGGATGGAGCCGCGCATCCCTCAAGAACCGAACCGGCACGGTGCTGTTCCTTTCCGTCTACAGCATGCCGCCCTTTTTCCTATCCCTGCTCCTGCTTTATGTCTTCGCCTTCCGGTTGGGCTGGTTTCCTCTCAAGGGAGTTTATGCATCCGGCGAATGGACCGATATCCTCCGTCACTTCTTTCTCCCGGTGATGTCTTTAACCCTGTATCTCGCCGCCCGGTACTATCTGATCATGCGGGGCAGCGTCATCCAGGAACGGGACAAGGCCTACGTGCTTTATGCCCGCGCCAAAGGCTTGTTCGGACGGCGGATCCTCTTTCGGCACGTCTTCAAGAACGCCTCCCTTCCCATCGTCACCTTGATCGCGTTGGACTTCGGCTTTATTTTCAGCGGAGCGCTTTTCGTGGAGATCGTGTTCTCCATGAACGGCTTGGGAACCCTGATCTATGACGCCCTCCTGGCCCGGGATTACCCGGTGCTCCAGGGCATCTTTCTGATCATCACCGTGATGGTGGTGGTGGCCAATGCCGCGGCGGACGCTGTCTATCCCCTGATCGATCCCCGGGTGAGGAAAGGCGTATGAAAGCCGCCGGACCCGCCTTCAGCCGGACCGGGTTGGTGCTGTTCCTAGTGTTCTTCATCGCCGCCCTGTTCGCCGACATCCTGGCCCCTTTTCCCCCTCAAGAGCGATTCGCACCCTACACTCCCCCCGACGGAACCCACATCCTGGGCACCAATGATTTGGGACATGACATACTTTCCGAATTGATCTTCGGCAGCCGGGTGTCACTCCTGGTGGGATTCGGGGCGGCCCTGATCGCCACCATTCTCGGATTGGGGATCGGCCTGGTCTCGGGATATTTCAAAGGGGCTGCGGACCATATTCTCATGGGTGTGACCGACATTTTCCTTTTGATCCCCCGGATCCCGCTCATCATCATCCTGGCGGCGTTTTTGCGGCCCAGTTCCTGGTTGATCGGCCTGGTGATCGGCCTGCTGTGGTGGACCTCGACCGCCCGGATCGTTCGGTCCCGGGTGCTTCAGGTGAGGGAGATGGATTTTGTCCTCAGCGCCCGCTGCCTGGGATTCTCGCACCGGCACATCGTATTCTCCGAGATTCTGCCTAACATCATCCATCTGGTGCTGCCCAAATTCATGCTGACCATCGCCACGGCCATGATCGCGGAGGCGTCGCTGTCTTTTCTCGGCCTGGGCGATCCCGGCATGAAAAGCTGGGGGATGATGCTGAATTTCGCTTTTCAGAAAGGCGCCTTGGTGAACGGACTGTGGTGGTGGCTGCTGCCGCCGGGACTCTGCATCACCCTGATCGTGGTGGCGGTGGTGCTGATCGGCCTTTCATGGGAAGAGCGGGAGACGGCCGGTATCGCAGCAGGTGGTTGACATGAGCTGTCTAAAAATAGAGGAACTCAGCGTTCGCTACTCGACATCGAGCGGGGCCCTGACGGCCGTGGACCGGGTATCGCTCGATCTGTGTCCTCCACCCTCATCCCAGGCCCTGGCCCTGGTCGGGGAAACCGGCTGCGGCAAGACCACCCTGGCCCTCGCCGTCCTCGGCCTCCTGCCCGCCAATGCCGAGGCGAGCGGGCGGGTTCTTTACGAAGGACGGAATCTGCTCGACCTTTCCGAGCGGGAGTGGTCACGCCTGCGGGGAGACCGGATCTCCGCCGTGCTCCAGAATCCCTCACTCGCGCTCAATCCCGTCTACACCATAGGTCATCAGATTGGTGAAGTGTTCCGCATCCACCGGGGAGATCGCCGCGATGATGCCTATCAAAAAGCGGCCGCTCTGCTGGAGCGCATGAAGCTGGGGGATGTTAAGCGTCGTCTGGCCATGTACCCCCATCAGTTTTCCGAGGGCATGAACCAGAGGGTGCTCATCGCAGCCGCCGTAGCTCTGAAACCCCGTATCCTCGTGGCCGACGAGCCCACCAAGGGCCTGGATGCGGACCTCAAATCCGCTGTGATCGAGGAGCTCAGAATCGCCGGCGCCGAGTCGGAAACCGCTCTCTTCCTGATCACCCATGACCTGGATGCCGCTGGAATCCTGTGCGGGAGGATCGCCGTCATGTATGCCGGCGAGATCGTGGAACAGGCGGAAGCCCGGGCGTTCTTCGCCGAACCCAAACACCCCTATGCACAGGCCCTGCTCGACAGCCTGCCGGAAAGAGGTTTCCTTGCCATTCCCGGCCATCCCCCTGCGCTGACCGCTCCACCGCAGGGCTGCCGCTTCCATCCCCGCTGTCCGAGGCGAATGGAGGCATGCAGGGATATCAGGCCGGAAACCAGCACTGATGCTGGATGGGAGGTGCGATGTCACCTGTATCGCTGAGGGCGGAACATGTGAGCAAGCGCTTCCCGCGGCAGGGGAGGCGGGAACCGGGACCTCTGCTTTTGGAAAAGGTCACTTTTTCTGTGAACCAGGGAGAAACCTTCGGCATCATGGGAGCTTCCGGAACCGGCAAGACCACACTGGCCAAAATCCTGGCTGGATTGGAACCGCCCTCGTCCGGAGCCGTCACCTATGCCGGCCGTGCTCTGAACTCAATGGACAGAAACACCAGGACACGGTTCCGCCGCAGGGTGCAGCTGATGTTCCAGAATCCGGAAGGCTCGCTCAATCCGCGCAAACGCATCGGCCGCAGCCTGAAGGAAATCCTGCGCCTGGCCGGCTCGCCGGCCGAGGCGCACCGGGACCGGATCGTCTGGGCTTTGAAGCAGGTTGGATTGGCGGACGAGGTTTTGGAGCGTCGCCCCTCCCAGCTTTCCGGCGGGCAGAATCAGAGGGTCGTGCTGGCCCGAGTGCTGCTTTTGGAGCCTGAGTTCCTCATCCTCGATGAGCCGACCTCTTCGCTTGACATAGCGGTGCGGGCACAACTGCTTCACCTCTTGAAATCCGTGCAGGAGCGGCACCGCATCGGCTATATATTCATCTCCCATGACCCGGATGTGGTCCGCTTCATGGCCGACTGCATCGGTGTCATCGAGGGGTGCACGCTGAAAGTGTGGGCAAAAATGGGGACTGTCCCCATTTGATCTAAATGGGGACAGTCCCCATTTTTCTTGACAAATGCCTGAATATCGCGCATTTTAGGTATGGAAAAGAAGATACCGGTTTCTGTAACCGGAACCAGGAAGCCCGGGGCTTCAGAATGAGTGCAGATAGGCGCAGAATTTCAGACCGGAGGACTTCACCCACTCCGCCCCTGAGCAGATACATTTTCAAAGGGCGGCGCCGGAAAGCCCGGCGCCGGGGGGAAGACCGCAACTATTATGTGGACCGCTACGAGCTTCGATACCTCTTGCTGATCACGGCCATACTGATCCTGTGTTTCCTAGACGCCTATTTCACACTTACGCTGATACGCTTCGGCGGCCTCGAGCTGAACCCGTTCATGCTGTTGTTGATGAACAAGGATATCGCGCTGGCACTCATCTCCAAATACCTGATCACGGTCTTCTGTCTGATCTTCTTCCTGCTCCATAAAAACTTCCGGATCTTCAAGCGGATCCGGATCAATTCGTTGATCTACGGCGTGCTGTGGGTGTATCTCGCCTTGGTTTCGGTCGAATTTTACTGGATCTTCAGCCTCACACGCGTAATGCCCGCCTCTCCCTGAAGCCACGGCTCATATCTGGAGCCCCCACATGACTCATCGACAGAAACGTTCCTGAAGCTTTTCTCCATGAACGAATTCGCCGATTTCATGGATCAGAAAGAGGGCGGCCCGAAAATTAATTTCGGGCCTGTTTATGTAGAGAAGGAGAAAGAAAGAAGGCTAATCCATGTTTTCACTGAAGGCGATCGGGATGGCTTTCCATACTTTGACGCGGACTCCGTCTTTTTCAGCAGGGCTGAATTTCCATTTTTTTACGGCGTTTTCCGCAACCTGGTTAAATCCGTAGGGGCTGTCGAGCCGACGGATGACCACCGTCTGGATCACGTCTCCGGTTTCTGAGATCAGGGCATTGATCATCACTATTCCCGATACCCCGCGGCCGCGGGCCGCTTGTGGGAAACGGGGGAGTTCCTTATGGATGGGCTCCGGTTGCCGATCCACCAGCTGGATGGAGACGATATCTCCCTCCCGAATCTTGGAAGCCTCCCGGGCGGCGGGAGCAGAGTCCTCGGACCGACCGGTTAGGGTGGAGGGAATTGCGATTTCCGTTATACCGGCGGGCGAGGTGTCGGTAAGGGCAGAGGAAACAGCCCGATTTTGGGGCAGATGCTGGGTGATAAGGGGCTGATCCCCGGCATCCGACCTAGGGTTTCGGTCACCGATAAGCTGAGGAGTCAGTTCGGCCTCTTGGATCTCCGCCGTCACCTGAGATGTGGCGGAGGGGGGAGGCGCTGGATCCTCCCGAGGCTTTTCCGAGGGAACAGAGGCGGATCCTTGTGATCCCTCCGTCGAGGTGTCGGTCCCGTCCAAATCTTGAGCGGATCGGGCCTCACCCGGCGGGTTCTCTTCACTCGACCGGCCATCCTCGGCTCCGTCGGTTCCGGGCAGGGGCTGTGCGATGGTCGTCAATCCGAGCGAGCCTTGCTGTGCCGGCGATTCACCGGAATCATCGGGCCTCAGGATCAATATCAGAGACACCAAAATGATGATAAAAACCGCGGCCATAGGAACGACGATTTTGGTGGGAACACCTTTGAGCCTGCCCAATATATTCTTGAAGAAGCCTGATCCGGACTTCTCCTCATCGTCTCCAAAGGTACCGAACACATCATCCTCTTCCACCACCTCCTGCAGCTCGGGGCGGAGGGATTTCTGCTCTAATGCCGAGTCTTCTACCGCTTTCTGGGCCTCGACCGGAATCTCGGCTGTGGCATCCGGCTCGGCATCCTCCGTCTCCTGGTCGCCAAGCTCTTTGATTTTTAGCTCGAGCTCGTTTTCCATGGTCTCGGCGACGGTTTCAGCCCGGCTTGCGTCATTCTCCTTGGAATCCTCGTTTAACTCTTCGGGGGCCGAGGCCTCCTCGGCCGGTTCGGGAGCTCCGGCCCGGGCTATCGCCTCCAGCTTCTGCATGACATCATCCTGCGGCCTGGCTTTCGGTTCGGGATCCACAGATCCGGATTCGAAAACCGGAGGTTCGGGTGCGGCTTCACCCTGAGGGGCCGCAGTCTTGCCGGCGTCGGCATGGAGCGGTGATGTCTTCTTCGCCGAACCTCCCAGGCCGAAATCAGAGAAGGCATCCTGCATCATGGCATCGAGCTCTTGGGCGAAATCATCTTCCAGCCGAGGCTCCGTTGAGGCGGGCTCTGGATCGGAGACCGATTCCATGAGATCCTTATCCAAATTTCTCGGCTGAAATACCTCGGGGGCCTGATCTTGCGGCTTTGAGTTCTCCGGTTCCGATTCTTTCGGTTCGATGTCTTTCGGATCCGATTCCTTCGGTTTCAATTCTTCAGGCTCGAAATCTTTGGATTTTGGCTCTCCTGACTCAAATTCTCCCGCCTCCGGCTAATTGGATTCCGGCGGATCGGTTCCGAGCTCATTCGGTTTTATCTCTTTAGGCTCCATCTCTTCAGGTCATGCCTCTTCAGCTGTCATCTATTTAGATAGAGACTCTTTAGTTTCCATCATGCTGACCGCTTTAGGGTCCGGAACCGGGCCGGAATCTGCGGACTGTAATTCCTCCAGCGTATCCTCGACGGGCGTATCCGGAATTTCCACCCCGTTGAGTTCATCTCCCGTGCCGTTTTCCCCGGGAATAAGGTCGCTGATCAGCTGCCGCATTTCCGTTCGCTCAAAGGGTTTGCTGACGAATGCCGAGGCCCCGAATGACCGAAGAGACTCTATTTTGAACTGCTCCTCCCGGTAGAATTTTGTCAAGATGATGACCGGGATCTTGGGATCCATATCATGAGTGATAATGCCGCACAGTTCGAATCCATGCAGCTTCGGCAGCATGGGCTCAAGGATGACAAGATCGGGTTTTTCCTGCTTGGTCTTATCCAATCCGGTTTCGCCGTCACACGCCACCAGAGCATCGAATCCTTCGTCTTCGAGAAATCCCCTTAACGATTCGGCGGATTTCTCATCGAAGTCAACCACCAAAATCTTTTTTTTCGTCATCTTTCTCCCATCCTGCTCGCACTGGGGATGAGCCGCGGCTTATTCCTCGTTCGTCAGGTATATTTAAGAACCACGGCCGGAAAACGTCAATCACCCCTAGGGGTGATTCACGGGATGATAATTATAAATGCGGGAGAGGATAGACGAGAAATCCGCGGAATTATTTTTCCATTTGGAAAAGGGTGTCTTCGATTCCGGTGTTGAATTTCACGTCAGAGATGGTTATGGTCAGATATTCCATGCCGTCCACGAATTGGGCCACGGAATGGGACACCATGAAGCCGTCGACCTTTTTATAGTCGGTGGCATAATTTTCGATCGCACGCTCGACCCCCGTAGCGTCGGTGACTATCGCGTCGGTCCTATAAGGCAAATAGGTCTCGGGATCGACATAAATGGAGGCGGTATAGCCGTCTTGGTATTTCCGTTCCAGCACAAAATATTCTTTTCCCTCGAGCGATTCTTTGCCCTTCACGGTGTGGCTGATGCCGTATTTTTCCGGGTTGAGCACCGAGACGACGGGCATGGCCTCCCGCTTGATATTCTCGGCCTGAGGACCGGTGAATTCCTCGATGGCAAAGGTCTGCTGATTTGTGCCCCAGGCAATCTTCCCGTCAAAGCAGTTTGTGATGAGCATCCCCATGATCTCGATATCCGAGCGCCTTTTATCCGGCTCTTTCTTATACACGGTGAGGCTGCCCTCCATTCCCTGCGGCACGACCTCGAGGGTCCCGGTGAGGGTCATGTCTTTAATGCCCTCCAAGACTTTTTTCCCACCCTGAGCCTCGATCATCTTGGCGAGCAGTTCATCGGCCGTTTGGGCGGAAAGGGTTGCCGACGACAGGAAAAATCCGAGTAATACACCAAAGGTCACGATTCTTTTCATTCTTTTGTCTCCCTTTTTTGATTATTTTTGAATTTTCAAGCGAGGTCCGATCTCTATTGATAACGAGGTCCCATCTAGGCTGCGGCTCTAAAGAGCTGCACGGTTTCCTCTTTGAGGAGAATGATCAAGGAATAGATTCCGAGAGCGGTACCGAGCGGTATGTTGATCAGCGACAGAAAGGACAGGATCAAGGTCAAGATACGGGCCCATTCTTTTCGTTTCAAGAGGCCGATGCCGGCGATGATCTTGGGGATGGACAGCAGCCACATGAATCCCGCCGCACTTATGCCCACGATTCTCAGGATGGTGATGCCTTCGGCATCCATGTCGGGAATGAATGAAAGCCCGAAAAGCAGCCCGAAGACGCCCATCCCTGCCACCAAGATCAAACCACCATGCACGATCCAGAGGAACCCGCACAGCTGCACATGTTTTTCCAATCGATTCCTCACATCATTTCCCAGCGGAATCCGCGCAGATCACGGCCGTCCCGCTGGCGCTCACCATCAGCATGCCCCCGGACTGGCCCACCTGAATGGTCTCGTAGTCCAGATCCACGCCGACCACGGCGTTGCCGCCCAAGGCGCGTGCCTGCTGTTGCATCTCTTCCAGGGCAATATCCTTGGCCTGTCGAAGCTCCCGCTCGTAGGCGGCCGATCGCCCTCCCACGATATCGCGGATGCCGGCAAAAAAATCCTTGAAGATATTAGCCCCCAAAATGGCTTCTCCGGTAACCAGGCCCAAGTAGCGAGTGATGGGCCGGCCCTCAATGTTGGGCGTCGTAAGCACCAGCATGTTCCCTCCTTGATCTCAATATGTCCACGTTATTCATGCACATGATTCATACGAATCGCAGGCGTTTTCGTTTTTTGTATGAATTCGTTCCCTTGGTCACTCTTCACATCCAATACTTCCCCGGGAGCGACTTTATTCAAAGGCAAGCGGCAAGGTTGCATTTTGTCGAAAAATAGAGGATAAAAGGGGCGGAAAAATAAAAATCCCTCATGGCCGTCGCAGTCTTCGTAACCATCGCCTTCCTGTTTTGGGGAATCCTGATCATGTTGGCCGGATTTCCCTTGGTATTCGTGTGCTGGCTCCTGGACCGGAAGGGTCGGATCAACCACTACCTGGAAAAATGGTACCTTGCCACGCTGTCGCGGATCTTGGGCGTGCGCCTGACCGTGGAAGGGAGCAGGAACATCCGTCGTTCGGAACGGTATCTCATCATCGCCAACCACAAGAGTGCGGCCGACATCTTCGCTGCAGCCCGGGTGCTGCGGCTGCATTTCAAATTCTTCGCCGCCAGCTATCTGTTTTCCATCCCGATTTTCGGGTGGTGCATGTCCATGGCCGGATATCTGCCCATCGACCGTTCCGACCGCAGGCAGGCCCGGGAATCCATCATGAAAGGCACGCGCGTGCTCAAACAAGGTCGAGCCAGCCTCCTCATTTTTCCCGAAGGAACCCGAGTGGAAGCCCCGGAAATCGGAGATTTCAAATTCGGATTTCTACGCATCGCCACGGAGGCCCGCCGCCCCATCCTGCCGGTGGTTTGGGACGGGACGACCGACATCAAAAAAAAGGACTCGTTCTGGTTTCATCCCGCGCACGTCTATGTCTCGGTTTTGCCTCCGCGTTCGACCGAGGACATCACGGAGGAAAACTGGGCGGAGATCAAGAAAGAGTACGAAGAGATGTACCGGACCGAGTACGCCCGCATCCGGGAGCTCAGGCTGTCTCACGAAACCTGAGTGCCGCCCCGCCGGTTGGAGTAGAAATTAAAAGCCAGCCCGCCTGATCACCGGCCCGATCGATGCTCGGCCGGCTCGGGCATCCCTGTTGTTCGGAGATATGATACATGTTATAGTGATCCCTTAAATTTTGACTGTCAGGAGGGAAGATGAAAAAGCACCCGGTTATCCTTATAATCCTGGCCTTGAGTCTCGCAGCCCTAGTGACGGCCCAGGATCCGGCGGGGGAGAAGACAGAAGATCCTTGGAAGAATTTCTCCTTGGTGGAAGAGATCAAACCGGTTCCGGAGGCGGCCAGAATCGGTTTCGAATCGATCACCAGCCGAGACGCCGTCATCCACTTGAAATTTCTGGCATCCGATCTCCTGCAGGGACGTGATACCGCCTCGGCCGGATATGACATAGCGGCCAAGTATTTCGCCACCATGTTCGAACTCCTGGGCCTCGAGCCGGCAGGTGATTCGCCGCGCATCGCTCCCCGGGGAGATATCGTTTCACCGCGCGGGTTGAAGCGGCCGAGACGCAGCTATTTCCAGAACATAGCCTTCAAAGAAATCCTGAAGTCCGGCAGCCGTGCCCGGGTCGACTGGCAGAAAGGGGCGGCCAGGAAAAGCTTTTCCTTCTATCCCGGTCAGGATTATGCCTACCGCGGATCCGAATCCCGGTCTTTTACGGCACCGGTGGTGTTCGTGGGATACGGCATTCAGGAGGAATCTCTCGAGTTCGATGAGTACTTGGGAGTGGATGTCAAGGGGAAGATCGTCATGATGCTCACCGAAATTCCCCTTAAGGAGGATCTCGATTCCCAGTTCAACAAGGCCCGGCTCATGCAGAAATACTATCCTTTCCGCCTTTCGCGGCGCACGCCTTCTCCCAAGGCGAAGCTGGCCGAAGAGTTGGGGGCCATCGCCATCCTGATGGTGGAAAACTCGCCGGAGAGCAATCGGAGCCTGGCTCAAGAGGACCTGGATGAACAAAGGATCGATGACGAGCAGCCCATCTTTCCCGGCAGCCGGCGGCGGCTCCTCCTGATCCAGGAAAAGAGCCAGCGCATGCCGTGGGAAACGATTCCCACCATCAACATATCCCGGGAGACGGCCAACAAGATCCTCGAAGGCACCGGAAAAGACATCGAAAGCCTTAAAAACGCCATCGAAGAGACCAAACAGCCCCAATCCATGCCCCTGACCGGGGTGTCCTTCACCATGGACATCGAAGTCGAGACCAAGCTGGTCCACAGCGCCAATGTCCTGGCCTATATGGAGGGATCCGATCCGGAGCTAAAGGATAAGGCGATCGTGATCGGTGCCCATCTCGACCATCTAGGGCGGCGTGGGGATTATATCTTCAACGGCGCCGACGACAATGGATCGGGCTCGGTAGGAATCCTGGAGCTGGCGGAGGCGTTTGTCAAAAGCCCGGCCAAGCCCAAGCGGTCCATCCTGTTCGCGCTCTGGACCGGAGAGGAAAAAGGCCTCCTGGGATCCCGGTACTATGTGGCGCATCCCTATGTCCCTCTGGGGCAGACCGTGGCCAACCTGAATTTGGACATGATATCCCGCTCCTGGAAGGAAGCGGACTTGAGACGCAGGTCCGCCACGATGGGCCTGCGGGTGGATGCCGAGTTCATGAAAAAGATCGATCTCAAGAAGTTCGTGAGCCTCGGATTTGGCGCCGCCACCCCTCTGCTGGGTGAGCTTATGACCAAGAATAATCATTTTATCGGGTTGGATCTCCACTTGCGGCCGTCCGAAGAAGCCACCGGAGGCAGCGATCATGCGCCTTTCGGCCAGAACCGGGTCCCCTGGGTGGCCTTTCATACGGCCCTGCACGAAGACTACCACCAGGCCAGCGACACGGTCGAAAAGCTCGAGCCCCAGCACTTCGAGCGGATCCTGCGGCTGGCCTATCTCACGGCCTTCGACCTTGCCCAAGAGGGCGAGCATCCCGAGGGAAAATAGCCCAAGCAACGGCGGTACATCCGGCACCGATGAGGCCCCAATGTGCCGGACCCCGCTTTTCCCTGCTGAAAAGGGCGGCCTAAGCGTATTTAAAGGGGGACATTGCTCTATAACCGCACTTTTATGTTAAAGTTCTAACAGTCGGAGCGCATCAGTCAACGAAACTTCGATTTGATTCGTTTTCTATGGTGAGCAGATCATACGTGTAGAGGCATGGAAGAACGAGACCTAATCGAGTCCGCAAGGCAAGGCGACGTGGAGGCCTTCCGGCAGCTGTTCGAGACCAACAAGCAAAGGATCTTCGCCATCGCCTTTCGCTATGCCAAAAACAAACAGGATGCGGAAGATATCCTGCAGGACACATTCATCAAGGCCTTCCAGTCGCTGGACAAATTCCACCTGGACGAAAGCAACAGCTTCACCTCATGGCTCTATCGGATCGGCATCAATTCCAGTATCGATCTCATACGCAAGAACAAAAAAATGCGAGATAAATATTTTGATTCCGACCATTTCGACCGTATCTCCTCCGATGATGACGCACACAATCCCGAGTACACCATCCGCCTGCAGGATGTCCGGGACAAGCTCGGCGCTGTGTTGAGCACGCTGACCGCTCGCCAGAGGATGATCTTCATCCTTCGTCACTATCAGCAGCTGACCACCGAGGAGATCGCGGAATACATGAACTGCTCACAGGGAAGTGTCAAGAAACAGCTCTTCCGCGCAGTCTCGGCGGTCAAGGGCCGCTTCCAGAGTCTTATACCGGAGAAAGCCTATGAAGTGCGGTAAGTATCGGGAACAGATCGTCTTGTATCTATATGGGGAACTGGACCCTGCGGAGCGACGGGATCTCGAGCGTCATCTCGGTGAATGTCCCACCTGCGCCGGGGACCTGGCCTACACCCGCGAGGTGTTCGGGCTGATCGATCAGGCCGAAGCGGATGCAATTCCCGAGGCCGGCTGGGACAAGTGCTGGTCGCGGATCGCACTGGGAATCCAATCCCCCCCGCCCGCCCGAAAGAGCTGGGCGGGCTTTCCCCGCTGGGCGACCATCACAGCGGTCGTGCTCTTGATCTTCGCCGCCGGGATCTATTTGGGGCGCTTCTGGCCGACCTCACTTCCCCCCGGGGAGACGGGTGCGGCATCGGCCTCCGATTTTTCCCCGCTCACGCTGCAGGACTATTTTGCCAGCCTCCAGCCGGTCCTGGTTGAATACGCCAACCAACCGGCGGAACCGGCCGCAGGGGATCGCATCGTCGTGGACCGCAGCCTCATTCACAGCCTGCTGGTCCAGAATTTCATGCTTATGCGGCTGGCGGCTCAAAATGATCCCGAGGCGGAGGATCTGCTGGAGGACATCGATCTCGTGCTGCGTGAGATCAAGAACCTGGACAGCTCGGATCCCGATGCGTCGGCCATGATCCGCCGGCTCATCCGCCAGAGGGAAATCCTCTTCAAAATAAACGTAATCCAAACACTCTAAGGAGGTATGACCATGAGATTTGCCAAAATATTCTCTCTGTTGCTGGCCATCGGATTGGTTCTTTCCGGCCCGGGGCTGGCCCAGGAGCAAAACGACAAGGCCGTCTACGACTCCGCCAAGAAATCCATCTATGACAAGGACTGGCAGGCCGCGATCGAAAACCTGGAATATCTGCTGGACAAACACCAATCAAGCACCTATGCCGACGACTCCCTGTACTGGCTGGCCTACAGCCTGGATAAGCTGGGCGATTCCATGGACGAGATGAAGAGCCGCCTGGAAGCCAAGGAGAAATCCATCGGCCACCTCAACCATCTGATCGTAAAATTCCCCGACAGCACGTGGGTCGACGACGCCCGTATCCTGCGCGTCAAGATGGCCGAGGATCTGGTCGAAAACGGGCTTTCCGACTACCGCGTGTACATCAGCGGCAGCCTGCAGAAGCTTACCGAGCTCGAAGAAACGTTAGGAGCCGAGGAGATGGAACTCGGAGCCATCGAAAGTCTGGGCGGAGTCCTGGCTTTGGGTGAATTGGCCAGCCTGGAGAGCCTGCAGAGTATCCAGGCGTTGGAAGCCCTGGAGGGTATGCAGGCGATGGAAAGCCTGGAGGCGCTCGCCGCCATGGAAGACGCTTATATCCTGGCAGAAGAGCCCATCTCCGGCCTGCACGCCCTGGAAGGAGTCGAGGCCCTGGCCATCGCCGCGGATCAGGACGAGGAGAAAAAAGACCCCGAACTCGAACTCAAGCTGGTGGCCCTGCAGGCCCTCATGAACGTGGACAGCGAAAAAGCCTTCCCCATCCTGTTGAAGCTCGTAGAGGAAGAGGACAATCCCAAACTGAGGCGCAATGCCCTCTTCGTGCTCAGCCGGTCCCAAAATCCGGATGTCCTCCCCCTCATGGCGAAGCTGGCCCGCCAAGATCCGGACCAGTCGGTGCGGCAGCAGGCCATCTTCTGGCTGGGGCAGCGAAAGGACGATGAAAGCCTCGACATGCTGTTCGACATCTACAGCCGATCCGAAGACAGCAAGGTCAAACAGAGCGTGCTCTTCGCCCTGTCGCAGCGGAGAGACGACCGGGCGCGGGATAAGCTGATCCAGATTGCCAAGAGCGCGACGGACATCAAGACCAAAACGCAGGCCATCCTGTGGCTGGGGCAGCGAAAGGACGAGGCGACCGCGGCCCTGCTGATCGAACTCTACGATAAGGAAACCGACAGCAAGGCCAAGCAGCAGCTGCTGCACGGGCTGGCGCAGAATAAAAAGAGCAAAAACGCCCAGGAAAAACTCATCGCTATCGCCCGTTCGGAAAAGGACATGAAAACCCGGGAACTCGCCGTTTTCTGGCTGGGACAGAACAAGAACGCCGAGATCCTTAATCTGCTGATCGATATGTACCACGACAGCGACGACGTCAAGCTGAAGAACCGGCTCGTCATGTCCATCGCCCAGAACAAGAATCCGGAGGCCGTGCCCCG
>Ga0180437_10006339_pt1 | contig 15799 bp, 12 predicted proteins | sample SS_ome_4_FD_132410 | JGI IMG/M metagenome (GOLD analysis project Ga0180437, IMG submission 132410) | Hypersaline lake sediment archaeal communities from the Salton Sea, California, USA - SS_3_D_1 metaG | ecosystem: Environmental > Aquatic > Non-marine Saline and Alkaline > Hypersaline >...
TACAGCCATTTATTTCTTCCATGAATAAAATTCTTAAAGTATTTTCCATCAGATTTCTTTGTTTGAGTCTTAGAATCTAGTTGATCCAATGGTGAACATCGTTTAAGTATATCTCCAAATCTATCTATCTTGATTATCTTAGGTAAGTCGTCTATCTCTGCTTTCCTGATAATTATGTCCATAGAAAATATGATGTTGCAATTGTATTTAAATGTTATTTTTTCTTGATCTTTGCGACAAAGAAGCCTTCTGTGTCATTGTCTTGGGGCCAGATTCGCAGACAGTTACTAACTTGCTTGTTGAACTTCTGTCCTTCGAATTCTAGAACTGGTTCGCTTCGCACGATTCCTTTCAGTTCTATCTTTTCTAGTTTCGCGCCTTCAACAGTTTCCAATAAATGCGAGACAACAGCTTCATTCTCCAGAGGTTCGCAGCTGCACGTGCTGTACACCATTGTTCCTCCTTTCTTGAGAAGATCAAATGCTTTCACAATCAACTGCTTTTGTGTATGCGACAATCGTTTTATCATTCCAGGATTCCACATCCTGATTGTTTTCAGGCTTTTTCTTATAGTGCCTGTCCCGCTACAAGGAGCATCCAGTAATATCCTGTCAAATTCCATGTTCTTGATCGCCTGTCCGTGCATCATGGAAATGATAACATTAGTCACACCACACCGCTGAAGATTAAGACCAAGTGGTTTAGCACGTAATGCATTGATGTCATTCGCAACCAACACACCTTTGTTCTTCATGTATTGCGCGATCTGGCTCGTCTTGCTTCCTGGTGCAGCGCACATGTCCAATATCTTTTCACCGGGCTTAGGATCAAGAACCAAAGGAGGTATCATGGATGCTGCTTCCTGCACATAGATGTAGCCTAGAGAATGTTCCACAAGATTGCCTACATCTCTACGACCCTTGGCATTCTCCAACCAAAAGCCTTCTTTGCACCACGGCACTTGCAGTAGTTCCCAGTCAGGCTGTAGTCTCTTCTTCAACTCACTCACAGTACACTTTAGAGTATTTACTCGAATACTCCGCCTGAGATAAGAAAGGCTGTATTCCTTGAATTTATCAAAATCAGTAAGAGCACTATATCTTTCAATGAATGCTGGCTTGAATGCCTGCTCTGGAATGTCCTGCCATTTCCGCAAGTCATGTGATTTGATTGACATATACAGCTTCTATACAGCGTCCTTTATAAATAGTTCGGAAAATCTACGTAAAGCTTATAAATTTCTTTCCAACACTATCCACTAAGTGAGAATACATGGATGAACCCAACATAGAATTGAGCGATAAAGTTTTCAAGGCATTCTCAGGAGTTTTGTCTTCTAGAAGATGGGTCAGATTCTTCTCTGAATTTCAGGATGGTAAATTCAATTTTGCGCAGGTCCAGAGAGGCGAACCTATTGGTGAAAATTATGGAAAGAGAAAATGGAAGGAAAAGAAATTTAAGGATTATATAAGAGGAGAAAGGATCAAGAATAATGGAGAGACAAGAATCTATCTTACAGAAGAAGGGGATCAGATACGAAACATTGCAAAGTATTTTCTAATCCAGGAAAGAAATATACCAAGGAGAAAAGGAGTTGAAGACATACTTGATCTTATGCCAGAGAAAAATCATGGAGTTGAAAAGATACTTAATTTCCTGCACATTATTTATACTCAACCTATATCAGAGATGCGTCAATTATATGATTATTTCTCAACCACAACATCCAAACTTATTTCAGATAAATTAGTAGCAAAAGGATTGTTGAAAGTTAAAACAAAAAAAATCAGAAAAGTTACAGGTATAGATGCAAAAACAAACAAGAAAAAACATTTAGTTTATCATGTTAATTCATTTGAAAGGACTCGCAGGGGAACTTTCTTTTATGAAAAGATAGTATTACCTATAATACAATATTTGAACGCTGAAAACAAAGAAGACACAGAACTTGCAAGATGCGTAAAAACAAATTGGCCATTAAGACCTGTAAGAAAAACCAAGAAGGTTGCACAACCGATTCAAACTGCGGCCTTTCGTGTCGGCATGTATATTCCTGACGAAAAATACAGCCAGATGCTCATGGAAAAATTAAAACGGACAGTATTTGAAGAATCGGCTTATGCTAAATTTGAAGATCATCAAAAAGGTCTTGATTTTACAGCTCCGCAATATAGTGTTGTTTTCTTTGATGCGGATTCAGTTCCAGAAGGCACGGCGAACAGGATTATCAGGGACATAAAGAAAATTCCAGTAAGCAGGGGAGGAACAAAAGTTATCGCACTTACAGATCATACAAGAAGATCGGACAGATTAAGTTTGCAATGCGATCTTGTCCTGCAGAAACATTGGCTGGATGACGGAAACGGCTTCAAAGAAGAGAGTGACGCTTTCCTTAGAGAACAAGCTCAGAAATTGTATGACAAAAGAAGTTCTTCTGGCGGGCTTATCATGGGCACTAAACAGTTCATAAACGCTTGACCATATAAGGCCCTTCTAATTTATACCCTAATTTCTTGTAATATTCTCTGGCACCTATTCCTGAAATTACAATTATCTTGTTCTTATTATTCTTTTTACAGATCTTTTCTGCACAACCCAGCAGTTGTTTTCCCAGCCCTTTATGCTGCACATCGCCTTTACCTCCGACTTGAAGTGCGCTCCCGTAAACGTGCAACTCCCTGACCAATGCGCTCTTTCCAGTAATCTCTTTGCGCAAGCTTGTAGAAGGAAAACGAAGCCTGCAGAAGCCGTAGATATTATTCTTATCCTCAATGCTGATGAAGAACTCCTTTCCCATGCTTGCATCATATTCAACCACTTTCAACTGCTTCCTTCCCATAGGTTTTCCTTTCGGTTCTCTGCATCTGATGCATTTGCATTCAATACTGTTCTTCTCCAGGATTTTTTTGATATACTGTCTTAGATTAGTTTTCTTTACTCCTGCATCTATCTGATATGAAGGAATGTCTCTCTGCACCCTCATTATCCTGCAATAAGAAGGCACATACTTCTTGAAATTAGCGATCAGTTTTGCAGCATCAGAAGTTGATAATGGATTGTACTCTCCTTTCTTCCATTTTTCATACAATTCCGTCCCCCTGACAACCATACATGGATATATCTTCATCATGTCAGGCCTGAAACATTCGTCAGAAAACAATTTCTTCATTCCTTCTAGATCCTTCTTCATACTCACACCAGGAAGTCCAGGCATGTAGTGCGCATTGATCTTGAAACCAAGATCCTTCAAAATCTGGAAGCTTGCAACTGTTGTTTTAACATCGTGTCCTCTTCCGACTAACAACAAAGGTTCATCATAAACAGACTCTACACCAACTTCTACTCTAGTTGCCCCTAATCTTAGCATCTCATTTGCATGCTTCAACAAGGCATAATCAGGTCTTGTCTCTATAGTCAGACCGACGCACCTAATTTGAGCATTCTCGTTACGTTTCTGTTCTGCAACCAGATTACTCTTTCCCTTCAGTTTCAATAATTTTTTGTGGATCCTTTCCACACGTTTTGGATTGTGGAGATCTCCAGGCATTTCAAAGAATTCCTTGAACTTGTCAATATCTAATTTTCCATCTTTATAGAAATATTCACTGAAGTCATTCATTGCTTTCAGTGCGTAAAGAACAAACTCTTCCCTATACTTTTTAGGGCAAGAGATGAAAGTACCGCCCATTATGATCAGTTCAATCTTTTCTGGAAAATGTTCCATCACAATATACTGCTCTAATCGGTTCATGACCTGCAGGTAAGGATCATATTTATTCCTGATACCTCTCAAAGTCGCAGGCTCAGAACCTGTATATGATTGAGGCACAGTGCCAAACACACTCTTCACTCCGCCCGGACAATAAGCGCACTTTCCGTGCGGGCAATCGAACGGTTTTGTCATGATCGCAACAACAGCAACACCACTCCCGGTTCTACCAGGTTTTGTCCTCAACTTAGTCTTTAGTTTAGAAGCATCAACATTCAAAAGAATCTGGATGTCAGTAGGAATCTTGATCACTTTGTGCTTAGTGCATAATTTTACTTTTAGCTTGCTGAGTTCCATCTTGCTCAGCTTCTTCTTGCCCAATATTTCTTCAATTTCCTGATAAAACGTACGCTCAGACATCACTCTATACGTCAAAAGGGTTATTTAAAAAGCTAATGTAAGAATCACCTACTAAATAGTTTCCATATCTCTCTTATCACGAATATGGACAAGCTTACAATAATCACGAATCCCCAGTCATACAAGCTAAGAGGCACAGTATGGAATATCTTGTTCAATGGTGAATAGATTACCAATAACTGCAATAATACAGAAGAACCTACTGCGCCCCACAGCCATTTGTTCTTGAATACACCCACTGAAAACAAACTTTTTGTCAAACTGCGCGTATTGAATACCTGGAACATCTGGAACATGACAAGTGTCGTGAATGCCATTGTCTGCGCTCTTTCAAGATTGTCATAATAAGATAAAAATATGAACAATGTTCCTGCAGCCATGATAGCACCCAACACTAACATCCGTATGAAACCATTCCTGCTTACAATCTTAGAACCTTTCTTCCTAGGCGGACGAGACATCACGCCCGGCTCTTCAGGGTCAACACCCAATGCAAGAGCAGGCAGACCGTCTGTCACAAGATTCATCCACAATATCTGTAATGGCAATAAAGGCAGCTTCAATCCTGCAAGTATTGCGCAGAATATTGTAATAACCTCTCCCATGTTACAGGATAACAGATACTCGACAAACTTCTGTATGTTATCAAATATAGTTCTGCCTTCTTCAACAGCACTAACCAATGAACTGAAATTATCATCCAATAATATCATGTCAGATGCTTCTTTTGAGACATCTGTTCCTGTTATGCCCATTGCAACACCGATGTCTGCGCGTTTCAATGCAGGCGCGTCGTTCACACCGTCACCAGTCATCGCAGTGACATGGCCGTGTTTCTCTAAAGCCTTGACTATCTTTGTCTTGTGTGCAGGATTGACTCTTGCGAATATCGAAATCTTCTCTACATCGCGCGCAAATTCCTGGTCATTCAACTTATTTAATTCTTCGCCAGTAATCGCCCGTCCAGCAATCCCTAACTGTTTCGCAATCGCCTGTGCAGTAACTTTATGATCTCCTGTTATCATGACCACACGTATGCCTGCCTTCCTGCACAATGACACGCTTTCTGCAGCTTCTTTCCTTGGAGGATCAATCATTGCCTGCAGACCAACAAATATCAAACTTTCTTCATTGACTCTTTCATACTTTATCTCTTTGTAAGCAAAACCTAGAACTCTCAATGCATTGCGCGCGAACTTCTCATTCATTGCCAACACATTGTCCTTGTCCTTCTTTGTTATTATCCTTACTTTTCCATTCTCCAGGATTCTATTACATTTAGAAAGTATGACATCTGGCGCGCCTTTAGTGAACGCATACTTGCTATTGTTCACTTTATTGATAGTAGTCATCAACTTTCTTTCAGAATCAAAAGGAAGCTCATCAACCCTTGGATTCAAGGTCTCTGTCTCTTTCTTTCTTATCCCAAGCTTCGCACCGCTTACAAGCAGTGCAGCTTCTGTCGGATCCCCTAATACCTTTTCCTCATGCAGTTTGGCGTCATTGCATAATACACCTATCTTCAAAAGTTGTTTCAAACTTTCTGGCTTGGATTCAAAATGTCCTTTAGTGCTGTATCCTTCTCCTGTCACATCAATCTCTTTCCTGTCGCAGTATACTTTAGTGACAGTCATCTCGTTATGCGTCAAAGTCCCGGTCTTATCAGAACATATCACAGTAGTGCATCCTAATGTCTCTACACTCGGCAGTTTTCTTATCAATGCCTTTCTCTTGACCATCTTCTGCACACCTAAAGACAGAGTAATTGTAACAACCGCAGGCAGACCTTCTGGCACAGCAGCTACTGCAAGACTTACAGCTGCAAGGAACATGACCATTGTCTCGTATCCTCTGAAGACTCCTGCAAGGAACACAATCACACAGATCATAAGAACAATTATTCCTAAAGTCTTCCCGAAATGTGCAAGCTTGATCTGTAATGGTGTTTTTGGCGACTCTGCTTTCTGTATCATTCCTGCGATCTTTCCTATCTGCGTATTCATACCTGTGGAAGTTACGATCGCAGTTCCATGCCCCCGGGTTATCACTGTACCGCTGAACACCATATTACTCCTGTCAGCAACTGCGACTCCTTGTCTCAGCTCGCCCGGCTTCTTGTCAACAGGCAAACTCTCACCAGTCAAGGCAGCTTCTTCGCATTCAAGAGCAGCAGCAGCTATCAATCGAGCGTCAGCAGGAACTTTCTCTCCAACTTCAAGCAGAACAATGTCTCCAGGCACAAGACCTGTCGCGTCAATCTTTTTCTCTACGCCATCCCTTTTGACAACAGCCTTCAATGAGGCCATCTTCTTCAATGCCTCAATGCTTTTCTCTGCCCTATATTCTTTTGCAAAACCAAGGAATGCATTGATTACAAGGATAATGATTATCACGATCGCATCTATCCATTCTTCCATTGAACCGCTATGGATACCTAATGCAACGCTCACAACAGCAGCACCTATCAGTATCCATATGATGAAATCCTTGAACTGCGCAAGAAAGATAGTAAAAGGTTTCACCTCTTTTTCCCTCACAATCTCGTTCTTGCCATGCTTTGAAAGACGTTCCTCTGCTTCCTTGTTTGTCAAACCTTTTACACTAGAATCTAGTTCATGATACACTTGCTCTATTTTTTGTGTATAATAGTCCATTTAACACCCTTTTGTTACTATAACATATTGAATAGAATTCGTATATAAATATTTTTCTATAAGTTTCAAAAGCTATTCTGCCTTGAACTCCTTAAGCTTTTTCCATTCTATATTGTTCTTCTCAAATATCCTCTTCAGGATCTCTTTATCAGCCCCAGAAAGGCCTTTCCATTCCATGACCGCGAGTTTTGCCTTTGGCACTGTCTTATCAAACGCCTGCAACACAACCTCTTCTTCTATACCTTCTATATTATACTTAGGCAAGATGTGGGCGACTGCCAGATTATCCACATATTCGTCGCGCGAGAACACAGGCGCGTAATGAGGTCCTCCAAAACCTACTGCCACTGCAACAGGTTCTCCTTTACTATTCTTGTCATCATCATTCGCAGTCAGCATGCACTTGCAGGCAAAACGGATGGCTTCCATGTCATTCCATTCCTCTTCACTTCCACCTACTTCCACGAACATTGTAGGCGCGTTCATATTAGAAGGTCCGTGATGCGTCACCTCATAGCACTTCTCATAACGATCGTCAGGATACTTCTTAAGTTCCAAGAGCATGTTCCTCAAAAACAAAGCATTCCCTAAACACAATTCTTTTGGACTTCCGCCTAAGCCTGCATCCTGCCAATTGCCAGGAATATGGCAGGATAGGGTCTTCATCGTAGCTGTTGACTTATGGCTACTGGCCACAATGTATATCTCAGGCGGATTCTGCTTGAAATCTGGGAATTCGCACACATGCTCTATAGGAATCACATTTCCGTTCGAAGTGATAAGAACAAAATCATCCTTTACATAAAGAGAATTACCATCAAACTCTTTCTCTGTCTTTTCGAATCCAAGTTCCTCTGTAAAAACCTTGAACATGTTCATTGATGCAATATTCTCTTTCGCAGTTATGATGACTTTCATATAGAATGCAAAATCTACTAATTGTATATATTACTTTTGTTCCAGCTTCTGTTTAATAGTTTCTTTCTCGTCTTCTGTGAAATACATCTGTTCGTAACTTATCTCTGTTGGTTCGAAATTATTCACAGACATCACAGGGATCATTCTGGTCATATTGACATCTGTCATGTTCGCTATTGTCTCTCCTAATCCTATGAACCTGCCGAACTCGTACAAGGTATAGCACGTATTGCAATAGTCAGTGTCATCTGTCAGATAACTTCCTATATAACTTACATCAACTACTGTCTGATGGTCAAGACCGATCAAACCCTTTCCTATCAACACGATTGTATATTCAGCATCCACACCTTCGTCAACACAAGCAGCAAGATTTGATTTTACATTTGCAGGCAAACACTCTGTCATGTTCCAGGCATCGCATCTTATTGTTGTAGGCTCCATTATCTTATACACATTTGCATTGATTCCTGTCAAATCCAGAAGATCAGAAGCGTGCTTTGAAGCGTGCGATGAAAACAAAGAAAGATTCTCATACTCAGAAGGGACAATCACAATTGTGAGCTCTGGTTCTTCAACTATATTAACTGCAGAACAGGTAATTCTTCTCGATGCATACAATCCAACCTCTTCAATCTCTGCTATTGCGTAATTGTCTTTCATTGTCGTGTTCAGTTTCACCCATTCTTCGCCTGTAAAGTGATATATATTAGAATCGTCCTCAGAATATAGATATAAGATGCCTTTTTCAAAACCATAAGGAGCAGTCAATTCAAACATAGAATCTGCAATGAAGTCTGCTTCAAATTCTGCAATATCCACAGTATCAATCCTTTCTATCAAAACTCTCATTGCTTCCTTCCTGCTCACTGCTGCAGGCACTTTATTGTTCTCAACAAGAGAAAAAGTATAGTAATCTGTCTTATCGTCTTTTTTGAAACAGCCTTCGATAAAACCCGTCTCTGTCGTATCGAACATCAATCTCTTTGATTCGCCATTCTTCCTCATGACTTGTTTTCCAGCCTTGAACGGCAATTTAAACTTGATGCCGTTGTCAAACTCAAAAATCTCAATCAAGTCACGGATGGGCGTGTTAAAGAAGAATTGAAAGATATTATTATCCAGCATGAATTCCTTGTCATTCACAAGATATTTTATATTGTTGCCTTTGCATCCTATTATCTCAATATTCAATCCCTGTCCGAGTATGAAATCAAGATCAAGACTAAGATTGTTATCCTTATTCTTTTCAACGATCTCCTGCACCTTGATATAGAGTTCATTCAGCTTGAAAGGAAATTCTGCCCTGAAATCACTCTTTGTTATTGTAAGATCATTTTGTTTTATCAAGATTGGCCAGTCAATAGAAGCTACAAAATGTTCTTTATAGACATTGACAGACGCATTTATCCTTCCTGCTTCAACTTCGAATTCCTTGAACTGTGAGAAATCAACACAATCATCGACTCTTCTGTTAATATAATCTTCAATTGTATCTTCTATCTCTTCGATAGGAGGCAATATAGTATCGCCGGTCTTTTCCATGGATTCGACAAGAGCAACGACTGCTTGCTGATGTATGCATTCCTTGACATAAGGCTCTATCTTCAAAGCATTTATCGAGAAATGCTGGACACCTTTCTGCTGTGTCTCTGCATATTTTTCACTGGACCTATAATTCAAGAAAAGGATCAAGCTGACAATCACAACAATAATCAAACCTATTATTATGTAAGTTGTGACCTGACCTCTTTTTTGCATAAGGGAAAATAGTCATAGATAGTTTAAAAATTTATCTTTTTTATTTGTGTATTTTCTTTCTTTAAGCAACAAAGGATTAAGAATTTATCATGGCCTGCAGTTGTCACAATATTGCCTTAATTTATGTTTGACGCAGAAACGTTTCCCGCACCCCTTGCAGATCTTGAACTGTTTGTATAATTTCATAGCCATCGTATTTAGCTCCCACAAGCAGGAATTTATATAACTTATGGTATAAATTCGTAAAGCTTTTAAATAGTCCGCGCTATCCAGTAACCATAATGGGGAGTATTCAACACATAGCTATAATCATGGATGGCAACAGAAGATGGGCTAAAGAGCAGGGTCTCTACTCTTGGAAAGGCCATGAAGCAGGTGCAGAGAACCTTAAGAAGATTTGCCAGCATTGCCAGGACAGGGGAATAAAATATCTTACTGTTTACGCGTTGAGCACTGAGAATCTGAAAAGAACTTCTGAGGAATTGGCAGTGCATTTCGGACTTCACAAGAAATACATAAAGACTGAGATTCTGGATAATGACAAGTTCATGAAAGACGGCATAAGATTCAATGTCATAGGCAACTTAAACAAGCTTCCAGAAGATGAGCAGGCATTGATCAAAGAAGCAATGGACAAAACAAAAGACAATGACGATTTTGTATTCAATGTATGTCTTGCTTATGATGGTCAGGACGAGATTGTAGAAGCTGTAAAAGAACTTCTTAGGAAAGGTGTCAAGCCAGAAGAAGTTGACAGGGAAGTTTTGAAACAGCAGATGTTCACCAAAGGTATTCCGGCTCCTGACTTGATTGTAAGGACAGGGATGAATCCTGAAAAAAGACTGTCTGGTTTCTTGTTATGGGATTGCAGTTACAGTGAATTCTTTTTTACAGGAACAAAATGGCCGGGTTTTTCCACAGAGGAATTAGACAAATACATCAAAGAATTCTTAGAACACAGAGAAAGACGATTCGGGAAATAAACTCATAATCTAGCCAAATTTGCTATAGTTCTTTAGTATCTCCATAATCAATCTACCATAGCTTACATTCATCCATCTTCTCCATTCTATGACTTGCGTGAAATTATAAACCATATCAAAAATCTTGCTTCTTGGAAGCTTGATCAATACCTTTATCAAAGGAGTCATCCAAGGAAATCTCACTGCTAAAACAGAGAATTTTTGTAAATTCTCAACCTCTTTTATCTGTTTCTGCTTTAATACGCTTCTATGGATCTTATAAGGGCTTCTGCTCAATTTTTCAAGATCATTCTTTGTCATATAGCCTCTAGACAGCGCAAGATCTGTTATCTCTAGGCCTGGCAAGGGTGCAAATACATAATTGCTTGTAACCAGAGGGTTTATCTTTCTGTTCATCTTTATAGTCTTCCATGCCTGTTCCAATGTCTCTCCTGGAAGACCAAACATATTAAAGACAACCAAAGGAACCTTGTATTTCTTAAATAAGGCAACAGCTTTCATGATCTGGTCATCAGTTATCTGCTTCTGGAGAAGTTCATTCCTTAACTTTTCATCCCCAGTCTCTATCGCAAATCTAATATTAACGCAATTTCCTGTATTTGCGATCGCTTTAACAACATCCTCATCCACAAGATCAGCCCTGACATTGCAACTGAAAGGCAGATCTATCTCTTCTTTGTATTTTCTCAAGAATTCAATCATCCATTTCTTATTCAGATTAAATGTGCTGTCAATGAACATCACTGTCTTGATAGGACATATCTTGTGTGCTTGTTTAATCTCTTCTATAACTTTGTCCGGATTCCTAAATCGTACGAATCTCCCTTTGCCCTGCATCGCCTTCTGGAATGCGTGATTAAAACAAAAACTGCACCTATAGGGACATCCTCTGCTCGTAATGAAGACTGTGAATTGCTTCTTCTTGAAATACGGAAATTCCATGTATAGTTTCCTGTCGGGAAAAGGTATAGAATCCAGTTCTTCTACCAAAGGTCTCATTTCATTCTTGAATATCTTTCCATTTTTTTTTATCCACAGATTTTTGATTTGCGTTTCATCCGTCCCATTTGCTATTGCATTTACATATTCAAGAATCGCATCCTCTCCTTCTCCAATGCAAATCGCATCGACGCCTTTTTTATTTATCATATCTTCAGGGAAAAATGTAGTATGAGGCCCTCCAATAAGAATCTTTGAACTAATGTCTTTCTTTCTTATCTTCTTGGCCATCTCACAGACCCATTCGTGCTGCAATGTCATTGAAGAGAAAGCAATCACATCTGGATTGATATCTTGCAATCGTTTAATAATTTCATCGTCCTTTCCTAGGATAGCACAGCACTCGTGACCTGCTTTTTTTAGGACTGCAGAAAGATACATTACTCCTAGATATTCGCTCCATATGTCTTGAACAAAAGCAATTTTTGCCACTTAAAATCACATTCTGATAAATTTAAGAAGAGTATTTAATAGTTTCTATTTGACCAGATAAATTTAAATATTAACTTTTTTTCAATAACACAATGGATATTTCCAAGCATGCAAAATGGATAATCTTGTTTCTTTTCATACTGGGAGTTGCTTTGAGATTGCAAGTTGATGGCATCTATGTAGATAATCCCGGCACAATCAAGGCCGCAGACGCTTTCTATTATGTTCTTTCTGCAGAAAATATTGCAGAAACAGGCAAGTATGGTTATTTCCCATATTATATCACTGATGGAAGTGATGACATGATCGATGCACACGTTCCTCTAATGCTGATTTCAGGTTCTGGGTTGACCAGTACTAGCGGATTGAAGGCATGGAATACAGTTTATATATTAGTCTGCATTATATTCTCATTGCCAATCATCATCGCATTCTATTTTGCAAAGAGATTATTTAATTCAGATCATGTAGGCATACTAGCATCTTCAATCTTGGTTGTCCCCTTATTTATAGGAAAATGGTGGTATCTAATGTATATAGGAATGTGGACCACTGCAATAGGTATTGCTCTTGCTTTTGTATGCTTTTGGCTTGTGTACGAATGTGTTAACGCACCCAAGGATTGGAAATATATAATGCTCGGTTTAGTAAGTATTGGAACTCTATTATTTCATTTCCAAGACTTGATTATGATTGCACCTTTAATTTTGTTTGTTTTTTTTAACCTATGGAAAATACATAAATTAACAAAGGATTTTTTCAAGAAGATAGGGATGATCTTAATCCCAAACATATTTTTTTTTATATTCTACTTCAGCAGATTTTATACTGTTTTCACGAGCGGAAGATCGTCATTTGGCTGGCAGAATCAAGTTTTTACAAACGCGCCATACTACGTAAATATAAATCATTTAGGCTATTTGCTTTTAGGTTTGGCATTGCTCGGCCTGCTATTGATGTGCTTGAATTACAAGAAATACATTTTTTTTATAGGAACTTGTATATATTTTTCCTTTTATCTATACATTTTCCCTAAAATTACCGCAGCTGCTTTTGATATAATGAGGAGTCGTTTTATTATTATTTTCATCGCGGCTCTATTTATTGCATATGCAATCTATTTTTTTGTAATTAATATACATAAATACTTGAAGCTTCCTAAGATTACGATGGTCCTTGCTATCGTCACGATATTTATCGTCGCAGGGCTTCCTGGCCAATTCGCTCTAGTCGAACAGATGAAGTCTCAGCATCTAACGCCTGAGAAATATTCCGTCATGCTATGGATACAAGAAAATACTCCCAAAGATGCAAGAATATTTTTTCTAGACGGCTATTTTCAGCATAGCAATTATTATTCGAAGAGAGTGTCTACTGCTCCCGAGATTCCAGAACTGCAAAAACATATAAATAAATTTTTTGCTACTCAAAACTTATCACTGGAGTTTAACACAGGATTAGGAATGTCTACCGAGCTCGGAACTTCATTCTATTCTTGCAAAAAGAATTTCTTTTTCCTTGAAAAAATGTGTTTTGAACCGAGTGAAGATATTCAAAAGATCACTGACTTTGATTATGTTGTCATTGCACCAATCTCTGAACAGGTAGTTCCTTATGAAAAAGCAATGGCAGATTTATTGATGACTAAATACAATTATACACAAGTCTATGCCCAGCACGGCACCCTGATACTAAGAGGCGGAAAATGAAGAAGAAATTGCTTACAATTTTGGGAATAGGATTATTTTTCTCATTCTTCATAGGCGCTTTTACGCACGATTTTAATTTAGCTTTCAAATTCGGCCTTGCATACTTTATACTTTATTATCTCCCACTCGTGCCTTGGATGATGTTGATCAAGGAATTTTCTGATCTTGACACTGCATTTTATAGCATTATTTTAGGAGTAATTGTCTCGCCATTATTCTATCTCGCAGTCGGCGCACTAGAATTCAGATTGACAAAGACAGTCTTCATTGCAATACCTTTGATTATATTTGTTTTAGGGTTTTTGATGCATTTTAGGAGGAAAAAAGAGAGAGAAAAACCAAAAGAAGTTCTTGAAAAAAAGGAAGAAGTGAAAATCCTAAAAAAACCTACAGAAAGTCCTAACACAGAGAAAGACGATTCGGGAAATAGTTAATCTTCAACAATAGCAGTCGCTTCTATTTCGATGTTTATCCCTTTAATTGGAGATATTGCTTGAACAGTGACTCTTGCTGGTTCTTCGCCTTTCTTGAAATATTCGCGATAAACTTCATTCATCGCATCAAAATCCTTTACATCTTTCATATAGATTCTTACTTTGACAACACTATCCATGGAAGAGCCAGAAGATTCCAAAAGAAATTTAATATTCTCTAAAGCCTGCCTTGTTTGTTCTCTGATATTCCCTCTAAGAATCTTGTGAGTCTTCAAGTCTGCAGACAATTGGCTCGATAAAAAAATAAGATTTCCAGCCTTGACAATGTGATTCAATGGACTCGGTATATCTGCTACATATTTAGGTTTGATTATTTCTTTCTTCATAAATTTTAAAAAAATAATTATAGATATAAAGGTTTCTAAGTATTAGATTAAAAATCAAAGAAATTACTTCTTCTTAGCAGGTGCTTTACCTGCTGCTGGTTTTGCTGCTCCTGCTGCCGGCGCTGCTGCTTTTGATTCTACAACGATTCCTGCTTCTGTCATTACCTTGTCAACAAGCTTTGGCGGAATCTTTGCTTCTAACAACATGCCCTTGATCTTTGAAGCTTCCTTGCTCTTGTTCTGCGCGATTATCTCTTTTGCTTTCGCTTCCAGTTTCTTCATCCTGTCTGCTGTAGCTTCCTGTAATTTTGCTCTTTCTGCTTCCAATTTCTTTTTGTCTTCTTCACTCAACTCTGTCCTTTCTTCCTGTATCTTCTGGTCAAACTTTCCTTCATGTATCTGCTGTAGAGCTTCTCTCGCAGGAACACCCTCAACTAGGATTCCCATGCTCTGGCATGTTCCGACAATCTCTCTCACTTTATTCTTCATGTCTTTTCCAGAAAGACTGTCTTCCTTCATCTTTGCAATCTTGATAATCTGCTCAATCTTAAGGTCTGCAACTTTATCCAATAAAGGATTGCCTGCTCCTTTCTCGATCATAGCTTCTTTAAGAATTAATTGTGATGCAGGCGGTGTGCCAACCTGAATCTCAAACTCTTTTGTATCAGTATCAATTATGACTTTGACAGGAACCTGCATCTTTTGGAAATCTTTTGTCTTGTCATTGATAGCCTTGACTACTTCACCTATGTTGACTTTCAAAGGTCCAAGCGCAGGTCCGATCGGAGGTCCTGCAGTAGCCTTGCCCCCTTCAACCAAAGCTTCAATAGTCTCCTTAGCCATTTTATGAATGCTGAAAACTAGGTTCTATTTATAAAGGCTTCGTTTTAGAACAAGACTTTATGCCTTGGCAGGCTTCATATTTCTTCTCTTTAGAAGTTCAATTTCAATCTCGCCGAAATGCTCTTTCTGGTTCAAGTTGATCCTTCTTTCGTTGCTCAGGTGTAATAAAGGTACGAAAGTAAAGACCTTGCTTTCCTTGTCATTGGCAGGAAGCAATTGGTTGAATGTAACTTTTCCTTTTCCTTTCTTGAAAAACTTGATAATGTCCTTGTATACTTTTACAATGATTTCGCTCACATCAACAGAACTAGGAATCTCAATCTTTTTTCTGGCATATGGCATCCTGGATGTTACCCTTCTCTTCCTTACATCCATTGCCTTTTCCATTGCTTCCACAAGATCAAAGACACTCACTTTTCTTTTTCTCGGCTGCGGTGTTTTCGGATACAATGGATTCTCTTCCTGCTGCTGTCCATTCAGCATTGGTTCAAGAAGATTTATGTCCTCCAGGTCTTCCAAGTATTCTGCCTGTTCTTCTGTCTGCCTGAATA
>Ga0180437_10006340_pt1 | contig 15799 bp, 14 predicted proteins | sample SS_ome_4_FD_132410 | JGI IMG/M metagenome (GOLD analysis project Ga0180437, IMG submission 132410) | Hypersaline lake sediment archaeal communities from the Salton Sea, California, USA - SS_3_D_1 metaG | ecosystem: Environmental > Aquatic > Non-marine Saline and Alkaline > Hypersaline >...
CGGAGCGGTTGGGAGGGATGATTACATCGCCCTGAATATCACCGGAGGAGGGGAGAAAAGGCTCAAGCGGGAGAATGAAGTGTATCAGCTCGAGCCGCTGTTCAGGTTTACCGACAGGGAGATACACAGCAGGGACATTGTCAATAAAATTGAGAACATGCTCCTGGCGGTGTGAGTGCTGAGGGTCAAAGCAAGGCCCGCCAGGATGAGGACGCTCTGATGTTCCAGCCAGTCAATCGAGTTTCCATCCAGTGAGCGAAAATTCTATTTTCATATTGCTTGGAGCGATGTTTTTGTGTAATATTTCATTGATACAATGAATACAAAGCAGTTAAAATTATTTCTTCTTATCGCAGATTTGAAGAGCTTCTCAAAGACCGCTGAACTCGAAGCTCTCACACAGCCAGCAGTTACCCAGCAGATTATCCGGCTCGAGAAGGAGATGGGTTCGAGCCTCCTCAAGCGCAAGCACAAGAGAATCGAACTGACGAAAAAGGGAAAGCTCTTCTATCGGTTTGCCAAGAATATGATCTCCATGGTGGACAACCTCGAGCGCGAAATGAAGGTGATAGACAAAGGCGATGAGAGCTACATCCGAATCGGTTCGAGCCACATACCGACCTCTGACCTGCTCTACAGTAAGATAGCTGAGTTCAAGAAGGAGAACCCTCACGCATACATAATCTACGAGCTCAGCGACACTGAGAACATCTGTTATATGGTCGAAAACGGCATTATTGACCTCGGGTTTGTGGGGGCAGTCGTGGATGGGGAACTGAGCTATATGAGCTTCTCAGGAGACGAGCTCAAGCTTGTTGCGCACAAGGGGTATGAGATATCCAATGAGATCACCCTTGAGGAGTTGAAGGAGGTTCCTCTGATCATCAACCAGAAGGAGTCGGGTGTTCGTCGTTTTCTCGAACGCAAGCTGGAGGAGTATAAAATACTCTTCGCTGACCTGAACATCATATCCGAGATCGGCCTTCCCGAAGCGCTCATTGAGATCGTGAAATCAGGAGTGGGGTGCGCGTTCGTACCCTCCAGGCTGCTTGATAAGGAGTTGATAGGAGGCGATCTGAAGATCATCCATATTAAGGACTTCTCGCCTTATCGAAGCTATTACGCTGTTACCAAAAAAGGCGCTGTGCTGTCAAAGCTCGCGAAGAAGTTCCTGGACTCCTTCATCACATCTTCACAATGAAATCAATATGAGAGCGCAGAATAATGTCAAGCCGGCATTTTCGGTTGAACACGGTGTGTTCAGTGACTATATTGTTACTTTAATAGTGCATTTTTTTTAACAATATGGAAATAATATGAAATTGTCTCAGATATTGAACAGTACTATTCTAATAATCGTCTTCATGCTTGCCGCCTTGCTGGTCCTGGATGCTGCTCAGGGGGAAATGGAGTTCTTTTCTGAGGCGGAGGGCAGGTATTACAGCAAAAACTATTCCCTCGCCCTTGAGCTCTACGATGAATTCCTCACCCGTTTTCCCCTTTCCGACCTTGTGCCTGATGTACAGTATAGAAGAGCGGTCTGCCTCTTCAGGCTTGGGCGGTTTCCTGAAGCAGGCGCGCTTTTCGATTCCATCGAGAAGCGATACAGGGCTACCAGATACTATGATTATGTCCCTTTCTGGAAGGGGGTGATCCTCTACGGGGAGAAAGACTTCATCGGTGCCCGGGAGAGGCTTTCGGTCTTCCTGGAAAGAGTGAGGGAAGGGGAGCTCGTCTCGCAGGCGCTCCTGTACAAGTCACTCTGCGAGGTCGCCCTGGGGAACTATTCTGAGGCCGGAGAATCGATGCGAAGGCTTATCGATGTAGGAGGGTATGAAAGTCTGACTCCCTATCAGTCAGTGCTCTACAGCCACATCCTGCTGAAAGAAAAAAAGTATCAGGATCTCATCGAGTTTCAAAACCGCATCGATTACAGGAACCTTCCTGGTGAGTGGAAGGAGCGTGCCCTCCTCTACAGGGCTGAGGCATACTGGAACCTGAAAGACATTGGACGTTCGGAAGAGATATACGAGCAGCTGATCGATGCATACCCGGCTGCTGCGGTGACCGCACTCCAGAGGCTCTACATCATTGCACAGCAGAGGCAGGATCTGAAGAGGATGGAAAATATGATCGCGCAGGCAGAGCGGACCTTTTCAAAGGATCCCGATATCCTCATGGAGTTCTGGCTCCAGATCGGTATCGAGACATTCAACCGGGGCGAGCTTGACCTCTCGAGCTATTTTTTGCAGAAGATCTGGAATCTCCGGTCGTCGGGAAAGGTGGATGAAGCTGTGCCGATTTACCTGGCTGAGATCTCTATAAGAAAAGGAGATCTGATAACTGCGAAGAGAATCCTCGAGATATACCGAGCCATTTACGGTCAGGAGAGCGAGGATGTTCTACTTCACCTCGGGGCGGTCTATCTCATGAGGGATCGGTTCCTCGAAGCGGCGGAGAGTTTTGCACGGGCGGTGGGGCAATTTCCTGAATCACAAAAAATCGAAGAAGCACGCTACCTGCTTGCATACTCCCAGTATCGGCTTGGTGCATTCAATGATGCTCTTGACAACTGCAACCTCCTGCTCCAGGGAGCTCACAGGACGCCGTACCACGCACAGGTGATGAGGTTGAAGGTGCTCGTACTGCAAAAGATGGGAAGACTCGATGAATCCCTGCGCACTCTTGAAGAGTATATCGCCCTTTATCCTGACGACCGGAGTGCGAGGATCGACCTGGTGAAGCTCCTTTTCAGCGCGAAACGGTATCAGGAAGTGGTTGACACGGCCGGACGCTTTTTGGTAGGGGTGGGTCGTGAGGACATCGAGAGCTTCCTTCTGTTGACATATCTGACCGGCCTGTCCCAGATCGCCCTGAAACAGTATGAAGACGGACTCAGTTCTCTCACTACCGTCGTGGAGGAACAAAATGTGCCAGAAAAGCTGAAACAGATACTCCCCTATGCCCAGTACTACCGGGGATGGGCTGCATATCGGTTGAACGATTTTAAAAAAAGTGCTGATATCTTTTCAGGGTTCCTCCGCAGTTATCGGGTTCATGAGCTTTCACCTCAGGCACTTTTCATGAACGCGTGGTGTCTCTACACCCTTGGTGACTTCGAGAAGGCTGAGCAGCTCTTCGGAAGGCTTGAGGACGCACGTGACCCGTACATACAAACGAGGGCACAATTTCTCCGTGCAAAGAGTCTCGAAAACCTGAAAAAAGGCCCACAGGCTGCCCGGCTGTTTCAGGAGATTTTCACAACGGAGCCGGGATCACCCTTTGCTGATGATGCGCTCTTCGAGTATGCGGGAATAATGGGCAATATGGGAAACATAGATGAGTCAGCTGAGGGATACCTGAGGCTTTACAACAGCTACTCCCAGGGAGGCCTTGCAGAGGAAGCGCTTTACAAAAGGGGGGAGATCTACTTTCAAAACAATCAATTCGAGAAGGCAAAAGCAGCCTTCAACCAGTACCTTCAAGAGTACCCCGGAGGAAAGCTCGTCGACGCTGCGCTTTACTGGGAGGCGCTCAGTGCGTCCAAGATCGGTGAAAAAAGAGCCGCGGCACTTCTCTGGGAGAGGCTTATCAGCACGATGAAGGAAAGCCCCTTCAGGCCTGACGCCCTGGTGAAGGCAGCGGAAGTGTACGAAGCGCTCGGCGAGTACCAGCGTGCGCTCTCGTTTCTCGATGATCTTCTCTCCGGGTATCCGAAATATGCAGAGGAGGTTGACGCCAGGCTTGCCGCCGATCGTATCCGGTATCTCTTGTACGGTCTCTCGGAGCGTGAGGCAGAGCTCACTGCGAGAATCAGCAGGAGCAGAGGAGCGGAAACCCGAGAGGGGAGAAAGGCGATGGTTGAGCTCTCCCGTCTGTACATAGTGGAAAAACAACAGAAGCTTGAACGAGCCTTTCAGATGCTCAGTCAGGTGCTTGAAAAAAAGGACCCATCTATAGAACCCGAGGCGCAGTTTTTACTCGGCGAATATTACTACACAAAAAAAGAGTATGAAACTGCGGGAAAAGAGTTTTTCAAAGCCTCGCTGGTTGGTTCGCAAAATGGAGATTTTTTGGCATATACTATATACAGAGCAGCCCAGTCCATGAAGCAGGCGGGGAAAACAAGGGAGGTTGCCGAGCTCGTGAAGAGGCTCGAGGAGAACTTTCCGGAAAGCGAATGGTCACGGGAAGGAAAGAAGCTCTTGGGAGGGAAACAGTGAAAAAGACTCTGCTCGGTATGCTCCTTTTCCTCTTTGGTGTCCTCTCTCTCGGGTTCGCACAGGAGATCGAGCCCGAAGAGCCGGAAATCGTGCTCCCCTCAATCATCCTTGAAATCGAGGACCTCAGTACCGAACAGGTGACCGCTGCGCTTCCTGAAGAGGAAGAGCTCGCGATACCGGAACCCCAGTTCCCGCTCCCAGCTGCAGGGGAGATCGAGGTAGGGGAACCCGAGATCGATTTTCTGCTTCCTCAGACGGGGGCACCCGCGTTTCAGGTGAAAGAGGGTAAATATCTCACTGCAGAGGCAGTGCTTGGTGCCGGGAGCGTGAATGAATTTTATAGCAGAATATCACTCTATTTTCTCGGCGACAGACCCGAGGGAAAGCTCCTCTATGAGCACGAGACCCTGGACGGGTTTTCCTCAAAGCCTGCCGGCTCCGGATACAACTTCAGGGAGGATCGACTTGAGAGCGCTCTGAGCTTCGATCTGGGAAGGGTGAATTTCAGTCCGGAAGGAACCTATTCAGATCAGGAGAGGGGGCTTCAGGGACAGGGCAGTTACTTTTCCAAGATCAACCGTGTTCTGGACGTAACCTTGGGAACTTTGCTGCCTCTTTCAGATTGGTTCAGCTTGCGGGGGAGCTTGCAAACCTCTTCAGCGCGTCAGCTCCTCACCGCAGAGACCGTAAACGCGGTTGAGGCAAAGGAATACTACGTGTCGAGCTCACTGGCGGGTGAGTTCAGTTTCAAGAAAGTTTCCTTTGGGATCGAGCCCGGGTTCAGTTACAGAAGCGTTCCGGATTCATCGGATCTCACCCTCAGTAGGGGGTATGTCCGGGGTTTTCTGGGTTTTGATGTCTCAGAACGCTACCGCCTCGACGGCTCGCTGGGCTGGTTCTGGAGTGAGCCCACAGGTACCCTCGTACCCTTCGACCTGATGCTCAATGCCTTTCTCACAGACTTCTTTTCCCTCAGACTGGGCGGCGGCTACAGGGTTGAGCAGTACAACCTGAAGGACGTGTTTACGGACCTTCCGCTCGCCGGCCTTCCAGGGTCGCTCACGGATAACCATGGATGGTTCTTTGAATCAGGATTGCACTGGATACCGCTTCAGGGCTGGATTCTGAACAGTTCGCTCGTGTTCATGAACAATCAGAACCTACCCGATTTGGGAGTAACTCCGGACCCGACAACAGGGCTTTTTCCTTTTTCCCAGGAAAAGATAGAGACTCTCAGGCTCGACCTCGGCGCGCGATGGAATATATCGGAGAGTTTTACCACCCGCGCTGGTGTTCAGACGGAACTCCTCTCTCGTGCACAGTTTCAGCCAGGGCTCAATTTCTATGCCGACGCGAACCTGACGCAGAAGCAGGGGAAGTACGGTGCAGGAGCATCCCTCGATTTTCTCTCCGGAGTGAATGACTCAGATCAGGTTCCGCTACTGAACCTGAATGGGTTTTTCAGGTTAAATGATTATGTACGTTTCGTCACAGAGATAGACGACATTCTCTATCCGTTGCTCGATGAACCGCGTTACTACTGGTATCCGTACGTGGATCCTGGATTCACGTTGAAAGCGAAAGTATACATCAATTTCTAAGGAGATCGAAGATGGTTTACATTCTGGACAAGGGTGGCATAATCCTGTGGGTTATCCTCCTCCTTTCTGTCATTGCAGCAGTGATCATCATTGAACGTCTCATTTATTTCAGGAAGATCCGCACGGACGAGGAAAAAATGATCAGCAGGTTGCGATCCGCCCTGGAAAAGGGACACTTCGATGAAGCCCTGGCCATCTGTGAGAACAATCCATCCCCGATCACGAATCTCATGAAGGTGGGAATAGAGCACAGGAGGTATCCTGCGGATGTGATCAAGTCGTCCATATTGGATGCTGCAAACCTGGAAGTGCCGCAGCTCGAGAAGCACCTGCCGGGGCTCGGCACGATCACCTATATCGCACCTCTGCTCGGGCTTCTGGGAACAGTCACTGGAAACATCAAAGCCTTCGGAGTACTCGGAAAGCTCGGTGCAGTCGGTGACCCTGCACTTCTTGCAAAGGGAATCGCAGAAGCGCTTCTCACCACCGCTGCCGGCCTCATCGTTGCAATTCCTGCGATCATATTTTATAACTATCTGGTGAGCAAGGTGAACCGGATGGTTCTTCGTATGGAAAATCGGGTGAACGAGCTCGTACTCCTGCTGGGGGTGAAACCGTAATGCGATTCAAAAGAAGGCTCGCCACACGCACAAATGTGGACCTTATTCCTCTCATCGATGTGGTGTTTCAGCTGGTGGTGTTCTTCATGGTAACCTCGACTTTCATACTAACTCCAGGAATAAGTCTCGTTCTCCCGAAATCCACAACATCGGAGCCTGTCGCAATGACGAAGCTCGTTGTCACCATCGTCTCAGAGGAGGAGATCTATCTCAACAAAGAGCCTTACACCCTCCAGGGGCTGAACGAAGTACTCACGGAACTCTCTGAGGTGGAGAGGGACGCGGTAAAGACGTTGGTAATCGAGGGTGACAGCACTGTGTCTTACAGCCTCATGGTAAAGGTATTGGATGTGCTTCGTTTGAACGGTTTTAAAGGGGTGAACCTGAGAACAATAGAGGAAGAGGAAGTGCGATAGAAGATGTATGCTCAAAAGCAAAACAGAAGAAGGCTCGCACTCAGCATCCTCTGTGCGATGTTCCTTCACGCAGCATTTTTTATAGCGTTCCAGTATCTGCTCCCGGTTTGGACTTTTCAAATTCCTGAGTACAGGGGACCGTTGGAGGTGACCATCGAACGGGAAACGAGACCTATATTGCGTGAGAGCGCAGAGAAGGTCATTGAGCAGAAAGTGGAGCAGGAAGAGACCCCTGCGGAAGAGGTTCCCGCGGAAGAGACTTCCGCACCTCAGGAAAGTAAGCCCCAGGTCCAGCCCGCTGAACAGCGGGTTACCAGGGCTCAAGAGCCTGCAGGTCGGGTAAAAGAAAGCACCCTCCCGATGAGAGGAGTGGAGAGCTACGCTGCCACTACCTCGAGAGGAATCCCTCAGCCGGAAATAGTCGAGGAGGAAATACCCGCACCGGTCGAGGAGGAGTGGATCATGCCTCCCATTAAAGGGAGGACTTTCCAGGATGAGAAGGCACCGGATATTCCCTTCACCCCGAAATCCGAGGTTGAAACTGAATCTCTCGCCTTTGACATCGAACATCTGGACAAGGCCCTGGAAAAGGGTGAGGAAAAGCCGGTGCAGGCTGGCGTGGAAACAGGGAAAACCCAACGAACGAAACCGGCAACTTCCGTAGCTCCTTCCTCTCGAACGCCGATGATCGAATGGGACAATGTTGCGAGTGCCCGCACACTCACCTATGCCGGACCACCGCCTGCAATACCTTCCTGGGTAAAAAATGAGGGATTGGATCTGAAACTTTCAGTGTCTTTTGCAGTGACTCCGGAAGGCCACACAACATCGGTCAGGATCAGCACCTCCTCCGGATACACTGATGTGGATACTGCAGTCCTTGACACAGTGCGGAAGATGAAGTTCAATCCTGATCCAAAGAGCGGTCCGGTGACCGGCACCATCACGTATATCATCAGTCCGAAGTAGTATTCACACAGAAAATGGATTCCGCACAGGCAGAAAGGAGTGCTCATGAAGCGCGAGATCTCGATTGTACCGGAGTGGATTCTCACAAACAGGCGTGGAGGATACGCCCTTGGATCAGCCGATCTGATTAACAGAAGAAAGTATCACGGGCTCCTCGTCGCTTCAAATGAAGGTTTGAGGAGATTGCACCTGGTTTCTTCGGTGGAGGAAAAGTTTCTTGCGCAGGACTGCGTCTTCTTTCTGGATTCTAACCAGTACCCAGATGTTGTGTATCCGAATGGGTCGCGTTTCATGAAAAGATACCGCCTGCGCCCTTTTCCCGCTTTCCTCTACTCATTAACTGAAGGAGGAAAGAATCTCCGGATTCTCAAGGAAATCCTGATGGATGAACAGGAAAATGTGACCCTGTTGAGGTACAGTAACCTGGGGAAGGAAACGCTCGAATTCTTTTTCCGGTACAAGTTCAGCCTGCGAAATCATCACTATGTCAATCATCCGGGAAGTTTCGAACACTCAGGGGTGGAATCCGGCACCTTTATCAGCGGAAGGCTGCAGTGGGGATGGGCGAGAAGAGGTTGGGAAGACTGCACTGCATATGTGTACTGCTCAGTGGGGCAGATGGTTCATGATCCTCTGATTTTCAGGAATGTTACCTATACAGCCGAGCAGGAGCGCGGGTACGATGCGGTCGAAGACCTCTGCGCTCCTTTTTTACACAGGGGAATCCTGAAACCTGGTGAATCAATGGAGGTGCTTCTGAGTGATCGCGAGCTTGAGGGGAGTGGAAAGAAATCCTTTGAGTCAGCCGTGGAGAAGATCCAGGCGCGATACTCAGGGTACTCGCTTCCGGAAGACCACCCATCCCTTCTCACCGCAGAAAGGGGAACTGTACGGACCAGCGTACGATTGTCTGAACGAGAATACAAAAAGCTGTTGTACCTGCTCATGGACGAGTTCCAGACAGAGCGGGATATAGTTGCAGGTTACCCCTGGTTTTCATCCTGGGGGCGGGACACGATGATTGCGCTTGAGGGGTTTACCGTGCGGGAGGAAAAACTGGATTTCGTGTCAAGCGTCCTGAGAAACTACGGTCAAAGGATCCACAACGGGCTGCTTCCCAACGTGATTGGTGAAGACGGCAAGGGAACGAACTACGATACAATCGATGCCTCGCTCTGGTATATTCTTAGAACCTACGAATGCTTTGATACGCTCTCAGGTCAGAGAAAGGACGAGTTTTTTGAGTACTGCTCCACGATACTTTTGAATTACCGGTACAGTGAAAAACTCCCTTTTTTCTTCGATGAGGAGGATTTTCTCATCTCCATACGGGACGGGATTTCTCTTTCGCTCACCTGGATGGACGCAAAGGTCAATAATGAACCAGTGACTCCCAGGTATGGAAAGCCGATCGAGATCAACGGTCTCTGGTACAACGCCGTTGTCTCGGTGCGGCGGATGGCTGAGGAGCTCGGGAAAAAGAGGCTTTCTTCCGGGGAATACAGCCTGGGCTCTGAGACACTCGCGCAGTATGAGAGGGTGATTAAAAAGAGCATGGAAAAGTATTATGTAAATGGGATCTGGTGTGACAGGATTGAGGACGCTTTTCCCATTGCTGAGATACGGCCGAACTTCGTCATCGCGTGCTCACTTCCCTTCGACTTTGTCGGCAGTGAAGGGCTCAGAGCCGCATTCGAGCTCGCGAGAAGCAAGCTCCTCACCCCCTACGGGCTCAGATCACTCTCTGTGGAATCACCCCTCTTTCATGGTGTCTACGGCGGGACCCAGGAGGTGAGGGACAGGGCATATCACCAGGGTACAGTCTGGACCTGGCTGTTGCTTCCCTATGCACACCTCCTGAAAAAAGTCATATCTGACACACGGGTTTTAAAGAGAGAGCTTTTGAGAATCACCGCACAGTTGAGAAGCTGGGTCAAAGAGGGACACATTGCCTCTGTGGCTGAAGTCTGGGATGGAGAAAATCCTACGATCCCCAAAGGGGCTCCTGTTCAGGCGTGGTCCACTGCCGCACTTCTCTGCATAGAGAAGATGATCGACGAGCTCGAGTAGCACCTGTTTTTGGCACCGCTCGCCCCTTGCAGATAGTTCCGCCGATGGAGAAATTACCTCAGCACGGGCTGCGGATTCCGTGCAACGCCTCTGATGGGGGAAGAGACTGTGTCCCGGGAAATCCAGAAGCCGGGCTCCCTCCCATTGGGCCGGTCCAGACAATTGAACGTGAGTCATTTGACGGTGATCGAGTGCGTGAGGAGATCAGGAATACATGATAAAGGCGCAAGAAAAAGGGCTAAATATCAGGGCCAGATTCCTTTTGGGTAGCCACGGTGAGTAATATACTTCTACGAATTGGTAATTGAAGGAAAGAGAATGAGTGGTAGTATTATGAATAACCAATGATGGCATTTGTCACACCAGGCCCCTTGGGAGTAATTGATTCGATAATTCCGCAAATCCGCACCCCGTAGGAATAGTGGTAAATTGTTTTTACTTTATAAAAGCAATTAAATTCCTATCGTTTTATAGATTAATTGCCTTTGGCCTTCTGAAGTGGTATAATATTATAGTATAATTTTCAATTGAATAGAATATTTAACACTTTAAGTGTACCAAACGATGACAAATAGAAGTGGTATAGAAGAAAAAAACAGAAATCTTCTCGAAATACTACATCGGAATACAAACGGTCCCTTTACCCCAACTATGGCTGCCTCTATTTTATCACTTGATCTGAGGGCAACAAGAAGGCTTTTGGCTTATCTTGCATCACGAGGTTGGCTTGCTCGGATCAGACATGGGTTATATATTACGGTACCTCTGGGCGCTACTGCTCCATCACAGTGGCGAGAGGACCCTTGGATAATAGCAGGAAGTATTTTTACTCCCTGTTACATTGGTGGCTGGAGCGCTTGCGAGCACTGGGGCTTTACAGAGCAGATATTCCGTGATGTGGCTGTTGTAACCGCTTCTCCTATTCGAGAACGGACTGCGACTATTCAGGGTACTGTTTTCCGTCTTAGATTCTTGCAGGAAGCGAAGCATTTTGGGACTCGACCCATTTGGCGTGGACAAAATAAAATCCAGGTCTCAGATCCCTCACGTACAATGGTCGATATACTAGGTGCGCCCTGGATGGGGGGTGGTATACGACATTCGGCAGAGATGATTAAAGCTTATTTTGATAGTGAGCATCGAGACGATGAGCGTTTACTCGACTATGCGGAAAAGTTAGGAAATCGAAGCGTTTTCAAACGACTCGGTTTTATTGTCGAAACTCTTAACTTCTCCGCACCAGAAATAATAGATAGATGTCTAATATTGAAGAGCTCAGGTCTCACAAGTCTTGATCCGAGTGTTCCACGAAAGGGAAGGATAGTAAAACGGTGGAATCTTCGAGTGAATATCGATCTTAAGCCTTCACAGGAGGGGTTATGATCACAAGGACGGATCTCGAAGAGCGAGTTCGGGAGTGGGGACTCCGAGAGGAAATTGTTGAAAAGGATTATGTTTTAGGGTGGATTCTTTGGGGTATTGGTTCTGACGAAAGGCTATCTATTACGTGGGTTTTTAAAGGAGGAACTTGTCTTAAAAAATGCTACATTGAGACTTATCGATTTTCTGAGGACCTTGATTTCACAGTTCTGCCAGGCGGACCCATACTGCCAACCGAGATTGAACCTATTCTAAATGATATACTCCGTCGTGTCGGAGATGAATCCGGCATTAATTTCGCAGGTAGGCCTCCTCTGCTAAAAGGACATCCTTCTGGTCTCTACACAGAAGGCCGAATATATTACCAAGGCCCGAGAAACGCACCAAAAGTCACCCGCATTAAGCTTGATTTGAGCTCTTCGGAAGAAGTTGTACGTCCAACAGTTCTTCGGATGATTACACATGCCTACCCGGATGAGCTTCCAGAGCCAGCTACTATTCGTTGTTACTCCTTTGATGAAATTTTCGCTGAGAAAATACGAGCCATGGGTGAGCGAGGCCGTCCTAGAGACCTCTACGATATCATCAATCTTTTTCGCCGGTCGGATCTTCAGGCCGAACCCCAGATCATTCATTCTGTACTGGTTAGGAAGTGCCAGAGCAAATCAATTCCTGTTCCCACATTTACTGCTATTGAATCCTCAAATATTCGCACAGAACTTGAGGCGGAATGGGCGAACATGCTGTCTCATCAACTACCAGCCTTACCACCCTTTGAAAGCTTTTGGGAAGAACTCCCAAAACTTTTTGGATGGCTGGAAGGAACACATGAAGTAGAAAAGCTTGAGCCTATTCCTCTCGGTGTAGGAGAAGAGGAGCCTGCGAAGTGGACACCGCCGCCTACTGTCTGGACTTGGAATGTTGGTGCACCACTTGAGACTATTCGATTTGCTGCTTCCAATCATCTCTGTGTAAAACTTGGCTATGATGGTACTACTCGCATAATCGAACCCTATTCACTTCGGCAAACCAGTGATGGAAATCTCCTCCTGCACGCAATCCGTATAGATTCCCGTGAGCATCGCTCATATCGAGTCGACAGAATTCAGAGTATAGAGGTGACAACCCAACCATTTCGGCCTGTTTATAAAGTGGAATTCTCACACTCAGGCGCTATTCAGGCTCCACCTACAATAAGAACGACAAGGCAATCACAAAGTCGTTCAAACACAGTATATCGTCGTAGTGGATTAGTCTATATTATCGAATGCCCTTATTGCAAAAAAAGATTTCGTCGCAAGAATCACAATACGAATCTTAACCCACACAAAGATAAGTTTGGGTACCCGTGTCCCGGACGCTATGGGTATATGGTTGAGTACAAATATTGAAAATACGAATTGTTGGAATCGTATTACATCTTACACCTCTCGGGAGACATCTCACTAAGTATTTCATATTTTTACATTTCTGTATTTTTCTAAGATTTGCTTTAATCCCTCCAGCAAGATATAATAACCTCGATAAGATTCGCAACGCTAGGCCCCTTGGGCAACATAATTGATTCTATGCGGGTGAAATGAACTCAAGCTAAATCAGGATGTGAATATGAAAATAACTGAGTTGAAGAATAAAATCGCTGCACTGTCTCGTGATGAACTTGAAGCCTTGCTACTTCAAATTTACAGGAAGAACTCTGAATGCAAAGAACTGATCGAAATAAAGTTCGATTCAGAAGTAGAGGCAAGAGCCTTCAATAAATATAAGAAACAGATTATTTCAGAGTTCTTTCCCGATAGAGGCTTCGGCAGGCTCCGGTATTCTGTCATGAGGATGGCATTGAAAAATTTCAAAGATATATCAACGAACCACAAACTGGTTGCTGAGCTTATGATGACTCATGTTGAGAAAGGCGTGGAGTTCACAAATGCATATGGTGATATAGACGATAGATTCTACGACAATATCGCTGGTATGTATGCAAAGGTCCTTAGGTACATAACTACTCACAGTCTCCACACAATATTCAGACAGAGATGTCGAGATGTAGTGGAACAGACCGAGGGAATGGGATGGGGATTCCATGATGAGTTGGGAGATCTGTACTATAAATACTACACCGAATAGTCTTAGAGAATCGGGGAATATTTGGAGTGTGATTCTAGAGACCTCGCCTGCAAAGGTGTAATCCTGGACTCGTTTTCATTAAACCGCGCAACTCAGGAATAGTCGGGGACTTTTTTCGGCAAGCCTCCAGAAAAAATTATTCGAATAAACAGCTTGGTTTCACTATTATGCTAATAGATATGGCAAAACGAAAAAAGAAGAAATCATTGCCACCACGTCTTAAAAGGATGAAACGGACAGATAGGCTGCAATCAGCAAAGTATTGGCTGCAAGAATTTCACGGTGAAAACGTGATTCGAGCATATCGGAAACGATATGGTGTTGATTGGCTTTGTGCTGTCAAAGAACTGAGGATATTGGGCGTTGAATTGGATCCCGTTTATGTTAGAAAATTAGAGCAGACAATTGAAGGTCAAATCAAAACGAATCGGAGACGTAAAACAGAGAAACAATAAGAGGATGAACCACTAGCCTGGATTCCCACGGCTGTGGGTAGAACTAACGACTACTGTCTTTTCCACCTGTGTAAGGCCAAGCTATTCGGTAAATACCTGCCATAAGTCCGCTTATATGCACTGTAATCGCCCTTTCGCTGAAGCGCAAGTACGGAGTAGACTACAGCAGTATACCTGCATGTGTTATTGATTCAATGAACATATAATCTAATAACCACCTAGTTAAAAGAAATGCAGATAGCTTTTCGATAGAATATATGCACTATTTTACGCTCATTCATTAAGTGACAATTTGCACCACATCGTGGACACGAAATTCGCATAACATCGTGAACATCTTAATAATCGCAAATTCGCACCACATCGTGGACAATATTGTTGCAATATATAATTCCTTCATCACACATTCTCTTAAAAACTGGGAGAATGGAAATGAAGGAAAAGATAGCAAAAAAGCAAGATGATAATTTATCTGAAGAAGAACTACGGCGAAAAGCATTAGAACTTTATGAACAGAATTGGAAAGTAACCGAGATTCGCTCATCCTTACATTGTTCAAGAAGTTGGTTTTATAAATGGTTGAATCGTTATAAAACAGGTGATGAAAAATGGTTTCAATCAGAACAACGGATCCCAAAGACAATTCATCGGAGCATTGATACGAAAATGGAACAGCTGATAATTGAGACCAGGAAACAATTAGTAGCATCCCGTTTGTATCAATATGGCCCTCAAGCCATTTATTACGCTCTCGAACAACAGGGGTATTCTCCACCACCAGTGTGGAGTATCGCTCGAGTATTAAACCGTAATCAGTTGGTCCGTAAAAAGAGAAAAGCTCCGTATGTAGCCAAGGGCAAAAAATATCCTTATGAGTATACATTATGCCATCAAATGGATTACGTTGGACCAAGATATTTATCTTGCAAGGCACGGTATTACTTCCTGAATCTTATCGATAGTGATACACATTGGTCTCAAACAAGTATATCGGAAAACCAAACATCAGCGTTTGCATGCCAAAAATTAATTCGTTTTTGGAAAATTGTCGGTATCCCTGATTTTCTGCAAATGGACAATGATCCTGCATTCTGGGGAAGTATAAAAGTTCCAAACGCTGTTGGTAAAGTGATTCGACTCTGTCTCTCATTGAAAGTAACCCCAGTGTTTATTCCTCAGGGTGAACCTTGGCGTAATGGAATCATCGAGCATTTTAACAATACCATGCAGAACGCTCTTCTCCAAACCGAATATGCAAATCTAAACGAGCTGAGAAACGCTGCTGCACATTACGATGATGTTCATAATAATAACCACCACTACAGTACTCAAAATGGGATGACACCTTACAAGGCATATAAATATTATCAGTATCCGCTGCGCCAATTAGATCAATCATTTGAGATGCCAACTGAGAAAATCCCATTAGAGAGTGGTGAAATCCACTGTATTCGTTTCGTTAGGAGCAATCTAAAGTTTACCGTTTTTGGTTTATCCTTTCCAATGCCTGAAAAGGCAAAATATGAATATATAAAAGGGGTGATTCTAGTTGAAGAGCACCGCCTTTTGATATATAAAGACACAGAATATTTAACAGAGTTTCCTTTTCATTTAATGTGAAAATGTCCACGATGTCATGCAAATTTTGATTAATAAGTTTTTTCGACTCCCCCTAGGGGGAGTCCACGATGTTGTGCTAATATTATTGCTAATAAAAAATGTCCACGATGTTATGCTATTTGTGACTTATTAAAAAAGATTTCTTTACTTTTTCCATAAGAACAGCCAAGCCCTGGGATTTATCAAAGTAATCGCCAGCTTGCGGTATGAGACGTTTCTGAACCTCAACCGGATAGATGCTTGCAACAATTACATTGGTTTTTATATTTGAATATTCGAGCATTTCATGAAGGATATTCCCTTCAACTTCCGGTAGAC
>Ga0180437_10006341_pt1 | contig 15795 bp, 16 predicted proteins | sample SS_ome_4_FD_132410 | JGI IMG/M metagenome (GOLD analysis project Ga0180437, IMG submission 132410) | Hypersaline lake sediment archaeal communities from the Salton Sea, California, USA - SS_3_D_1 metaG | ecosystem: Environmental > Aquatic > Non-marine Saline and Alkaline > Hypersaline >...
CCTTGTCGAGGTGTTACAGGACGTAGATGATGTATTCTAAGTGAGCTCTAAACAAGGTTTGGGTAGCAATTAGGGTCTAAGGGGGGAAACCCTTGCTAAAAGTCGCAACACAAAGCATCTCATCCCTGAGAAGAATAGGACGCAACTTGAGTTTGAAAGAAAAGAGGTAAACCGGGTACTCTTTTCTCTGTTTAAACGCAAGTTGCGCCCTATTCCCTTTAGAGTCTCTGAGCGAGGGGAATAAGGTGCGAGTGTTGCGACGAGGCTGAGGTGTTAACCTTAGCAAGAGGCAACACGAAGTAGACTATTTGCCGCAGCCAGACCCTAAAAGGAATAAGGTGCAGCTTGAGTTTTAACCGTTTCTGGCCAGGTAGCTCAGGTGGTAGAGCAGAGGACTGAAAATCCTTGTGTCGCTGGTTCGACTCCAGTTCTGGCCAATTTAGTATTGTATAACCCTTAGATTGAGACCCTTTTCCCACCTTATTTTCCAAATAAAATCCATTTTTTTCTGTACTCTAAATGGGACAATTTGCATATCTACTAACGTCTTGGATAGTATGCGGCATGGGGCCGACCAAGAAAAAGATACCTTTGTAACGTAAAAAAGAAGAGATCATATGCCTCTAAAGAAAGCTGAAATAACCAAATTCAAAAAACGACTCGAAGAACTCCGTCAAAAGCTTGTCGGCGCTCTGCAAAGCAGCTCTGCAGAGGTAAAAAAACCAGACGAAGCAACCGGTTACTCCCAACACCAAGCAGATCAAGGAACCGATGACTATGATCGTAAGCTAAGTTTAGAGCTCACAGCTCAAGAGTTTCAGTTGCTTAAACAAATTGATCGAGCACTGGAAAAAGTTAAAGACGGAACATACGGTATCTGCGACATAAGTGGAGAAGAAATCCCTAAACCACGCCTTGAAGCGATGCCATATGCCCTGACAACAGTGAAAGCTCAAGAAAAGCTAGAAAAAGGGCTTTTGTGAACAGGATCAAGCGTCCCGTTTTTGATCTTACTATTGCCCTTTTTTGTATCGCTCTTGACCAATTCACAAAATGGTTGGCTGCCTCCTTTTTACCTCCAGAGGTTTCAACAGAGATCTTTTCCCTTTTTGGAATCGAGCTTTTCTGGACACTGACGACAAACATGGGAGCCGCATGGGGAGTGCTCACCGATCTTCCCTCTTTACTCCTTGTCCTCCGTTTTGGCTTCATTGTCGTACTGTTTGGAATGTACGCTTCATCGAAAACTCCCCTAAATATACGAACGGCAATCGCTCTTATTATTTCAGGAGCTTTGAGCAACATTTTCGACACTTTATATAGAGGATACGTGATCGACATGATCCATTTCCGTTTTTGGGGATGGAACTACCCTATCTTTAATATTGCCGATATTTGTATTTGTATGGGAGCTTTTAGCATTGTTTGGATGACGCTATTTCATAAAAGGTGAAAATACAGTGGATCAGCGTAAGATAACCATTGTTGCCATTGGCGATGAAGTGCTCTACGGATACACAGCCAACAATAATGCCAGCCTCATTGCTCAGAATCTGGTTCAAAGGGGATTTTTTCCTGTCTCACATCGAGTAGTCTCCGACAATCCTGAGGATATATTCCAAATCCTTCAAGAAGAGCTGCTTAAGGGAAGAGATGTGATCACAACGGGAGGCCTTGGACCAACAGTTGATGATCACACAAAAGCTGTTATCTCCTCGCTTTTTCAGAAAAAGCTCGTTCATCAAGAGTCCTTATACAAACAGCTTCAAAAACAATATGGCGATACGTTTCCAACCTTGAAAGATCAATCCCTTCAACCAGAAGGCGCACAGCTTTTTTGTAATAACACCGGCACAGCACCAGGCCTTCTCTTAGAAGATACCGCCCTTTTTCCAAATGCACGCCTCTTTGCACTTCCAGGACCTCCACAAGAAATGCAGATGGTCTTCAAAGAGATGCTCGACGCCTACTTTTCAGGATCACCTCTTCCTTTCTACGCCCTCTCTTTTGTCAATATGGCAGAACACGAGGTCAATAAAAACGTACAAGATCTTCAAAAGCGATGGCCTCAAATCCGTTTTGGCATCTATCCCTCTTTTTCTATGGTACGACTGCACCTGTATGTTGAACAAGAAGAGGACAGATCGTTTCTAGAGCAAGCCCAGGAATATCTCGTCGAGGCCTTTCACAACAACGTTCTTCCGAGCAATTTATTAGAAAAAAGCCTCCAAACTCTACTTCAAAAAAAGAAGTGGTCACTGGCAACAGCAGAATCATGCACAGCAGGTGGTCTGGCCGCACGAATAAGCAGCGTTGATGGAGCTTCGAGCGTTTTTTCCGGCTCTGTTGTCGCCTATCGAAATGATGTTAAAGAGCGTATACTCAGTGTCCCAAAAACCACGCTGGATAATTTTGGGGAGGTGAGCGAAGAGGTTACCGCTTGCATGGCAGAGGGTGTTCAATCACTTTTCAATGCAGATGTTGCATGCGCTGTTTCCGGGTTTTTTGGCCCAACAGGAGGAACCAAAAAAGCCCCTGTTGGAACCGTATGCACAACTATTGCGCTTCCAAACAATGTGTATTCAGAGACATTTTTCTTTCATGGAACAAGAGAGGCGATTTGTGAAAAGACCATTCAGGCTCTGCTCTCAAAACTTGTCTCTCTGCTTTTGCAATGCTAGAAAAAAAGTCCTCAATTGGGGCAATGTAAGATATTAACATCTTCTATGCGTGAGGGCGTTATTCATGCTCGCAACATTTTTTTCTAGCATTGCAGCCGCAGCTTTAGTTGCAGGCGTGCTTTTCTTCCCCGATCTCGTTCCTGCTCTTTCTCTTCCTACAATGCTCTTTCAGATCTTCTTTTTCTTCTCCCTCTTTCTTTCCATACTCCCATGGGGCTGGGCCATCTTCTTCTCGCCGAAATCCGAACAGACCCCCATAAGTGGTTATGCACTGCGCTCCGTGCTTTCAGATAGAAGGCTCTATCTCTTCTCCACCATAATTTTGATCTGTTCTCTTGGCGGGATTTTGTTGCTCTCCCAAACCCTTCTTCCCGCCTACCATACGGTTGCCATCTCCTTTGTACTTGCAGGATGCGTCGTCGATGCTCTGCGATGGGCCTTTTTTCGAATACAATATCGCCGAGGAGCCCCTGGACTTGCCGAGTGGATTCTCGCCTCCATGCAACGAGCTACCCGCCGTCATAAGCCAGAACAGATCACTGAATATCTAGAAAGCGTCTTTTCTTTACTTATCAGCTACATGAAAAACCACGATATTGGATCATTGAGACTCTTTGCCCAAAAGATAACAGATGCTGCGGAGATCTTTTTGCGATCTATCGCAAAGCTAAACCTCTTCAAACTCTCCTCAACTCCTCAAGAAACCCTCTTAGACCAGTATAACGTTGCAGAAGCAATGGTGGCAAAGCGCCTTACGTGGGTTTTAAACACGGCATTAAAAAGTGACAGTCCTACAAATTTTGAAGAGGCTGTTCGACTCTATGCAACGCTCTCTCTCGCCTTTCATAATCAACATCCATCTCTGGGACATATTCTGCTCCTCTCTCTATCTGAAACAGCACATAAAAGTGAGCGAATCGATTGGGATAAAGAGACGGAAGTAACCGCTACTCTCTCAGAAGTAATAAAAGCGCTTATCGACAACTCGTTAGAAAGAAAAATATCTGACTACGACTCTATAAAAAAGGTCGTAACGCTTCTAGAGATGCATGTAAAAGAACTATTTCGAGAAGACAGGAGAATCAGCCCAGCACTTCTCATGCAACCCTTTGCAGAAATTGGCCAGATGCTCGCAGGAGATGACTACACCGCGCTTCCCGATCGTGAAGTCCTCCTCTCCGATCTCAAGCGCATTCTCTCCCAATTTGCCGCTCTTGAAAGCGTAACAAGCAGAATCGCAAGCAGTGACGAAGGAACCGACACCTCCGCTTCTTACCATGAAGATATGCCCTACATGCCTCGAGAACACCACGAAGGCAAAGAGTAGACCTCACACTCTGTCTGCTGTGTTGGATGTGGAAAGGTGCAGCGCATATGGTGTAGGGCAATCCCATCAAAAGAAACTGTACTTCCATATTTACTGTCGCCAGCAATAGGATGACCCAAATGGGCCAGCTGCGCCCTGATCTGATGATATCTTCCAGTTATAAGAAGAACGTGTACAAGCCACAACGTACCGCTCTTTTCGCATTGTATGATCTCAAGTTCTGCCCGTTTGGCCCCAACATGATTCTCGGAAACCACCTCCGCCTTGTGATGCTCGTGAAAGAGAAAATCGACAACACGCCCCCTCTTAAGCCCTTTTCCTTCAACAAGGGCATAGTACTCCTTGCGAATCTTTTTTTCTCGAACAGCCTGTGACAGCCTTGAGAGTGCTTTTTGTGTCTTAGCAAAAATTACAATGCCGCTTGCCTCTTTGTCGATTCGGTGTACAGCATGAAGAAAGACGTTTCCTTTTTTGCTATCGCGCTTTTTTATAAAGACTTTTAGCTCTTGCTCTATACTTTCTGAGCATGTTGGAGATGGCTGTGTGAGGACCAGAGGAGGTTTTTCGACCGCAATCAAATGATTATCTTCGTACAGAATCTTCATGATCGTTGTCGAACCGCTTCAAAAAGCACAAGGGTTGTAGCAGTTGCTACATTTAAAGAGTCCGCCACACCATGCATAGGAATGCTCACGTGCAGATCGCACGCCTTTTTCCAAAAAGAGGAAAGACCCAACTGCTCTGTTCCCACAACAACGGCTACACCATCTTTCATAGGAGCATCTGTGTATACCGTTTCTGCCTCAGGAGTTGCTGCAAGCAAACGAAGCCCCTTTTCTTGGCAAAAAAGGAGAGCCTCTTCATTTTTCGCTTCCACAACGGGGATGGTAAAGAGCGTTCCTACACTTGCCCGAACGACATTTGGGTTGTAAATGTCTGTACAACCATTGGCAACAATAACCAAATCGACGCCCGCAGCGTCGGCAGAGCGCAGTATAGTGCCGAGATTCCCCGGTTTTTCGATAGCTTCCGCAATAACGATAAGAGGGTCCTTCTTTACATGGATCTGCTCGAGCGCTCTATTCATCTTTTTGGCAACAGCCAACAATCCATCAGAGCGATCCCGATATGACAGCCTTTCAAACACGTATGTAGAGGTCGATATCAGCTCGGCGGTTTTTCCAGCTTCTTCTAAAAGAGCCTCTTCATTAGAGCCCAAAAAAAGATCCGGACAAAAAAAGAGCTGCTCTATCTCCACATCCCCTTTTAGGGCATGATGGATCTCTCGATACCCCTCTATCAAAAAAAGCCCACTTCTCTCTCGATCCCTTCGATCTCGAAGAGAGAGCGCTGCCTTCACTTTTGGATTGGCACGGCTTGTTATACTCACCTATCTCTTCTCCAAAATAGCGTAGCATCCACTTGGAACCGGCCTTGCCTCTCCAAGAACCATCTCACCCTGCTCAAGATCACCTTCTGGAAATAGATCCCGTAAAAGATGAGAAAGCGTTGTCGGGGTAAAGCCCGGCGTATGACAGGAAAAGACCATATACGCAGCATCTTTTTGCAAACACTGCTTACAGAGAGAAAGCAGCTGTTGAATATCTCTTTCGATTTTAAACACCTCTCCCTTGCTGCCCCTTCCAAAAGAGGGAGGGTCGAGAATGATGCCATCATAGAGAGAGCCCCGCTTGATCTCTCGCTTTAAAAATTTCATGGCATCTTCCACAATCCACCGAATGGGGGCCCGCTCAAGACCGTTAAGCTCCGCATTTTCCCGTGCCCACTGAACCATCCCTTTTGATGAATCGAGATGACAGACGTGAGCGCCAACTTCTGCACACGCTAACGTACTTCCCCCAGAATAGGCAAAAAGGTTGAGGACTTTATGAGAAACTTGTGCCATCTCTTTAAGGCGGCGCCAACAGATCTGCTGCTCCGGGAAAATCCCCACATGACCAAAATCGGTGAGCTGAACATTCATCGAAATCCCTTCGAGAATAACCTGCCACCTCTCCGGCACTTTTGTAGAAAAAGTCCACTGCCCCTTCTCTTCTCTCGTAAATGTCGCATGCGCCTCTTCCCACAGCTCTTTTGGATAGCTTTGGTTCCATACAGCCTGAGAGCATGGCCGAGAAAGGATATAAGGCCCAAATCGCTCCAACTTGCGACCATTACCACTGTCTATTAATTCATATTCGTTCACGAATAAGCCTATCTTAAAAACGTTGAATAAACATCAAAAGGTCATTTTTGAATAATATATCCCTAATTACACGATGTTTTGGGATGGTTAATTTTCAAAAAACCGTGTTAGAACCCAACTGACCCTGCCCCTTTTTTTAACCATTAACAATTAGACCCCTGATTGTGACCTATCTTCTACAATAGGCTGAGTGAAGAGGGAAAGATACCAAATGCTTCAACAAAAACAAGGTTTTTTACCTTGTCGAGGAGAAACACGAAGTAGATTTTCCTCTGCAATCACCCTATTGTGGAGATTAGGTCACAATCAGGGGTTAGAGGTTCTGGTTACTAAATCCTCCCCAGAAGAGACTTTTCTGTGAGCCGGCTAAAGCCCGCTCACAAGGTGTCTATGAGGAAACGTTTGTTATTGTAGAGATTTCTCCATTTTTCGATGATTCTTTAGCAGTTTATACGACCCCCTAAATAATTTATGGAAATCAGGTCACTATCTCACCTTGATTATCCATTTGCAATTGAGGCAAAATCCACTCTGCCTCCTCGTCAGGCGTTAGTTTGCCTTCTTGATACCTCTCCCATATCCTTTTAACCTTCGCGAAAGATTGGACAGCAGTGCTATAGGTAGTTTGAGAGAAAACGTGGCCAAAAAATGGCGAATACACGTTATTTTCTAAGATGCGAAGACTCCCTTCAGCATCTAAAATGTGTTGAGGGGTGATACATGCACAGATATGACTGTTGCGAAGATTATTATCTCGAAGAATATTATAATTCTTCTGCATCCCATACGAAAACGCTGTGCGAAAAGCAGTAACAAATTCTTCTTTTATTTTATCTATAAAACCAATAGCCATAATATTCTCCTAAGCTACAAGGTTAAAAATTAGAAACTTTTTACAATCTAGAAAAATGTTATATCAAATTTTTTAAATATAGTCTATTAAAAAGGCCCGCCCCAGCCAAACCTCCTCTCACAGTAGCGCAAAAAATTTCTCATATGGTCTTCTGAAACTTCGCAGCGGTACTTTTCTTTTACATACTCTATCGCTAATGCGACAGTTTCAGGTCTGTTATTCCTAAAATATTCAAGGATTTCTATTCGGGTTTCTTTATCGCCCAAAATTTCGGCAGCTGTTTTAAGATGCATGTCCTGCAACAGTTTCCGGGTAAATTTTTTGCACGGAGCAAAACCGACGCGTTCCTCTATAATGTCAACTGCATGGGAAACAGTATTTGGAAGCAAAGGGCGCCCAAGAAGGGCTCGTGCTATTTCCGCCCGCGTCTCTGGCCATTTGAAAAAGACGTTGTTTGTCTCTTCTTTAAGCTCTTCTTCAATAGTATTCCCAAGAGATTCTTGTTCTTCGAGGGCTCGTGCAATACCTCTGTAGCGATCCTCAGGCCAGGAGATCTTTTCTTGTCCAAACTCAGAGACAGCCTCTTCATAGGAGAGTCTATATGTACACCAAAAACGCGCGATAGAGAGGTACTCCCCTTCAGCTCGCACATGACGGCAACCGAGCAGCTCTACAATCTCTCTATTTTTCGTACATGTATGGGGAAAAAGGTGCTTAGCATATAATCGAACTACCTGAGCCCCTCTTTCTAAAAGGGCCTGAACACGTTCCTTTGAGCCAGTAAGAGCGGCATAAAAAAGAGCATTATGCCCATCAAAAAAGCTTTTGTTGATACCTTCATCAGGGGTGTATTGTAACACAAGCCTAAACGCTTCATCACATTTACTTAATGTAGCGCTCATCAAAGGCGTCGATCCGCCTTTATCGGTAACCGAAAAGGATCTACCAGTTTTTTGCCACAATTCTATTGCACCTACATCCCCATTGAAACAGCTCATGAGAAAACCGATTACTTCGGGATCTTCTTCCGGGCTGGGATAGACGGCCCCACACATCTTCGGCCCCAGAGAAAAGGGAAACGCAAGTTTGTGAGGCTCCATACACACTCTCTTCATGTACTAATATAAGAAAAAATTATAGAGAAACAACCCAGGTAATGTTTTACTCCGAAGGAACCAGTACTCGGTATCGAGAGACAACCAAGCGGTAAGAGAGAGCAGACAAGAGCACGGGAACAAAGCAAATCCACCAAAAAGACGTAATATAATGGGAAACAATAAGCCCAACTAACCCACCGCCTGCTGATGCCCAAGCTGCTCGAGCAGGAAGTGTTTCCCTTCTTGTGAAAAGAGCCGCAATTACAGGAACAAGCAGAGTTGCCACGCAGATCTCATAGCTTGCAACTAAACAACCGACAATATCTTGGCTTAAAGAGCTCAAGAAAAACGCCCCTACACCGACAAACAGCGTGGTGATTTTTCCACTTCCCTCAAACAAAGGGATATCTTTCACAGCATTAGATGTTATCGCTAAAAGAACAGAAGCTGTTGTCGAAACAAGCGCTAACAAAACCGCAGCCGAAGCACAGGTAAAGATAAGGGGAGAAGAGAGCTTTTGTGCAACTTGCATAAAGATCGCCCCATTTGATGGAGAAAAACCAAAAAATCGACCGAGCAGACCGCAGCCTAATGGAACTATCGTTAACAAGACGAGAAGTATAGCTGTTAGTCGACAAGCCTTCGATGCATCATGTGGTGTCTTAGCAGAAAAACAGCGTTGAACCATATGAGGCGCAACGAAAATAAAACAGAACGGGGCAAAAAGGGCAGAGAAACTATATCCGTCTACAGAGAGGTCCGCGGCATAGAATTGCGCTTCAATAGTTGTCCAGTTCGGAACAAGAAGAGAGATAACCATCACACCGAGAATTAATACAATAGCAATCGACTGAATAATATCTGTCCATACAACAGCTAAATACCCGCCAAGAGTGGTATAGAGAATAACACACCCCCACGAAAGCGGAAAGGCTACCTCTGCTGAATATCCAAGCGAGAGCAAAAAGGCCTTTAATCCCACAGCATGTGCTACCAAGACGCCCCACATCGACAAGATGGAAAGAAGACTTGCCATCTTCTGAAATGGTGCGCTCTGAAATTTTTCCATGAGCAGTTCAGGAAGCGTATGCACACCACTTTCTCGCAATCTCTTTGCATACCCCAATCCCAATCCCAAAAGACCAAGACCGAGACCAAGACCATAAAAAGAGCCTATTGGGCCAAGCTTCCACACAGCTTCGGTTGTGCCCAAAAGAAAACCGGCTCCGACTTGAGTTCCTATAAGCGTCCCAAGCAAAAGGGGCCAACGAACCGATCGATCAGCCAACAGATAGTCTGTCTGGTGACGCGAGGCTATGACACCTAACACCAAAGAAAAAAGTAAAACAAAACCAAAGAGTACCATTACTCACACCAAAACAAAGATGGAGGAATTATTTTACTCTATTGCCATCTGTGATGCAACTGTTTGTTTTTCGGAAAGCTGTGAGTATCCCCAACAAACTGAGAACCCGAAGGAAGAAAAAAGAAGTGGTGTGATTGTGTACCACACACCCGAAAGAAGGTGATAGCTAACAAAAACTCCCACAAAACCACACACAGCACTGCCCCATGCTGCAGAAGAGGGAAGCTCCTCTTTTGACGAAAAGACCGCTACGAGCAGGGGAACAAGCAAGGCCCCTACGGAAACCTCGTACCCAGCGACAATCCAAGAGATAATATCGCTTCCAAGCGCGGCTCCAAAAATAGCAGCTATTCCAACGAAGAAGGTGATCATTTTGCCATTTTCAAGTCGTGTATCTTGCGTGAGATTTGAGCTTACAGCAAGCAAAATAGCAGAGGTGGTCGACACAATGGCAAGTAAAACAGCACACGAGGCAAAGGTAAAGAGCGCGGGGTTTGTCAAAAGCTGCATAACCTGCATAAAAATGGACCCATTTTCAGACGAGATGTTCAGAGTTTTGGCAAGAATCCCACAGGAAAGTGGAATCACAAGAAGAATGAACAGGGAAAAAGAAGTCGCTATTGCAGCGCTTGAGGCAATTTTTGGCGTCTTGGCAGAAAAACAGCGCTGAGCCATGTGTTCGCCAACAAAAATATAAAAAATGGGCATCAAAAGTGAGGAAACGGCGTGGTCATTCCATACAACTGGCGCACACATTCCAGCTTGCACCTCTGACCAGTGCGGGAGGATTGACCAGTAAAAGGTTGCAAAAAGGATCGTAACAATAGCAAAAGCTTGGATTAAATCGACCCAAACTAAAGCTCGCAATCCCCCAAACATCGTATACAACACAACACTTCCCCATAAAAAAAGAAAGAGGAGTTCGCTACTATATCCAAGAGAGACAAGAAATTTTTGCAAGCCAACGGCTTGCGCAACGAGGATGCCGCCAAGTGAAAAGATTGAAAGCACGGTTCCCAGTTTTCTAAACCCCGGGCTGTTATACCGCTGCTCTAATAGATCAGGCAGTGTCGAAACATTGCATATTCGCAACCGTCTTGCATACCCAAGAGAAAGGACCAACATCCCAATAGCAAGGCCTAGGCCGTAAAAGCACCCTACTATCCCTTGTGCCCAGACAGCGTCAGTGCCTCCCAGAACAAAACCAACACCGACCTGTGTTCCTAAAAACGAACCAAAGAGGGGTAACCAGCCAATTGAGCGATCGGCAAGAAAATAGTCTCCCTTTTGTCTTGAGGTGAAATAACAGGTTCCTATTGAGATAAGCAACACCACGAAAAAAGGGAGAAGGGTCATAATTTAGGAGTTCCAAGGTTAAAGAGGTTCAATCAATTATTATTTGGGGCGAACTTGAACCCCGGGTTTAAGATGTAAATCCACCTAAACCGGGCAGACACCAGTAACTAAAGGGGTGCACAAGAAATAAACCCTCATGCCCTCAAGTTAGGAGTCAAGTCTAGCATATAAATGCTCCTTTAGGTCAACTAAAAAGTTTTTACACAAAAAGAGGCGGTTTGTTCGTATTAATTTATACAACTCAGACAAAACAAACTATCTAATAGAAAACAGGGAAGAAACATCAAGAACTCTTGAATGACATACCTCTTGATCTGATGCGCTAACATTTGCTACAAATCGCATGGATTCTATGGAGAAGGCCTTATGCGCTTAATATACATTCTATTCCTCTTTGCAGGAACGGTTTTTGCCCAAACAAACGCACCAAATAAGCAGTTCAAAACGATGATGGGGCAACGAGGAAGCGGTGGATGGAAAACGCTTTCGAAAAAACAGATGTGGAAGCTGCGGTTTGTGAAGGAAAATGCCCAACAACCATTTGAACAATATAGAGAGGCTATCAAATGCCTTGATAGGCCCCCCATATATACTGTCCCCAAAAAAATTCACTTTATTTGGATAGGACCAAAACCGTTTCCCGAACACTCTATTCGAAATCTTCTTTCTTGGAGAAAGCACCACCCATCATGGGAGATGTTTTTGTGGACAGATGATCCCAAAAGGCCTCTACCAATAAAGGACATGAAACGGGAGCTTATTGCAAACCTCGGCCTTGGACCCTTTCAACGCTTCTTTGAAGAATCAAATAATTGGAGTGAGAAGTCAGACCTTGTTCGCTTCATGATTATGTATAAAAAGGGCGGAATTTATGCCGATCACGACGTGTGGTGTGTTCGACCGCTCGATCCATTGAGCTCTCACTACGACTTTGTAGCAGGATATGCTCCGCTACACTACTATGAACACTCGCATAACAGCCCCTTCATCCCAAATACTGGGCTCATTGTCTCTCGTCCAAACCATCCCATCATACAAAAAACGATCTCAAGACTCTGTGAACGCTGGGATATGTTCGGAAAAAGATTTCCAGGAGAAGATCGAGAAAGTGTGGGAAAAAGAGTGATTGCTCGAACCTTTGACCCGTTTGCCTATTGCGTTTCTCGATATATCTCCTCAGACAAGCACCGAAATATTATTTTACCAACATGCTATCTTCAATCAGCACAGGCCTTTGATACACAAGCTCTCTCAAAACTCACAGAAGAGGGCCACGTATACGCCATACACCTCTTTGATGCTGTATGGCTTCCTGGAGAAAAAAAGTAGGCTTCTCAAAAGAGCGGCCCAACCAATTAGGGACAGGTTATGCTTTTTCATTGCTTATTGATGTGTCTGCTTTGGATCGGAGCCATGCATGGTCAGCCATCACTTAAAACCCAAGTTGTACCCTATTCCTCTCATGGGACGGCTGCAGGGAACGATCTACTTCATGTTGCTTCTCGGCAAGGGGGGAAAACATTGCCCTCGGCGCAACATTCGCATCCCGTCCCCTTCGCTCATCCCCTGAAGCGGGATAGGGCGCAACTTGGGTTTAAAACCATGATGGGACAAAAAGGCCTGGGCGGCTGGCACGCTCTTTCACAAAAAGAGATGTGGAAAAAATCCATCGTTCGGCATGATTCTCGATGGGCATTTAGGCAATATGCGCGCTCTATTACACACCTCAACCATTCTCCAATACAGACCATCCCAAAAACGCTTCATTTTGTCTGGATAGGCCCAAAACAATTTCCCGAAGAGTCTATTGCAAACCTCATCTCCTGGAAAACCCACCATCCAACATGGCAGATGTTTTTTTGGACCGATGATAAAGAACGTCCTCTCCCTATTGAGGGAATGAAACGGCGTCTTCTCGAAGAGCTCGACCTTGGCCCTCTTCAACCTTTTTTCGAAGCATCGGTCAATTGGGGAGAAAAATCTGATCTTGTACGCTACATGGTTATATACGAAGAAGGCGGTATCTATACCGACCACGATGTAGAGTGCGTACGACCATTGGACCCGCTTTCTTCTCACTATGACTTTGTAGCAGGATTCGCACCGCTTCATTTCTACACGTTCTCGCTCAATTCCCCCTTTGTTCCAAACAACGGAATCATTATTTCTCGTCCTCATCACCCTATCTTAGAAAAAACTATCTCCCGTCTCTCAGCTCGTTGGGAAATGTTGAATATGAAAACGGTTGGAGACGATCGAAGAAGTATAGTCAGGGGGGTTGTATCTCGAACCTTTGATCCATTTGCCTACTGCGCTTCACACTATATCGATAGCGATTGTTATCGAAACATTCTCTTGCCAGCTTCCTATCTCCATTCGGCCAACTGCTTCAAAAAAAAGACGTTCGATGAACTTCTAGATCATGGCCACGTATACGCTATCCATCGCCTCAACGCTGCTTGGGCTCCACCAAAGAAGGAAAAAGCATAACATGCCATCTATACGATTGTTGCTATGTTCCTTTTGCCTTGTGTGGACAGGAGCGGCTTTTTCACATGCATCTTTTGAGAACTTCAAAACGATGATGGGACAAAGAGGAGTACTGAAGTGGAGCCATCTCTCACAAGAAGAGCTGTGGAGGATTCCCGTTGTTGAAAAAAATGCAAAAAAAGCCTTTGAAAACTACTCAAACGGCCTCGACTACCTCAAACACCCTGCTCTACATACTATACCAAAAACGATTCACGTCATATGGATTGGACCTCGGCCATTTCCTGAACAATCTATTGCCAACCTCCTTTCTTGGAAAAAATACCACCCAACATGGGACCTTTTCTTTTGGACCGACAGTAGAGAAAGACCCCTTCCCATCGAAGGGATGAAACGACGTCTTCTATCAGATTTCGATCTCGGGCCGTTTACATCGCTCTTTAGAAAGTCTACAAATTGGGCGGAAAAATCCGACCTATTGCGGTATATGATCATATACAAGGAAGGAGGCCTCTATACCGACCATGATGTAACGTGTATACGCCCCTTCGACTCGCTTGTCGAGCATTACGATTTTATCGCTGGATACGCACCGCTTCACAATTATTGCTTTTCACTCAACAATCCTTTTTCTCCAAATAACGGGATCATTATCTCTTCTCCATGCCACCCCATCATGCAAAAAACCATCTCACGCCTTTGTTCAAAATGGAAAAATGTGACCAAAAGCGAGAACAAGAGCGTAGGAAGACTGGTCATCGCTCGGACCTTTGACCCTTTTACCTACTGTGCCTCACATTATATCAATATTGAAGGATACCGAAACATACTCCTACCGGCTTCCTATCTCCACTCAGCACACAGCTTTACAAAAGAGATCTTCGATGAGCTTATCGAGCACAATTGTGTATACGCTATCCACCACTTTGACTCTGCATGGCTCCCTAATAAACCTCCGCCACAATAACTCTCAAAGCCTTTGACCCTATTTCTTCACTTAGGTATATAGACCCTTAACTAGATTCGAGAGGTATAGCCTGCATGTTGTGTATACGTTTGTTCCTTTGCGCATTGTGCCTTTTTTGGGCAAAAAACGCCTTTGCTCAATCAAACACTTCTTTTGAGCAGTTCAAAACGATGATGGGACAACGAGGAAGCGGAGCTTGGGATACAGTCTCAAGCAAAGAGATTTGGAAAATTAGATCTGTTCAAGAACAGGCCCAAAAGCCATTTGAACATTACACGCGCAATATCAGACACCTCGAAAACAAGGCTATTCATACAGTTCCTAAACGCATTCATTTTATTTGGATCGGCCCAAAGCCATTTCCAAGGCACTCCATCTCTAACCTCATCTCCTGGAAACAACACCACCCTTCCTGGGAGATCTTTTTCTGGACCGATAGAAATGAGAGAGAGCCTCCTATTAGTGGCCTACAAAAACGCCTCATCTCAGATCTCGATCTCGGACCATTTCAAACACCTTTTATAGAGTCAAACAACTGGAGTGAAAAGTCAGATCTCCTTCGGTTTATGATTATGTATCAAGAAGGAGGCATTTACACCGACCATGATGTAGTCTGTAAACGCGCCTTAGATCCATTGAGTTCTCACTACGACTTTGTGGCAGGCTATGAGCCGTTGCAACTCTATGAATACTCTCTTCACAGCTCCTTTGTTCCAAATACCGGCCTTATTATCTCGCGTCCCCATCACCCTATTATGGAAAAGGTTATCAAGCGCCTCTCAGACCGTTGGGAGATGTTTGGTAAGCAGTTTCCCGGCAATGACAGGGAAAGTGTGGAAAAGAGAGTCATGTCGCGTACCTTTGACCCGTTTGCCTACTGTGTTTCTCATTTTATCGATAGAGACAAATACCGAAACATACTCTTACCAACGTCCTATTTTCACTCTTCCGGCCACTTTGAAAAAGAAACACTAAAGAAACTGTCAGAAAATGGCCATGTATACGCTATCCACCTCTTTAATACCGTATGGCTCCCCCCGCAGTGAAAAACACTATTTTGCTCTTTTTGTTTTGGATAAGCTCTGCCCAAACACTCCCCGATGGGCTATTCCAAACCTTGAAACGTCTAAATGTCGGGGATCTAGTTACCACGCTAGCTCCAATACTCGCCTGTGCCAAGGAAGTTTTCCCACATCAGCCGCCAACGTACAACCTTTTCGGCAAGTTAAATTCTTTTTTAAAATCCTCCACCTCTTGTTTCTGTTCCGGCGTTGCATCCTCCCTTGCGCACACCTTGACATACCTCTCGTTTTCTTCAGATAAATTTATACCCCGGGTTGCTACCAATTTTTCCCTTTAACGCCACAGATTTAGGTTAGATTTCGCAGATTTTTTTGAAGCGCAGGGCGTTAGCCCTGGGCGAGAAAAAAGATGTGAAAGATGGCCTAAATC
>Ga0180437_10006342_pt1 | contig 15792 bp, 14 predicted proteins | sample SS_ome_4_FD_132410 | JGI IMG/M metagenome (GOLD analysis project Ga0180437, IMG submission 132410) | Hypersaline lake sediment archaeal communities from the Salton Sea, California, USA - SS_3_D_1 metaG | ecosystem: Environmental > Aquatic > Non-marine Saline and Alkaline > Hypersaline >...
ATCATTTCATTGTGATATAGCAACCAGTGATTTATCCTTGCATTTATACTATAGAGATATTAGGAATTACCATGTGATACGCTGCCTTTTTTCTTTAGTATGGATGATTTGTGCAGAATATAATTGATGAAAAAGAACTGTATATGATAAAAAACCCACCCCGTTTACGTCTTATTATGACCCTCGCAATAGTCCTCTTTATTTCTGCTTGTAGCGTTGGAGGAGAAGTTGTAAAGGTGACCGCAGTTCAAGAGGGCTCTTATGCCGGCATTAAAAAAGAGGACATAAGAAGGCTTGAGGAAATCAAGAGAGCCCGAGGAGATAAGGGCATCGATGATAGCCTGAGGTCTATTATAGAGGAGACCAAACATTTCTCTGTTTCCCAATACCTTTTGGAGCATCCTGAGGCACGAGGTCTCACAGGAGGTGATTACAGGGTTGGCGGTTACGATGTTTTGAGTATTATCGTTTATGAAGAAAAAGACCTCTCCAGGGGAGCAGTGAGGGTATCGGCGGATGGATTCATTTCATTCCCTTTAATAGGGCGTATCAGGGTGGAAAATCTTACCACCTCGGAAATCGAAAGGCTAATATCACGTAAATTAGCCGAAGAGGAATATCTGCTAGATGCCCATATCTCTGTCATGGTGACCGGATACAATAGCAAGCGTTTCTTGGTCCTCGGGGCTGTGAAAAATCCTGGTAGTTATTCTCTTCAGGCACAGGAGCGTGTTTTGGACGCCATTTCAAGAGCAGGAGGGATTCGAAGGACAAGAGAGGCCTATTGGGAACGGGCAGGCGGAGAGCGGGCAGGAAAGAAAGGCATGATCATCCGCACGGAAAAACCAACCATAGATCGTGAACGAAAAATCGTCATCAATTTAGACCTTGAAGGTCTTCTAAAAGGAAGAGACCAGATTTCCAATATATTTCTAATCGATAAAGATGTGCTTTTCATCCCAACAGCCGAGCATTTTTATATTATAGGCCAGGTTATACGACCAGGGTCTTATTCTATTACCGATAAGGAGATTACTCTTGTTGAAGCAATCAGTATAGCTGGGGGATTCACGCGCATTGCAGCGCGCAACCGGACCCGGATTATTCGTGTAGAGGACGGGGTAGAAAAGATCATAGAGGTGAGGGTGGATGCCATTACAAAGGCCGGGAAAAAGATACAGGATGTTCTAATAAAACCGGGCGATGTGATCGTAATACCTGAGAGCTTTTTCTGATGATAGATCAAAACACTGAAGAACAAATTCACCTTCGTGATTACCTCCTTGTGATTCAGAAACACAGGTGGACGGTAATCACAATTTTTGCCATCATTGTGATAACCGTTGTTATCCACTCCTTTACAGCTACTCCAATCTACGAGGCCACTACTCGCTTGATAATCGACAAGGAAAATCCGAATGTAGTCTCAATACAGGAGGTTATGGCTATTAATGCCTCTGGTACCGACTATTATCGGACACAATATAAGATCATTGAAAGCCGTACTGTGGCCCGGGAGGTCATACGGCGGCTCCATTTGGACAAGAGCGAGGAATTTTTCCCCAAACCAAAAGATGACCTTATATCCAACCTGAAACGTTCTATTCAGGAGACTATTGCCTTCTGGAAAGATTCGATTGCCTCCCTGCTCAGAACTGAAGAAAAGGCTACCCCTAAAACAATTGCAGAATATGAGCCAGATTCTTCCCTTGTATACGATTTTATCAGCAGGATAGAGGTTAATCCGATCCATAAGAGCCGTCTGGTGGATGTCAACTTTCAGGCCAAAGACCCCGCGCTCGCCGCCACAATCCTAAATACCCTTGCCAATGCTTATATAGATCAAAACCTTGAAACGAAACTCAGGGCTGTACAGGATGCAGTGAAATGGCTTCACAACCGGATTGAGGAAGAACGCAAAAAAGTGGAGAAAGCGGAACAGGCCCTCCTTCGGTATAAAGAAAAACATTTCATTGTCACCGATTTTTCAAGCGATGTAGAAAACATAACTGCCCAGAAACTCGCTCAATTGAACACACAGGTGGTGGAGGTGGAATCAGAAAGGGTTGAGGCAGAAACCCGTTACAAACAGGCTATGGCCTTGTCAGATACACCGGATATGTTGGATTCTATACCTGAGGTGTTGAATAATGAGTTGATCCTCCAGATCAAGTCGATGGAGGTGGAGTTATATAAGCGAATGTCTGAACTTTCCAAAAGATATGGGCAAAAACATCCCCAGATGGTGGCTATCGAGTCCGAGTTGAAAACACTGAACAAGCGAAAGACTCAGGAGGTAAATCGGGTTATTGCTTCCCTAAGAAATGAGTACCAGGTGGTACTGGCAAAGGAGAATTCCCTGAAGGCTGCACTTGCCAAACAGAAAAAGGAATCACTTGAACTGAATCAAAAGGCGATCAAGTATGGTGTTCTGCGGCGCGAGGCAGAAAGCGCCAGGCACATGTATGAATTGTTAATTAAACGTTTTAAGGAGACTTCCCTGACCGAGGATATGAAGACGGGAAATATCCGTATCATTGATATGGCAGAGATACCAGAAGATCCGGTAAAACCTAAGAAAAAGCTTAATATTTTCCTTGCCATTATTCTCGGTCTGTTTACGGGAATCAGCCTGGCCTTCTTTTTTGAGTATCTGGACAATACCATCAAGATCCCTGAAGACGTAAAACAACACCTCAAGATTCCCTATCTTGGCCTCACTCCTCTCTTCTCAACTGAAAACAAATGGAACCTACGGGATGATACAAGCTCGGAACTGATTACTTTCAATTATCCAAAGTCCACTGCAAGCGAATCTTACCGTGGTATCCGGACCAACATCCTTTTCTCTTCTGCTGAATCAGCACCTCAGATAATCCTGATCACGAGTGCTGGACCTCAGGAGGGAAAATCTATCACAACAGCGAATCTTGCTGTCACGATGGCGCAGGCCGATAGTAAGGTCATCATCCTCGATTGTGATATGCGCAGGCCCCAGATACATAAAATATTTGGCATTGGAAAGGAGCAAGGGATCTCAAGCCTCTTAGTAGGTACCAGTGATGCTGAAGGGGCTATTATCCATACTCGGATTCCCAACCTGGATTTAATTCCCTCTGGCCCCATACCGCCTAATCCTTCAGAGTTATTAGGATCAACTCGTATGACAACTTTGCTGAATGCACTCAGGAAAGATTATGCTCATATCCTCATCGATTCTCCTCCTTCTGCAGCGGTAACGGATGCGGTGCTCCTTTCAAAATCTGTAGATGGCGTAATCCTGGTTATAAGTGCGGGTCATACCGCACGAGAGCTTGTAAAGAATAGTATAGCACAGTTTGGGGCCGTTGGTGCCTCTATACTCGGCGCAGTTTTGAATGGGGTAGATATAGGAAGAAACGGTCACCATTATTATCAGTATTACTACTACTATTATGGTGAGGATGAAGGCAGGAAGAGAAAGTTCCACAGGAAGATAAAATCAAAAAACAGATATGGTGAAGAAGCGTGATTGTCGATAGATATCCATTGCCATATTCGTGCTGTTATTGATGATTGTGCCTAGTGCCTTGAAGCGAACGTTCTCATAGGCACATCCCCTTCCATGCATGACATCTGCATAAATCCTGTCAGGGAAGTCACTTTAAGAGTGGCTGTCCATCAATAGGTTCTGTTAAATAGTTGTATCAATATGTTTAGATTTTAGCCTCTGATCAGAGAAAATAAAATTATATTTCAGTAACTTAGCTTTATAACTGAAATGTAACTCACGGGGCGGAGCTGTGTATGCGCAAAGTATTTTTATCAACAATATCTTTACCTAGTTGAATTTCTCCATCAGGAGCACCCCAAGGGGGATTCAATTGGGGCGAATGGTTCTGCATTTCCTGTTTAACTGGAGCAAAGCCTTATAGAGGCATCGGTGATGGCTACTGATCTTAGAGTAAGTACATTTCGTGTTCTCGCAGCTTTGGTTGCAGAAGGTGAAACTGTAATAGATAGAATTTATCACATTGATAGAAGCAATGAAAGAGTAGAGGAAAAGATATTAACATTAGGAGGAAGGATAAAAAGAATTCTCTGGTTAACAATGATGACTCATTGAGAGAATAATTTATTTAATAACACAGTCACTTTGGGGATTCCTTTGAGAGGATTCTACTTTTTCAATATGGAAGGCCAGATAAAAATAATAAATAACTTTCCAATAGTTCTCGCGGGTAAGTTTATTAGCAGTTTATTGACTTATACATTGAGCATTTTTATTGCTCGGCTTTATGGAGCACACCTGATGGGGCTTTTTTTTCTTGGGCTAACAATCTTCAACATATTTTCTATTTTTACCAAACTAGGACTGGATAATGGAATACTAAGGTTTATATCTCTTTATAACAGTGAGGAAAAATATCCTTATGCAAAAGGGGCTATTATTGGATGTACAAAAATAGTATTCATTTTAGGGATTGCTTTAGGAATATTTCTTTATGCATTTTCTGATTTAATTGCTATCAAAATATTTGGGAAAAATGATTTAGCAATTTTCTTGAAGGTTTTTAGTATTATTCTGCCGTTTTTTTCTATATGGGGTCTTCTGATTGAGGCGTTAAAGGCGCTTAAGGCGACTCGCTATCTAGTAATCAATCAAAATATACTATTCCCTTTTGGGAATTTGTTAACCATCCTGATTGCTTTTCATTTGACAGGCAATGGAGCATTATCTCTATCTTTCGCATATGGATTTTCCGTGCTTCTTTGTGGACTTATGGCTGGTATTTGGTTTTTTATCAAGGCTTTTCCTGAGATAAAAGAAAAGAAAAGTTATTCAGAAATCAAAAAGATCTTAAAGTTTTCTTATCCTCTACTTTTTGTAGCAGTGATCTCCCTTTTTATTTATTGGGTCGATACACTTATGATTGGAATTATGTTGACATCAAAAGATGTTGGCATCTACACATCTGCTTCTAAAACAGCTTTATTCATTGCTTTCTTTTTAGTTTCAATGGGCAATATAACACCTCCCTTTTTCGCAGAATATCATCATAAAGGTAAAATCGAAGAACTTGAAAAACTTTCAAGAATATCGGCGAGGTGGTCTTTCTATATCTCATTCCCGATTGCCACATTATTTATATTACTCTCTAAACAAATAATGAGTATTTTTGGTCCAAACTTTGTTTCAGGTTTTTTGGTTCTTGTATTTCTTTCTTTGGGGCAACTTGTCAATGCTGCTTCTGGTCTTGTTGGTCAGATTCTTATAATGACAGGTAATCAAAATAATCTTGCAAAAATAACTTTCTTAGCCGCTCTATTAAACATTATCTTAAACTTGGTATTTATCCCTCGCTGGGGTGTTTCTGGAGCAGGTGCAGCTACTGGTTTAACTATTGCTACCATGAACATATTTTTATCCTTTACCGTTTATAAATTTTTGGGAATAAAAGCATATGTAGACCAATTGCCAAAACTCTTTTTCCTAATATTAGGGCCTATTGTTATTTTTTTTATATTATTGAGGTTAACAAATCCATACTTTGCTGGGTTTTTCTTCTTTTTATCGTATCTTCTTTTTATTTCTATTTGGGGATTAGGAGAGAGTGATCGAAAATTTTTGCATTTATTGATGCTAAAAATTAAATAGGCATACAATTTAATGTCGGAATCAGAATTGAGAAATAAAAAGGCAGTAAGAATTTTATGGTTATGGGATGATCTTGATAAAATTGGAGGGGTGCAGATCCTCTTACTAAATCTAGCAAAAAAGATAAATAGATATAAATACGAGATAGTAATTGCAGTAAATAATTATGGCGAGATTGCTAGCGAATTTGAAAAGCTCGGAATAAAGGTAATAAAATTGAAAAGGAAGCCCCGGTACGATTGTGTATCATTTCTTAAGCTATACAAGTTAGTCAAACGTTTAAAGGTAGACATGATTCATACACATGGGTATTATTTCGGTCTGCGCGGGAGAATTGTTGGAAAGATATGTAGAAAACCTACAATATGCACCTACCACGCAAACTTTCGCAAAGAGGCAAGTTCTGCTCGTATACGTTTAACCACAAAGATTACTTTATGTTTAGCAAATTATGTTAACTTCGTATCACTGGAAGCAGAGAGCTCTTTCCATAACACTAAGCCTATTATTTTCTCAAAAGATATTTTGTTTTATAGGAAATATTTTACTATTTATAATGGTGTAGATATTAAAAAAATAGAAAGTCGTATCTCAAATATAAATAAGGAGGAGATAAGGGAAAAGTTAAAATTAAAGAAAAGCGATAAAGTGATTGTGAATGTTGGCAGACTATCAATTGAGAAAGGACATAAGTACCTTATTAAGGCTATGAAGCTAGTTGTGAAGAAAATGCCGGAGACCAAGTTACTTATTGTTGGTGATGGCGAATTAAAAGAAGAGCTAATAAAAATATGCATTTCACTTGGTATTGAGAAGAATGTTTTTTTTCTTGGAGAAAGAAGGGATGTAATAGAGATACTTGCTGTCGCAGATATATTCGTTTACCAATCACTATGGGGTTCTCTTGGGCTTGCCGTTTTTGAGGCTATAGCTTCTGGTGTTCCTGTTGTTATTCCAGAAACTACTGGAGTTTATGAACTTATAAGATGTGGTGAAAATGGACTTATTCATATACCGACAAATCCTGATTCAATTTATAGATGTATCGAAAGATTATTAAAAGATAAGAAATGTTCAAGAGAAATAGCATTACAGGCTCTAGAAGATATTCATGATAAATACTCTATAGATAACACTGCAAAAAGTTACTTTGCTATTTATGCCCATCTTACTCAGAATACCATTTAAATTATGCTTTTATATATTTTAGCTATTATTTCATCTACAACAGACCTATTAGAAGGATTAATTAAAATAGGTGATTTTTACCTCTCACCAATGCGCATCTGCATTGTTATAACCTTTTCTATCTTTATCACAATATTATTGATGAAGAGACATTTCAAACTAGGCCCCATATTTAAGAGGGTTTGTTTGATAAGTATTGCACTTATAAGTATTATTGCCTTATCCATTATAAATTCCCCTGATACATGGTATAGTGCTAAGAGAACATTCAACTTTGTTTCATTAATTTTATTAATGTGTTTGTCCTATTTATTAGCAAGGACACAAAAAATCAATATAAATACTTTTTTCAATGTCTGGCTAATAACTGGACTTTTTTTATGTTTTATGGGCGGCCTGCAATATTTGTACGAATTGAATTACGGCACAAAAGCGTTGGAATACAGTCATAGAAAAATGTTTTTCTTAGAGTTAAAAAGAATCAGTTCATTATTTAAGGACCCAAACTTTTTTGGATACTATTTAATTAGTTTTTTATATCTCTCGATATACTATCCTTACACGAAGAAAACCTTTTTATTAAAGCCTTACCTAATTTTAACTGCCTTGATTTTTATAATACTTACCTGCTCAAGGGGTGCAATGATTGCCATTATTACCAGTTACATATTTTTTAATGCTTTAAACAATGCGAAGCTAAGAAAAATACTAGTCTCTATTTTCATTATCGCAATGTTTGGAGTATTGGCTTTTAGCAATTTCAAGCAAGTTTCTTTTGAAGATTTATTATTAAAGATGGAGATCATTGATGTTGATGAACAAAGCTTTGTGTCAAGATATCTAATATGGAAAAGCGGCATGAATTTGATTTCAACATATCCTTTGCTTGGAATTGGGCCAGGCAACTTCACACATGTTGAAAAAGGCCAATTCTTAGAAAGAATATCAGAGTCAAGGAAAGGAGTTATATCTGTTGCTCCGGGGCATTCGAACTATATAGAAATAGCAGCAGAATCGGGCATTGTCGCCTTATCTGGTTATGTTCTTTTGATCGTTTATATATTAATATCTATAAAAAGGGCGATGAAAATAGATAATAGAGAATTTAATGCATCTTTAAAGTGGATTTTTTTAAGCATTATGGGGATGTCGATTGCTAATCTATTTCTTTCCTATTATTCCTTCCCCATGTTTTTTCTAATGGGTATAGGGATTTATCTTTCCGAAAAAGGTATGAAAAATGCCTCAGAGCAGACTTAATCTTTCAGTAATTATAGCAACATATAATCGGGCTGGTTTGCTGAGGGAAACACTGAGGAGCTTAATGGATACGGATATGGAAGGACTGCCTTGTGAGATTATCGTCATAGACAACAACTCTTCTGACGTTACTCCTGATGTGGTGAACGAATTTGCAAGGAAATACGAGAATATTAAAGCTGCCCGCGAGAGAAAGCAGGGACTTTCCTATGCGAGAAATAAGGGATTAGATATTGCAAAAGGAGATATCATAGCTTTTCTTGACGATGACTTGGAGATTAATGAGTCTTGGCCCAAAGAGATAGTAAAACCATTTATTGACTCTTCAGTATGGTGTGTTACGGGGAAGGTGCAACCATATGGCAACGTTAATGTTCCTAAGTGGTTGCCGTCAAAGCTGAGTTTTCTACTAAGTATAAGTGATTATGGTAGACAAGAAAAACTTCTATCGGGCAAGGAAAAACCCATTGGCTGCAATATGGCTTTTAGGCACGATATTTTCTCTTATATTGGGAGATTTGATCAAGCGCTCGGCAGGAAAGGTAATACTCTATTAGGTAGTGAAGAAGTTTTTCTTTATTATAAAATTTTGAAGTACAACAAAAAAGTAATATACAATCCGAATGCGATTGTCCTTCATAAGATAAATAAAAAACTTACAAAGGATTATGTTTTGAATTGCGCTTATTGGAGTGGGATTTCTGAATCTTACATAGAGAAAAGATTGTTTAAACCGAAATATCTGGTAAAATTAGCCAGATCCGCTTTATACATACTTGCTTATCCTGGAGTAATGTTGACACAAAAGTTTATACAGCAGCCGGAAGCAAAAAGTTTTATGCGAAGCTATTTGGTGCAGTACTCGGCAGGTTATCTTAAATTCTTTTAACTTATGAAGAGTTGCTTTTAAAGATAAAGAAAGCACTGGTTAATCCAAAAAGAATTATGGATAGGTTTATCGCTCTTTAGGGAGGCTTATTATTTTGGGAGAATTATTATAATTCCCTCATGGAGCCGAAGATTAGGTCTTTTGTTCCCCATGACGAAAACAATTTTCAGAATATGATTGATGGGCTTCAGAAACAAGGTTTTATTATAAGAGATTTCGTAATTGATACGACTGAATTCGGAGAGCATCTTAAGATCGCTGATTATTCCAACAAATATCCACAATATACTCATATTCGGAGAAATTTTTTGGAAAAAGCACTTGAACACTATGTGAGCACAAAATTACTCGATTTAAAAAATCCGATGTCTATATTGATATTGCAAGCGGTGATTCTCCCGTTTGGGATATCTATAACCGGCTTTATCGGTGTGTTACATTCAGGCAGGACATGGTCTTTAGTGGTTTTAATGGGAATACAATAGGGGGGAATGCCACAGATATGCTTATAACAGATGGAGTTGCAACAAAAATGGCTTTACACTGCTCTTTTGAACACTTTGAAGGCGATGAAGATATAAGATTTATCAAAGAGGCGGATAAAGTGCTTAGAGGGGAGGGAAAAATGTGTATTTTGCCTTTATATCTTTTCAATACCATGCTATTCAAACCGACCCACCATTCTTACCCAAAGGAGGTCTATTTTTTGAAAAAGATGCCGTATTGTACTGTGCTAAAGGCTATAAAAACAGGCATGGACGTTTTTATGACCCAAAGCATTTGAAATCACGGATCAAGGATAACTTAGGGGATTTCGGACTGACAATCTTTTGGGTAAAGAATGAAAAAGAAATTGATTCGAGTTGCTACCTGAAATTCATAGACCTTTTCGAGAAATGATGAATAACCTTAGAATCTTTGTTGATGCCCATGTTTTTGACGGTCCTTATCAGGGCACAACATCTTTCATCAAAGGCCTTTATACAGCGCTGGCGAAACTGTATCCGAAACTGGAGATTTTGATGGGTGCAAATGATACAGCAAATCTCAGAGAGGAGTTTTCTCGTCTGCCCAACTACTGCAAATTCATAAAATATACTTATAAGACTTGGCTGAGATATTTTTACGATATACCGCTAATTCTAAAGAAATACAAACCTAGCATTGCACATTTTCAATATATATGCCCTCCAGGCCAAAATTCAACTAAATACATTGTCACCATTCACGACCTGCTTTTCAACGACTTTCCTGAAGATTTTTCCATTTCATACCGTTTCTTTAGGAATATTTTTTTCAAAAAGTCTGCGTTAAAGAGTGACATTTTGACTACAGTTTCTCAGTATTCCAAAAAGTCAATTGTGAGACACTACGGCATTGAAAATGATAGAATCTCGGTTATTCCTAACGCTGTCAGTGACAGATATTTCTTGGACTACGATAAGGAAAAGGCCAAAAGATTCATCTTCAATAAATACGGCATCAAAAACTATATCCTGTACGTAAGCAGGATAGAGCCTAGGAAAAACCATGACATGCTTCTAAACTCCTATCTGGACCTTGAGCTGTGGAAAAGAGGCATACCACTTGTATTCATAGGGAATTGCGCTGGAAAAAATAATAAATTCCTGTGGATGCTCAAGGATCTTACGGGAAGAATAAAGGGCTTTATTCATCATATCGACCAGCTGGATGAAAATGATCTATTGGAATTTTATAGGGGTGCCAGCCTATTTATTTATCCTTCAAAAGCAGAGGGTTTTGGAATCCCTCCGATTGAAGCTACAGCACTGGGTATCAAAACTCTATGTTCAAACAGAACAGCGCTGGCTGATTTTGGATTTCTTAATTCCGGATTGTTCAATCCTTATGATATTGATGAGCTTAAAGAAAAAATAATTATGGCTCTCGATGACAAGCTTTTTCCAGAAGAGGAATTAGTTGATATTTCAAACCACGTAAAGTTGAAATATTCATGGGAGAAATCGGCGAGTACTTTTATGAAGCTTATTGAGAAGGTCGTATGAATTTAAAAAACTGTATAGCAATATATATCGTATTCCTCTTTATCTCTATCCCAGAAAGTCCGAATGCAACTGAAACGAATTATAGCACGGGTGTTTTTTACTTTCCAGGATGGGCCAGTCTCAAATTGCCTTTTAAGTATGGCTGGAAGTCCATCAGGCCTTTCCCTGAACGTGAGCCTCTTTTAAGTTGGTATCCCGAAGAAGAGCAATGGGTCACGGATACTCATTTGGTCTGGGCTTACAACTTCAATATGGATTTTATAGCATATGACTCGTATTGGGACGGAAAACAAACATATCTCGATCATACCATCAAGAACTATCTCAATTCTCCTCTGAAAGGCAAGATAGCCTTTGCACTTTTATGGGCGAATCATTCGGAGGTTCCGAGGAATAAAAAAGAATTTATCAATATGATCACTTACTGGATGGGCAACTATTTTAACCAGCCTACTTACAAAAAAATCGACAATAAACCCGTTGTGTTTGTCTTCAGCCACTCACGGCTGGAGTGGAACGCGAAGAGGTTTGGTGAAACTGGGAAGTCCATGCTCGAAAGAGCCGATAAAATGGCGTTAGAAAAAGGCTATAAGGGGATATTCTTTGTCGCAATCACGAACGAGATGCCAAGTACCAACCTTGAAAAGAAACTGGCGAAGATTGGTTACAGTGCCTACACTGGCTGGAATTATGTCACTTCAAAGGATAAAATAAAGATAGCGGATTATGACTCAATGGTGGATACCTATCTTGCTTACTATGATTTCGCCTCGAGGACTGCAAAACAACTTCCCTATATTGTGCCAGCCAGTCCGGGATGGGATTCAAGACCTTGGCACGGTAAAGCAGCCTATGTCAGAGAGAAATCTACACCTGAAAAGTTTGAGAGAATGCTATGGGGAGCCAAGAAACTCGTTGATTCCCAAAGTAACAGCATTCCCAAAATAATCATGATAGAAGCGTGGAACGAATTTGGAGAGGGATCCTACATTGAACCGACGAAAAAATGGGGATTCAAATATCTTGAAACTATCAAGAATGTGTTTGGATCTAAATGAAGATAGCGATTCTTGGCACAAGAGGAATTCCGGCCAATTACGGTGGATTTGAGACTTGCGCTGAACAATTAGCGACACGACTGACAGATAAGGGCCACAAAGTAACAGTATATTGCTGCAAGCCTTATTCAAATTGCGATGACAGGTTTTATAAAGGTGTAGAAAGGGTAGTGCTGCCCACGGTAAGGAAAAAAAGCTTTGAGAAGCTATTCTTTTCTATTCTCTCCCTTCTCCATGTATCCCTTAAAAAAGTTGATGTAGTTCTTATGCTCGGGGTGAGCGCAGCGGCATTCTGTGTTATCCCACGGGTATTTGGTAAGAGGGTTTCCATAAACATTGATGGTCTTGAGTGGCAGAGGAAGAAGTGGAGCAAGGTGGTCTCTTGGTTTCTTAAGCTTTCAGAAAGAATGGCAGGGATTGCTGCTAATGTGGTGGTAACTGATGCAAAATGGATAAAGAAGTATTATAAAAAAAAATATGGAAAGCGGTCTGTTTACTTAGCTTATGGAGCTGACATAATATGCCGCCTACCTGGCAATACTCTGAAGGAATTTGGCCTTATACCAAATGAATACATACTTTTTGTAAGCCGTTTTGACCCCGAAAATAATCCACTCCTTGTGAGAGAGGCATTTGATACGATCGAATCGCCGACAAAAAAACTTGTTATGGTCGGAGATGCACCTTTTGCTGATGATTATATTAGGAAAGTAAAGGATACAAAAAATCCTAATATAATTTTTACGGGGTATCAATTTGGAGATTCCTATGATGAACTTAGATCAAATGCCAACTTCTATATTCAGGCCACGGAGATAGGAGGAACCCACCCAGCCCTCTTGGAGGCAATGGCGGCAGGCAATTGCGTGCTTGCTAACGACGTACAAGAACATAGAGAGGTTTTGAGGGAGGCAGGTATTTACTATAAGGGTAAGAGAGAACTGAAAGAAAAAATCATGATGCTAATGGAAGATGAGGAACTGGTGAAAAAGAAGGGCATGGCTGCTTTAAAGATAGCTGAAGAGGAATATGCATGGGAGAGCGTGGTTAAGGAGTATGAGAAAATGTTTAAGCGTTTAGTAGCTAAGAGACAAAGGATATGAGATTGAGACAATGGATGAAATTAAAAATACAGCGTTATATTTAAATTTGATTTTTCCAGGATAAACCTATTGTTGTAAAGTAAATGTGAAAGCGGACTTATCCAAACCTGCATCAGTTCCAGCAACTTGTATACCTATTTATAAAGTCAAAGAACACTTGCTTAAGCGTCCTCTGGATGTGATTCTTTCTACGTTCATGCTCATTCTTTCCTTGCCAGTTTCTCTGCCCATTGCTGTGGCAATCAAACTGGAAGATAACGGGCCTATCTTTTACCGTCAGGAGCGCTGGGGGTTGGGCGGCAGTCGTTTCAAGGCATATAAGTTTCGCACTATGGTGCCGAGCTCTGATGAGGAGTTCGGGCTCAGGCAGGCCAAGGAAAATGACCCAAGAATTACCAGGATAGGTCGAATATTGCGTGCCATGGGACTGGACGAGTTACCCCAACTTTTAAATATTTTCTTAGGAGAGATGAGCTTTGTTGGGCCGAGATCTCTGGCAGTGGGTGAGATAGTGAAAGATGAAAAAGGCCGCATCGTGAAGTATGAGGATATGTCAGGTTTCAGGGAAAGGCTGCGAGTCAGACCAGGTCTCACTGGTGTGGCTACCATCTATATCCCCAAGGATGCCTCTCCACGCCGAAAGTTTAGGTATGATCTCATCTACATTCAAAAGCAATCCTTCTGGCTTGATATTCGCTTGATCGTGCTTTCCTTCTGGATCAGCTTCAGAGGCAAGTGGGAGGCCCGGGGCAAGAAAACGTGAAAAAGGTTTATATGGGAGATGAGGTTTATTGACAATGACCGTTCTGTCATCTATAGATAAGTGAGTCCAAGAGTCCCACTGATTGTCTGATAGGATGAGAAATGGATATCGGAGAGACCAAAACGTAATATGACAAAGGATGTAGCTATTATTGGTGGATCGACCGCTGGGTTTTTCACTGCATACCTGCTTGCCCGTAAGGGTGCACATGTCCGGGTGTTTGAGGCGGAAGACCCTCTCAACCCTTCTCCTCGAACCCTCATTGTTACCAGCTATATGCCGAAACTGATAGGATCGCTTTGTGAAAGCGCGGTGGTTAATAAGATTCGCCACTTCGAATTGTTTGCTGATGGACGTGTTGCGACGATCTCGCTCCAGAGGCCCGATTTAGTCATTGAGCGCTCGAAGCTTATTCAGGGGCTGGCAGAACGGGCAGAAGCAAGTGGAACCAAGGTCTTGGCCGGTCACCTTTTCTTGCGCCTTAAGCCTAACGGAAAAAGGCTGACCTTCACTTTATCACACAATGGTGATGGAACCCTGATAGAGGAATCGGCCGATATCCTTGTTGGTGCTGATGGGGCCTTCAGCAAGGTTGCACAAAGTGCTGGCTGGTCAAAACAGCCGACTGTTCCCCTATTTCAAGCCGTTGTTGAATTGCCAAAAGACATGCCTTCAGATACAATAAGAGTCTGGTTTGCCCCGGAAGATACGCCGTATTTCTACTGGCTGATCCCTCATTCGCCGAGGCAGGGGGTTCTCGGCCTTATCAGCGAGGAGGAGAAGGAGGGTTTTAGCTTCCTTGAATGTTTCCTTGAGAAAAAGGGTCTGGTGCCCATTGAATTTCAAAGTGCCCGAACCCCATTCTATACCAAATGGATTCCTTTTCACCGGAAGATCCAAGAAAGCCATGTTTATTTAGTAGGAGATGCTGCTGGTCATGTAAAGGTCTCTACAGCAGGTGGTATAGTCACCGGGTTTCGAGGTGCGCAAGGCGTTGCCGAAGCGATCCTTAACGGTGGATCAAGCCGAGAATTGCGAGCCCTACGAAAGGAGTTAGGCCGCCACATGCTAATGCGTACGGTTTTTCAAAATTTTACTCAGGCAGAGTACGCCAGGCTTTTGGATATATTGAATCCAGCTACCAAACGGTTGCTCAGCGTATTCACCCGCGATGAAACAGACAAGCTTCTTTGGAATATTTTTCTCAGAAAACCCCGCCTTTTACTCTTCGGGCTTCGATCCCTCCTCATTAACAAACAATTATTACGCCTTTTCAGCATCTAAATCCGTAACAAGCTTGACAACGATTAGTTTGCATAGCTTGAATTACGCTTCATTATTGCTGGGGATAATGATTATGTTTAAAACTATCAGATAATAATCCTCAAGGGTTTTCACCTGTCACTACAATAAGATCGAATACCGACGGCCAATTCAAGGGTTTAAATGTTGTGTTACCTCCAAGACTCACTACAAGCTGCTCTGCTTCATCCTTGAATTCTTGTGTAAAATATACTGTATTTCGTGAAAACTTGGATTGGGGAGCGTAACTGACTGATTTTATGTCATAACCAATCTCATTAAGCCTTTTTGCCATCTTTTCAGCAGAATTTTTACTATCTATACTGAGTACTTTGATCTTTAATTTCTGAATATATTTTTTCAGCGCATTCGATTGAGACAAAAGGGTGCCTTTTTGTCTGGTGAGTATTTTCACAAGGGATTTATTTTCATATTTAACTTTTTGGTTCTCCTTTGTTAAATTTTTTATCTGCTCACTCAAGAGCCCATTTTCCTTTCGTAACCTTACAAGCTCATCCTCACTTTTCCCTCTCAGTCCTGCAATTGTGCTCTCCTTTTCATCTC